>JADMIO011475844.1_pt1 | contig 13334 bp, 9 predicted proteins | sample 8958161 | NCBI WGS metagenome assembly JADMIO01 (sample SAMN16585339, study PRJNA669376) | soil metagenome | isolation source: Crop rotation soil | place: USA: Cullars Rotation, Alabama | collected 2011 | reverse complement strand
CGGCGGTTGAGCAATGTAAAGATAACCTTTGTTGATAAGTTCCGGCATTTGACGATAGAAGAACGTCAGAAGCAATGTGCGGATATGCGCGCCGTCGACATCCGCGTCTGTCATCAGAATGACTTTGTGATAACGAACTTTGTTCACATCAAAATCATCCTTGCCGATTCCACAGCCCAAAACAGTCACAAGAATTTGGATCTCACCCGATTGCAGCATTTTGTCGAAGCGGGCTTTTTCAACATTCAAGATTTTACCCTTGAGAGGCAAGATTGCTTGGTTCTCGCGATTGCGGCCTTGCTTGGCCGAACCACCTGCCGAATCCCCTTCCACAATATAAAGTTCGCATTGTGCAGGATCCTTTTGTTGGCAGTCAGCCAATTTTCCGGGAAGCGATGAAAATTCCAAGGCGGATTTTCTGCGGGTAAGGTCACGAGCTTTGCGCGCCGCTTCACGTGCACGCGCAGCATCCACAATTTTATTGATGATGCGTTTGGCTTCCGTGGGATGCTCGATCAAATAAGTTGAAAGCTTGTCGTTGACAATCCCTTCCACAATTCCCTTAACTTCGGAGTTGCCCAATTTGGTTTTGGTCTGCCCCTCAAATTGCGGCTGAGGAACTTTAACAGAAACTATCGCCGTAATGCCTTCGCGAACATCATCTCCGGAAGGAGTTTCAGTGAGCCCTTTGAAAAGTCCTGCACTAGAAGCATATTGATTGAGTGAACGCGTCAACGCTGAACGAAATCCAACAAGGTGCGTTCCGCCTTCAATGGTGTTCACATTGTTCACAAATGAGTGAACGTTTTCAGAATAACCGTCGTTGTATTGAAACGATGCTTCGACATGAACACCCTTATCATCACCCTGAACAAAAAATGGCTGATGGATGGGGGTCTTGGTGCGATTCAAATGTTTAACGAATGCGGCGATGCCGCCTTCGTAGGAAAATTCCTGTTTTTTGTCCGTGCGTTCATCGATAATGGTGATGGACAAACCAGAATTCAAGAATGCCAATTCGCGAAGTCGGTTGGCCAAAATGTCATAGTTAAATTCCGATACCTCAAAAATTTCATGATCGGGCTTGAATGTGATCGTTGTGCCGGTTTTGGTCGTTGTGCCTGTGGATTTCAGCGGACCTTGTGCCGCTCCGCGCTTGTAGGTCTGTTTGTATACTTTTCCACCGCGATGGATTTCGAGTTCCAGCAATTCGGAAAGGGCGTTCACAACCGAACTGCCCACCCCGTGCAAACCACCGGATACTTTGTAAGAATCATTGTCGAATTTTCCACCCGCATGGAGTTTGGTCAATACAACTTCAGCCGCTGATAAACCATCTGAGTGGATTTCTACCGGAATACCCCGGCCATTGTCTTTGACGGTGACAGATTCATTGGGGTGAATGGTCAAAACGATGTTATCGCAATGCCCTGCAAGGGCTTCATCGATGGAGTTATCCACGATTTCATATACAAGATGGTGAAAACCGCGCTGTCCAGTGTCTCCAATGTACATTCCCGGCCTTTTGCGGACGGCTTCGAGACCTTCGAGAACTTTAATGCTGGACGCGTCGTATGTATTAGGATTTTTTTGCTTCGCTTTGGTCACTTCTTTTAATTCCATTTTGAGTACTTCTTTTTGAGTAAAAACTTTGGAAAGAGTATCAGGGAAAAATAGGCTTCGCAATTGAAAAAATGGCAGTTGGTGTGCTTCTCAAGCCCTTTAAAATCAAGTGTTTGCGGTCGATTATTTCCAACTTATCGGGGTTTGAAAATCACCTTTTTTTTGCATCAAAACTTGCGCTCCGATTGCACGTGCATTTTCGACAATCGTCGGATTTGGCGTTGTCATCAGGGTTTGCGGTTGAAGCTTTTGAAGCCGATGAAACAAATGATCGCGCCGCTGATCATCCAATGTCACCCCAACATCATCCAAAAGCATGACCGGAATCTGATCATCCGTAAGATAGCTCATTTCAGCAAATTTCAAGGCCAGAAGGAGGGAAGCCCGTTCCCCTTGACTGGCAATGATGTCCGCGGACTGGCCTTTAAGTCCGATTTCAAAATCATCGCGATGGCAACCCACAAGCACTCGTTTGATTCTGTGTTCTTGAAATTCCAGTTCGGACAATCGCTCCATCATGGATTGCTCACGCTGAAGATAATTCAATGTGACAGGTTCGGCCGTTTGGCTGATTTCTCCATATTCCTTTTCAACATTGGCCTGAATTTCATTCAAAAGTTCTTTTCGATGCTTTCGAATGATTTCACCGTGCGTAAAAAGTTGTTGGTTCCAAGGTTCAACCTGGGTTTTGTAATCATGAAAATGCAGGTTTTGTTTGAGCAAGGCTTGTTTTTGTTTGATTGTTTTGCGGTAAGCTTTGAAATCATCCAAAAGGATCGGATGTTTTTGGCAGAGAAGATGATCCAAAAATTGCCTGCGTTTCTCACCGCTACCCGAAATCAGATAAAGATGTTCCGGAGCCAGGACAACCACCTTGGTTGCGTGAAGAAATTGGGAGGTTCGCGTGATGCGATCCCCATTTTTATAAAAAATGTGTTTGCGCGGCATAATATCGACACTCACCGTGTCAAAATCACTGGTTTCGCCCGTAATTTTGCCAATGGGCTGACCGAATGAAACCAAATCAAAGAGTTTGGATGCACGGTAGGATTTGGTTGTGGATAAAACGCAGAGCGCTTCCACAATGGTTGTTTTTCCCGCGCCATTGGGTCCAAAAAGAACGTTGATGTTTTTTCCGAGCTCTACCTGCACCTGGGAATAGGGGCGAATGTGCTGGAGTGTGATCTTTTGAAACATCGAAATCAAATTGTCAGAGTCTGATCCAAGTTGCAAGGGGGGATCTACTCAAAACTCGATTCCACTCGCCTGATCTAAATGTTGGTTCAATTTTAATAGTGAGCGGGCCGGCTGGTTACAAAACACAAGGAATGTTATCAACAAAAAAGGATTCGGCAGAAAATTCCATTACTTTCATTAGAGGTTCAACAACTTCTTCTTGCACGGCCTTTTTATCCTTCGCTGGGATACTTAAAAATTGATCTTTCTTGCTGATACGCACTGCTAAACCTGGAAGAATTCTTGTCAGGGAATAATCATTTGGATTTTTCATCAAAACAAATTGGTGTACATGTCCCAATTCATGAACCAAAGCGCGTGTTAAGACTGATAAGTCGTTCATTTGCCCATTGGAAAAGGGATCTTCACCGCCATGATAACGCTGATTAATGGTAGCCAATTGGATTTGGTAAGGGATGTTTTGGAAGTAAATTTTCGTTTCACCATAGTTTTTGTCGTAAAGCGTATTCAGGAGTAGGTTTGATAGAAGAACCGTGATTTTACCATCTATGGCGGACGTTTCTGCAAGCATACGAGGATCTTTCATTTCACGGCGTTTTACAGCTTTTTGCTCAATGATGCTGGTCAAGTCCGCTACCACCCGTGAATTGCATACTTTAACAGAGGGTTTCTCACCATTTTTTCGATTCAAATTACTTCGAATACGCTCTTTGTCCAGGAAGTTTAATGGTGTTATTGGTTCAGATTCTGCTGCGGTCGGCGGTTCTTTTTCAAATTGATTTTGAATAAATTTTAATTTTTCAACATTTGGAAGTTCTTTCAATTGTTCTGGAACTTCTTCTTTTTGTGAATTGAAATAATCATTTACAATGTCATCTATAAAGTTGTTTTGTTGCTTCGCTTTTGGATAACGTTGGTTTATCCACTGATCCAAGCTTTGTAGCTTGTTGATTTCACCAAAAAATTCCTTCAATACACCCAAATAGAATGAATCTTCATCAGGGGTGTAAGACCTATTTTCCAAAGTCGTAAATCCAGAAAATGTTTTTTTGATTACGGAGCCTGGTTCGTACCAAGTGTTTTTAATTTCGATAAATTCAGAGGAATAATCATATTCAACAGATTTATTATTTCCAAAATTTACACAACGGACTTTGCCGGTTTCATCACGATAAATTTTTCGATCAGATCCAGTGTTTTCTTGGCATTCTTTAAGATTATAAGTCGCTTGTGAAGCGCTTGGAATAACAAAAAAATATAATAAAAACAATAAATTAAGTCTCACAACCATCGTTCCCCTCAATGGTTATACATTATTTATATGCGTTGAGTCAATCGACTAAATCGGATGGGATTTAAACACGCATAGGCATGATCACACCAAAGAAAGTGGGATCATCGGCCATGCGAAAAACGCCCGGGCTTTGTTCGTGATTCAGTTCAACCACCACACTTTCACCCTTGGTTGCGTTGATCACATCCATGACATATCGCGCGTTGAATCCAATGTTCATTTCACCGCCATTGAATTCTCCTTGAATTTCTTCTTCGGCTTCACCAAGTTCCGGAGAAGTTGCTTTGAGAAGAACTCCTTTTCCATGGATTCCAAATTTGACGCATTTTGATTTTCCTTCAGAAAGTAGCGAAACACGACGGAGTGAATCGGAGAACTGGTCACGGTTCAATGTAAGTTTTTTGTCGTTGTTTTTTGGTATTACCGCCGTGTAATCGGGAAATTCTCCGACAACCAGTCTCATGAACAAAAAGGTGTCACCAAGTTGGAAAGCAACGCTTCCTTTGGAAAACCCAAATTGAATCGGGCCCGGTTGGTTTTCTGACAGCAAACGTTTAAGTTCCATAATGCCTTTGCGTGGAAGAATGATTCCTTTTTCAAGCTCTAAATCTTCATCATCTGACAGCACTTTGTTGAAGAACGCCAATCTGTGCCCGTCGGTGGAAACCATCTTGAAGAGTGTTTTTCCATTGGGGGATGTTTCGGTTTCTATCAATGATCCATTGAGGTTATATCTCATTTCGTCCATGCAAATGGCGAAAGATGTTTTGTCGATGGCGCGTTCAAGTGTTTCGGAATTGATTTTTTGGAATTTGAATTCGCGTGCTGTTGGAATTTTTGGGAATTCATCCCCGATCACTCCTGCAATTTTAAATTGGGCTTTTCCAGATGAAATGGAAACCCAGGAATTGGCATTGGTTTCAAATTTAACATCCTCTGCAGGGAGTTCTTTAATGATACCAATGAGATGTTGTGCAGGAATGCAAATTTGTCCTTCTTCTTTGACCGAACAAGGGACCTCTCCATGCATTCCTATTTCCAAATCCGTTGCTGTGATGAATAATTTATCTTTTTCAGATCGAAGGAGAATGTTTCCCAAAATTGGCATTGTCGTTTTCTTTTCAGCGATGGCTGAGGCTCTCTGCAAACTTTTCAAAATATCTTTTTTCAGAAAACTAATTTTCATGTTTGGGCACTCCCTAAAAACTTAAGTAATATATAAATCAGTAATAATAGAAGGTCTTGTGGATACAAAGGAAATTTTTCTAAAAACCGCAAAGAATCTGGATGAAACGAATTTCGATGTTGTGGAATACTTTTTGATTTGTCGATGGTTGTTCACAGAAAAAAAATCCAATCTCTTAAAGTTTAAGAAAATAACAGGTAAACACATACATATCCCCAACCAGTCAACATAGGGGAACTTTTTTAAAAACATTATCATAGGTGTTCGCAAATTGAACTGGCAAAGCCACGTTCATTTGCATGGACAATGTGAGGCCTTGATCGCAGGCAATACAATCAAATGCGCAAGCATTTGTGCCGAGGGACCCCTCACCCGCACAACTAGTTTTGTAAGTTTTTTTCAATCGCCAAAAGGGTCGATCGGAGTTGAGGGTTGATTTCGAGCTCTTTTTGGATTTTGGAAAAACCATGCATGATGGTCGTATGGTCCTTGCCGCCAAACTTTTGTCCCAATTCAGGGAAAGAAAGGGTGGTGAGCTTTCGGCATAAATACATCGCAATTTGCCGTGGTTGCGCCACGACTTTATGTTTGCGAGCAGACTTTAAGTCCGCGGATTTTAAATGAAAAAAGGAGGAAACAGCCTTGATAATATCTTCCGTTGAAATTTGCTTTTCGCGGGCTGTTACAGAAAAAACCACTTCTTTGGCAAGATCGATATCGATTGAACGTTTTGTTAATGAAGCGGTGGCAGCTAATTTTGTCAAACAACCTTCGAGGATACGAATGTTGGAATCCATGGATTCAGCGATAAAAAAAAGAACTTCGTTGGAGATGGTAAGCCCATGTTCTTCCGTCTTTTTTTCCAAAATTGCAACACGTGTTTCGACGTCTGGCTTTTGAATGTCACAAAACAATCCTGCTTGGAATCTGGACCGAAGACGCTCATCCAAATCTGGAATTTCATTCGGCATGCGATCGGAGGTCAAGACGATTTGTTTGCCATTTTGGTGTAAAGCATTGAAAGTGTGAAAGAATTCTTCCTGTGTCCGTTCTTTTCCTGTGAAAAAATGAATGTCATCCAAAAGAAGAACGTCACAATGGCGATATAAGGATCGAAATTCCTCCATTTTGCCCAATCGGATGGAATTAATCAGATCATTGGTGAATTGTTCCGAAGATCGATAAACAACCCTAAGTTTTTGTTTTGATTGATAAATTTCATTTCCAATGGCACAAAGCAAATGGGTTTTTCCAAGTCCAACTCCACCATAAAGAAAAAGCGGATTGTAAATCTTGCCCGGATCTTTGGCGACCGCTTGGCAAGCTGCATGTGCAAATTGATTGGTGTTTCCGACAACAAAAGAATCAAATGTATATTTGGAATTAACAGCTGATTCTTTTTTTGCTTCTTTTTCTTTCACTTCAACGGTGGGTTGAAAGTTTTTTTCAACGGTTGGCGCGTTTTCTTCCGAAAGAATAAAAGAAAGTTGAACATTTTGATTGCTTGTTGCTTGTCGCAGATGTGACAACAAAATATTTGAGTATTCTTTTTGGATTTTTTCTTTGTAATAGGTGTTTGGGACTTCAATAAGAACTTTGTCTTGATCGAAGGTTTTGTATTGAAGCGGTTTGAACCAGGTATTGTAGGTATGCGGTGAAACCTCTGATTTCAGCGTGTTTAGCGTTTGTTCCCAACGATCAATCATATTTCAGCTCTGAGTAAATCCCTTTCGATTTTTTGTTTGGCGAGACCGTCGTCTCGCAAGCAAAGAGTGGTAAGTACTTAAGTTGAGAAAGTTTCGTCAAGAAAGAAAATTATTTTTTGCAAAAAAAATAAAACAAATTGTTTTTTCCGCATTTTCGTTACGTATTTTTTGTTTTTTAAAAATTTTTCACTGAACAAAATTTTTTTTTGATCCATGCATTTTTACAACCGATTGATTTCTCTGATTATCTTAGGAAGAGCAAATATGAATCAATGTGGATATGGTTTCCGGTGCGTAGGTGTGTAAGGTGCCTGTGGATAACATTTTTCAATTGGAATAATTGTAGCTATCAATAGGGCAAAGAACCGCAGAGGCGTTTATTTTATTACATCGATTAAATCGGGAAATTTTTCATTTTTTTAGGTTGGCGAGGCCGTCGCCTCGCATTCGCCATGCAAATGGCCTGGCGGAGCCAGATCCATTTGCGAACCCACGATCCAAATGTGCCTTATTTAAGCTGATTTCCTGCCTTGACAGTGGCTTTGCTATATGATGAAAGTAGCGTACATTTTTTACACAAATAATAACGTAAATCATTTTTAGAAATTATATAATATTATTCAGGACTTATAATGAAACGAACATATCAACCTAGTAAGGTTAAGAGAAAAAGAACGCATGGTTTTAGAGAACGCATGGCTACAGTATCAGGCCGTAAAGTATTGGCTCGTCGCCGTCGTAAAGGACGTGCACGATTGGTTGTGAGTGTACCTAAAAAGTGACGAAAACGAGGTCGATGCGATTGCGACCTCAGCACCGAATTCGAAAAGCTGCAGAATTTCAAGAATGTAGGGATAAAGGCCGAAAGGTTTTCAGTAAAAACCTGATCTGCTTGTTCCACAGAAATTCACTTTCGTATCCTCGAATCGGACTGATCGTAACGCGCAAAACAGGTTCCGCCGTCATACGAAACCGCTGGAAAAGAATCATTCGTGACTTTTTTAGAACGAACAATGAAACTTTCCACACAGCCACCGACTACGTGTTTGTGGTGAAATCGACGACAAAGGATCAACCTCCTGAAAGCATTCGAACTGAACTAATGAGTCTTATAGGAAGAATTAGAATTAAATGAAAATCATCTTCATATTCTTGATCAAAGCATATCAGCGATTTTTGTCACCCATGCTTGGAACGCGATGTCGTTTTCATCCCACATGCTCTTCCTATGCAATTGAATCCATTGAACATCATGGAATTTTTGCGGGAATTTTTCAAGCCGTGGTGCGATTGTCCAAATGTCATCCCTTTCATGAAGGTGGAGTTGACACGGTTAAGATAGGAAATAAGAAATGAACAACGATTCCAAACGATTATTTTTGGCGATGTTTTTGACATTCGGATTTTTATTCGTCTGGACCAAATATTTTGCTCCCAAACCCCAACCTGCTCCAACCACAACTGCATCAACCGAAACTCCGGCGGCAACTTCCGCTCAAACAACCAGCCCTGCCACTTCACCAACTCCTGCTGTCAATGCACAAAAAAATGCACCAGCGGAATCGTTTGAAACCACAACTGATGATTTTCATGCGGTATTTAGCAATCAAGCTGGATCCATCACATCGGTAGAATTGTTGCATTACTTTCAAGAGCAGAAAAAAGATTCAAAATCGGTTTCGGTGATTCCTTTGGCACAACCCACACAGGCCCCGTTGCTGTGGAATCTTTCCCTTAAAACGTCTGCGGCATCTTCGGATGCTGTGGCTACGGTCAATGATCAAAATATAGGTTATGCCTGGACCAAAAAAACGCCGACTGAGGTCGCTTTTGCAACTACTCCTGTTGCCAACGTAAACATTGAGAAGTTCTACCGGTTTACCAAAGATCCTTTTGTGATTGAGCATGTGCTTCGCATTGAAAACAAATCCAAGGAAAATTATTTTGTGGATGCCAATACGTCGCTTTTTTCGACTCATATTCCGAAAGCGGGACAAAAATCCTCGTTTTTATCGCCGCAAAACCCCGATGTACAAGCCGTCACCTACGCTCAAGATGAATCCCAGCATTTGAAATTGGAAAAACTGACGGACAAAAAGGGTCAGTTCACAACACCGCCCATTGCATGGACCGGATTTGCCTCGCAGTATTTTTTATTGGCAGCCATCCCCGTGGAAGGTGTTTGGGACAGCGTAACCGGCAACTATCAAAATGAAACCGGATCCTTGACCATGAAATACCCCCAACGATCCCTTCCTTCAAGTGCGACCATCGAATATGTTTTGAAACTGTATGCTGGACCGAAACAAATTGAAGTTTTGGAAAGCGTCAACCCAACGCTGGACCGGGCGATCAACCTGGGAAGTTGGATTGGCGGACTTGCACGTACAATTCACAAGCTTTTGGCATGGATCTACCGATTCATTCCGAATTACGGATGGGCGATCATCATCTTGACGGTGCTGGTTCGTCTGGCCGTGTTCCCGCTCGCACAAATGCAAGCGCGTTCGATGAAACGAATGACGACGCATAAGCCGGCGATGGACGCATTGAAAGAAAAATACAGCAAGGATCGTGAAGCATATTCGCGTGAATTAATGAGCTATATGAGAACCCACAAGATCAATCCGGCGAGCGGTTGCTTGCCGCTGTTGATCCAGTTTCCGGTTTTCATCGCTTTGTATCGCGTGCTCTACAACTCCATTGAGTTGAGACATGCAGCATTTGGGTTTTGGATTCATGATCTATCAGCTCATGATCCATATTTTGTTCTGCCCGTGTTAGTGGGCATTACATTCTATTTCCAAACTAAACTGAACCCGACTCCGATGGCGGACCCGGCACAACAGACCATGATGAAAATCATGCCCGTCATGTTCTCCGTGTTTATGATTTTCCTTCCATCGGGACTCAACCTGTACATCTTTGTGAGTACGCTTTGGGGAATTGTCCAACAATATATGGTTCAGAAACAAACAACGTAACTGAGGTAATTTTATGGGTGTATTTAACCTGTTCAGAAGTAAGAAAAAAGAAGAAGAAAAAGCAACTTCGAAATTCATCGATGATGAATGGATCGAGGTATCCGCCTCGTCCCAAGACGAAGCGATTGAACGCGCATGTGTCGCGCTCAACACCAATCCAACTCACTTGGAAGTAAAATTTCTTTCCAAGGATGGAAAAAAACTTCGTGCACGCAAGTCTTCGGAAGAAGGCCAAATAGCAAAACCTGTTCAACCACGCACGCAGCAAGCAAGACCAGCACGAGGCGGACAATCAGCGCGCCCTGCTCGAGGTGGACGCAACAATCCAAGAAGTGATCGCAATGATTCGCGCGGAGATTCCAGAAATGCCCGCCCGGATTCAAGGCCTGCGAAAAAAACTTCTAGAAATACACCTCGCACGGAAGAACAAACCGATGAAAATTTCGCGCAAGAAGGAAATGACGAACCAAACTTCAACACCGAACGCAATGGTCGTGGTTACAGCAGCGAAAACAACTATGACAACGATCAATACGAAGCACAGCAAAAAAACCGTGCCGAAGAAGAGGACTTTGTAGAGGAAATCGAAGAAGAAACCGATCTTGGACGTAAGGCAAAAGAAATTTTGGCGCAAATCGTTCAAAAAATCGAAGCCAATGCAAGCATTGAATTGTATGAAACCAACAAGACCATCCGTTTGGAAATCATCAGTTCTGAATCTGGATTGTTCATCGGTAAATTCGGTCAAACCTTGGATTCCATCCAACATTTGTTGAAGAAAATCTTGGAAATCAAATTCCAAGACGGAAAAAATCTGGTTGTTGATGCTGAAGATTACCGTGTACGCCGTGAAGAAACGATTGAATCCAAAGCACGCAAACTTGCAAAGAAAGCACGTCAAGAGGGCCGACCTGTAAGTGTTGAACCGATGAATGCCATGGATCGCAGAATTGTTCACATGGCACTTAAAGGAGAGCCTGGCATTGAAACCAAAAGCGTAGGCGAAGGTTCAAGCCGTCGTGTTTTGATTGTACCGAAACGTCGAGCACAAGGTGGGCGCAGTGGTGGAGATCAAGGAGGAAGAGGTCGTGGTGGACGTGGTTCCGGTCGCAGTTATCAAGGCCGAGGTCGCAACCAAGATCAAGCTCCTCGTGTAAATGATGGAAATTCACGCATGCACGATTCTTATGATGTGCCTGCTCTTCCAAAGAGCGAAGTTTTCGGGGATAACCCTGAAGAATACTTTGAAAATTCAAAGTATGATGACGAAAAATAAAGAAACAATTGTCGCTATTTCAACACCACCGGGAATCGGTGGTGTTGGAATGGTGCGATTGTCCGGTCCTGACGCTCTCTCCATTACGCAAAAGATTTTCTCCTCCAACTCCAAAACAACTTGGACTCATTCTCAACTTTATTACGGATGCGTTCGTAATCCCGACAACGGTGAAAACATCGACGATGGCTACGCCGTCTATTTCAAATCTCCACATTCTTTTACCGGTGAAGATGTTGTTGAGCTTCAACTTCATGGAAATCCATTTCTTCTTTCCAGCGTCGTCGAACTTTGTTTGAAACATGGAGCACGGCTTGCACAGCCTGGTGAATTTACCAAGCGTTCCTATTTAAATGGCAAGATGGATTTGCTTCAAGCCGAAGCCGTTTCGGAGCTCATTCATAGTCAATCGGTGATGGAAGCTCGTCAATCGCGCATGCGGCTGGATGGTAAACTTTCTTCTCTATTGGAAAAACTGCGAGATGACGTGATCGATGTTTTGGCGGAGATCGAAGCCGATGTAGATTTTCCAGATGAGAGGATTAATCCAAAGTCACAAGATAAAATGATCAACCAGATCAAAACCATCGCATTTGAAACCAAACAACTTCTTGCGACTTTCAATCAAAATCAAAAAATCGCCACAGGTTTTCGAATTGCGCTGGTGGGGAAACCCAATGTGGGTAAATCATCGCTGTTCAATGCAATTTTACGGAACGATAGAGCCATCGTTAACCCCCAAGCCGGAACAACGCGCGATGTGTTGTCGGAAGAAATCATTCTGGATGGATATCGAGTAAAATTTTTTGATACTGCGGGCTTAAGATCCGAAACTCATGATGAAATTGAGAAAGAGGGGATTTCAAGATCAGCACAGGAAATCAAGAAAGCGGATTTGATTCTCTGGATGGGATCAGCAACTGACGAGCATCATGATGTTGAATTACTTCCTATAAAGGATGTGGATGAAGACCGCTGCTGGTTGGTTTGGAACAAAGTTGATGTGAAGCAGCCAAACAGAACTTTCGATCGAAAATTTCAGCATACATTTCATATCTCCGCCATTGTAGGCATGGGCATTGATGATCTGCTTTCAGAAATTAAGCACCGACTCAAAACCCTGCCGATGGATGATTTTGGCGGGGAAATTTCCAATGATCGCCAAAAGGAATTGCTTGAGCAAACATTGATTCATTGTTCACAGGCCATGGAAATGATTCAAACCCATCAACCACCTGAATTGACAGCCGTTGAGTTTCGTCAATCCTATCATGCCCTCAATCGTCTTCTGGGCAAAGAGGAAGATATGGAAGCCATGTACGACAGGATCTTCTCTAAGTTCTGCGTGGGAAAATAAGAATAAGTTTTTTTAATGCATCGTTAAATTTTTCTATCTTGCTTTTAATGCTCCACTCTGGAATTCATAATGCAGGGGGATTTCCATGAAATATATTTTTTCCATCATTTTTTTATTTTCGTTCAATACATTTGCAGCAGAATGCATGCTTCATCCTGAACCCAATGTTCAAGGTTGCAGGATCAATGGGTACATCACATCGAATCCATCGAAACCGGATAATGAGAAAGTCTGGGTGTGCATTAACTACAAACAAGTTAATGATGATGGCAATTTAACCAAATTCAATATTTCCGGAAGAGTGAAAGCCCCTATCTCTCGACCCGCCGCCAAGATTGAAACCAAAGAGTGTGATTTAATCGGACGCACAATCAGCAATGGATCTGATGGATCAATTTATGATTCGTGCGGTGATTACCGAATTTACACATCCATTCAAACGCAAACGGAAAAAAATCCACGTGAAGGTTATCGTATCAATTTGGTTATTGAATCAGACGAACTTACCGGCGGCAAAAATATATTTGCCGGCGAAGGCAAATCCGTTTGTGAAATTGGTTTTATGGATGCTCAAATTGCAGAGCATCCTTTTGAAGCGCAGCGCAGGGGCATGGATTGCAGATAACTAATTAATATTATTGTAATAATTTGATATAGCGCGATGCGCTAAATTCTCTTGGATAAATTCAATCTCTGTGCTACAACGGCTCG
>JADMIO010913687.1_pt1 | contig 13336 bp, 10 predicted proteins | sample 8958161 | NCBI WGS metagenome assembly JADMIO01 (sample SAMN16585339, study PRJNA669376) | soil metagenome | isolation source: Crop rotation soil | place: USA: Cullars Rotation, Alabama | collected 2011 | reverse complement strand
GTCGCCGAATGGAGTTCGAAATGTTTATCCGGATGCGCCAGCGCGTAATGCGTGACCAGCGAGGCGATGTGCGAGAGCTCCGTGCTCTCCGCCTTCAGAAATTTCTTCCGCGCCGGAGTGTTGAAGAAAAGATCTTTGACCGCGATCGACGTCCCCGCCGGCAGGCCAGCCTCTTCGATCTTCAGGATCTTGCCGCCGGCGATCTCGATGCGCGTTCCCGCGTCTACCTTATCAGGGACGTCATCCCGAGTGAGGCTGAGTCCGCCGCGTGCGGACGAAGCCGCAGTCGAGGGATCTGCATTTCCCTGCCTCCCGCCTGCTGCCTCATGAGCGGCGGTTTCAAGCGTCACGCGCGAGACCGAGGCGATCGACGGCAGCGCCTCGCCGCGAAAACCCAGCGTCGCAATGTTCAGCAGGTCGTCAGTGTTGGTCAGCTTCGAGGTGGCATGGCGCTCGAAGGCGAGCATGGCATCGTCGCGCACCATGCCCGAGCCATCGTCGGTGATCTTGATGAGTTTCTTGCCGCCCGCCTCGACCTGTACGTGAATGCGGCGCGCGCCCGCGTCGAGCGCGTTCTCGAGCAGCTCCTTCACAACCGACGCCGGACGCTCCACCACCTCGCCCGCGGCGATCTTGTTGGCAACGTGTTCAGGAAGTACGTGGATGCGGCCCATGATTCAGTTGTCAGTGGCTAGTGGGAGTTTATCAGCGGTCGTCTGGTGGAGCAGGCCTCCAGGCGAAGGTCCAGCGACCTTGGGTGGAGCAGGCCTCCAGGCGAAGGTCCAGCGACCTTGAGTGGAGCAGGCCTCCAGGCGAAGGTCCAGCGACCTTGGGTGGAGCAGGCCTTCAGGCCTGCATGTCAGCTGCTTTAGTAAGCGGCTTTAGCCGCGGGGGTACTTCGTCCAATTCATGTTTGCCACTTGCAGAGGAGTACGGCCACTCCTCAGGGCTCTGCGCAAGCCCGGCTTTGACTGGATTGCCGTGAATGTAATCTCGAAACCGGGCATATTCTTCCGCGTCCCGCACCCGGCGATCATGAAAGCTGGTCTGCCAGATCTCCGCTTTCATGGAAAATTCCTTTCCCGCCCGAAATGAAAAACCACCCTTGATGAACTGCATGGTCCGTTCGAGAGTATTGTCGGTTGGAGTAATGAGCAAATGAAAGTGGTGTGGCATCACTACAAACTCATGCAGTAGGTATTTGTTTTGCTCTCGGTAGTGGTACAGAACGTCAATGAGCAGGATCGCCATCCGCTCTGACTGCAATAGCCGCTTCTTCTCCCAGCAATCGGCCGTGATGAAGTAGGTGGTCTCGCTTGTACGGCCACGCGGCGGAATGGTCATTCTTTACCTCAGGGGCTAAAGCCCGAGATTCTACTCGCAGTCCAATGCAGGCCTGAAGGCCTGCTCCACCCGTTCCCCCGTCCTACTTACCCGCCTTCTGCTTCTTCAGCTCCGCCTCAAACTCCTTCTCATTCTCATCCAGAAACGCTTTGTATCCCGCCGGATCGATGAACGGATTCGCACCGCTACCGATCTTCTTGCGCTTGCCTTCCATGTCCCAGAAGCTGGCGTGCGAGCCAAGGAAGACGTCGGCAGCCAGCGCGCGCAACTTCTTAAAGGTCTGCCTGTAGTCCTCGACAATCCCTGGATATTTCGCGTTGTTCACCAGTTTGTACCCGGGCGCGCTGACGCTGCATACGAACACGGCCGTGTGCTTCTCCCCGTCCTCGACGACGTCCGCGGTCCAGGTGGTGCACCCCTTCGTATGGCCAGGGGTGAGGTGCGCGTGCATCTCGGCAGAGCCGACGCGGATCACCTGGCCGTCTTCCACCGTCGCGTCTGCGGTTACTGGAGGAAACAGGAAGCGGTCGCCGAATGCGAAGTCACCCTTACCACCCGCGGCGAGCAGAGGCTGGTCGGCGGCGCTGGCGTAGAACTTGGCTCCGGTCGCGCGCTTCAGCTCAGCGAGTCCGCCGGCGTGGTCGTAGTGCGCGTGCGTGCTGATCAGGATCTTGACGTCCGTCAGCTTGAACCCGAGCTTCTGTATGTTGCGCTCGATCAGGGGCGCGGTTTCGGGGAATCCGCCGTCGAGCAGGATGTGTCCCTCAGGCGAGGTGATCAGGTAGCTGGTGACCTCGTTCGCGCCGACGTAATAGAGGTTGCCGATGATCCGGAACGGCTCGACCGGCTCATTCTGCCCCGGCGTCGCGGGCGTGTATTGGGCAAAACACGGAGAGGAGGCGACGATGAGCAGGAGAATAAATTTCTTCATGGACAGGCAAAATTATAAGGGCCGACGGGTGGAGCAGGCCTTCAGGCCTGCATCTCAGCGGCTTTAATCAACGGCTTTAGCCGCTGGGGTACTTCTGTCAATGGGCAAAATCTTCCTCTTCCTCGCACTCCCAACAAAACGCACCGAATAAACTCGCGCCGACTTGGCAGGTTTACCCCACCGAAACTGCTACTCTAAAAATATGAGGGCTTCCATCGTGGAAACCCTTTCTTTTTTGTCGAAACTCGAAACCCGAAACTCGAAACTTCCTTGATCTCCCATCCCAAAAAGCGCGGCGAGTGAGTCGAGCTGCAGTTCATGGCCCGCGCCGCCCATCACGGACTCACCGTCTCCAAGCCCTGGGGCGATAGCGCCCGCTACGACTTCATCGTCGAGCACCGCGGCCGCTTCCAGCGCGTGCAGGTCAAGTCCACCACCTCGCGGCCGCCCGTCCGCAAGAACCGCACTCCCGGCGCCTACCTCTGCAACACCGTCTCTCGCCCACCCACGCGCAAGGACTCCGGCCGCAGCTACCTCGCCGCCGAGATCGACTTCTTCGCCTTCTACATCATCCCTGAGGATCTCTGGTACATCGTCCCTATCGCCGACGTGCGCCGCGCCCGCTACGCCGTCTTTCTCAATCCCTACCAGCGTCAGAACAAGTATTTCCGGTTCCTGGAAGCGTGGCACTTGCTAAGCAGGCAAAAGAAAATTCAGGCATAAGTGTGGTGAAGCCGCACGTCAGGACCCAGCCCGCCACGTAAGTGGCGGGAAAGGGAAACCATTAACCACCCGAGTCCCGTAGGGACGGCACCAAGGCCAGTGTGTTAGGGTACCGCCCTATGGGCGCGCACACTCGCGTATCTGTCCGAATCCATTACATCTTCAGCACTAAGGATCGACAGCCCACGATCCCACTCGAACTCGAATCTCGGCTATGGGCGTACATCGGTGGGATCACGCGCAAGCTCGAAGGCGCGGCCTTGGCAGTCGGCGGTGTCGAAGACCACATTCACGCATTGATTCTGATGCCACCAACAGTTTCAATCGCGGAAATGGTCCAGAAGATCAAAGCCAATTCATCGCGATGGATGCGCGAGCAGACCGGCAAGAGATTCGAATGGCAGGAAGGTTACGCTGCCTTCAGCGTGAGCATTTCACAGACGGAAGCGACAATCAGATACATCAACAATCAACGGGAACACCACAGAAAGAAATCGTTCGCCGAGGAATGGCAGGCAATCCTGCAGAAGCACAGCCTTTGAGGTGTGCCCTGCGGGACTCGAATTCCTCTGTCCGCTTTCCCGGCACTTACGTGCCGGGCTGGGTTCTGGTGAGTCAATCAATGCCGAAGCGCTGTTTTAAATCGGCGATGCGGTTTGGATCATCCTTCAATTTCTTCCGCCGCGCTTCCTGCATTTCCTTAATTCGCTTAATTACCTCAATCCAGGCACCCTCGATAAATGCATCTATGCTTGCAACTGAATAGAATTCACCCGTGTGGTGGCTTTCGAAGGTGGTGGTGAGACCAAAAACGCGTCGCGAGTCCTCCAACAATTCCATTGAACTGTAGGCGTCCCCATGCACCGAGACCGGGACATCTCTTTTCAAGAACGTGAGATGGCGGCCTGCCGCTTTGAAAGAAAACTTGGAGTCGGCTTCCAGGACCTCCTCAAAACCGTACGCCACAGCATCCCGCGCACGAAAATACCCATTAAAGTAAACATCCAAAACGAGCTTATCGACTCCAAGCTGCCGCGCTTTTGCGACGGCCTCATCTACCAGGCGATCGACGCGAGCGGCTTCGGATTCATCCATTTAGCCCTCCTCTGCCGCAAAGGAAAGATTGTCTTGAATGACGACTTGTGTTTCTGAGCCGCAGGCTCTGCATTGAAAATTCTTTCCAACACCAACCTCCGTCCTCAAATGGCCTGCAATCTTCCACTTCTTGCCGCAGTTTGAGCATCGGGCAAGAGCATCAAACGGAAACGCGAGATCCAGTTCAATCAACTGCTGTTCGCTGACCGGCGTCGGCGCGTCGACCATCAGGTCCACGGCCTTCGCCGTCTTGGGGAACGGGATGACTTCGCGCAGCGACATCGCGCCGGCGAGGATCATCACGATGCGGTCCAGTCCCAGCGCGATCCCGCCGTGCGGAGGCGTGCCGTACTCGAGCGCCTCGAGGAAGAAGCCGAAGCGCGACTTGGCTTCCTCTTCCGTCATGCCGAGGGCGCGGAAGATCTGCCGCTGCACGTCCTGGCGGTGTATACGGATCGAGCCCGAGCCGAGCTCGGTGCCGTTGAGAACCACGTCGTAGGCGAGCGCGCGCACCGAGCCGAGGTCCTGCTGTGCGAGCACCTTGGGCATGTCGCGCTCGTGCGGCGAGGTGAAGGGATGGTGCGCCGCCGCCCAGCGGTCGCCGTCGGCGTCGTACTCGAACATGGGGAAGTCGGTGACCCAGAGCCAGCGATACGAGCTTGCCTCTTTGCGGTCGCCGGCGAACAGCTTGTGGCGCTCGGCATACTTCTGCCCCAACGCGACGCGCAGCGCACCCGCCGCGTTGTAGACGGCGTGGTCGTGCTGCTTGACCTCTGGCTTCACACCGCCTTCGGACTTGTGCTCGGCAGGCTGCGCGCCGCCGGCGACGATGACAAGCAGATCGTCTTGTGTAGGTGCCGAACTTTGTTCGGCACTGTGCCGACCGGAGGTCGGCACGTCCACCAACTGGCGGATTTTCGCTACTGCATCCGGCCACGATTTCTCCAGACGCTTGAAGTCGTCGAAGAGCTTCGCGTCTTTACGCTCCCCGAACAGCGGCTTGATCTCGTCGCGCTCTTTGCGTGAGAGCTCGCCGACCTTCGGGACGCGGATGGCGACGATGGGCAGTCCCGGCGCGATGCCGAGCGTCTGCATCATCTCCGGCGTGAAAGCGGACTTCACATCGGTCATCGGCGGCAGGCGCAGGTCGGGCTTGTCCGAGCCGTACATCTGCATCGCCTGGTCGTAGGTCATGCGCGGGAAGGGCGTGGGGAGATCAACACCCGCGGCCGAGAACGCCGCCTTCAGGAACCCTTCCACCACGGCGAACACGGACTCCTGCTGCGGATACGTCATCTCCAGGTCGATCTGTGTGAACTCGGGCTGGCGGTCGGCGCGCAGGTCTTCGTCGCGGAAGCAGCGCACGATCTGGAAATATTTGTCGAAGCCACTGATCATCAGGATCTGCTTGAACAGTTGCGGCGACTGCGGCAGCGCGTAGAACTGCCCGGGATGCACACGGCTCGGCACCAGGTAATCGCGTGCGCCCTCGGGCGTGGAACGCGTCATGAACGGCGTCTCGATCTCGAAGAATCCCTGCGAGTGCAGATAATTGCGGATGGCGAGCGCGACTTTGTGGCGCAGCTCGATGTTCGCCTGCATCTCGTTGCGGCGCAGGTCGAGGTAGCGATACTTCAGGCGCACTTCTTCGTTGGGAAGCTGTGCCGGGTCAGGCTCGCCGGGCGAGAACGGTACCGGCTTCGATTCGTTCAGGATCCTGAGCTCTTCGGCAACGACCTCGATCTCGCCGGTCGCGATCTTTTTGTTGATGGTGTTGCCCTCGCGCTTCTTCACGCGTCCCGTGACGGCGACCACGAACTCGGAGCGCAGCTGCGCGGCTTTTTCGAGCACGTCTTTCTTGTCGGGATCGAAGACGATCTGCGTGATGCCGGTGCGGTCGCGCAGGTCGATGAAGATGAGGTTGCCAAGGTCACGGCGGCGGTTCACCCAACCCATGAGCGTGACGCGCTCGCCCTCGTTGGAGGCGCGCAGTTCACCGTTGCGGTGCGTGCGTTTCAGGTCGCCGAGAAAATCGAGCTGCAAAGGAGTGCCTTCTTGCTGGAGATTTCGCCGTGGGTGGCGGAATCCTTGATTATAAAGGCGGGGAACCGCGAAGGTCACGAAGGAGCACGAAGAAAGAAAAACGCCACAGATGAACACAGATGAACGCGATTTTTCAAAACAAATCGTAAAATCCGTGAAATCTGTGGCGCTCTTGTCTTTGAATTACTTCAGCATGCCCTGCTGGGCGATGGCGATGTTGTCGCGGGTGGAGTTCTTGACCGAGTACATCATCTCGTCGGCCTGACGGATGATCTCGTGCGCGCTCTTGGCGTCTTCAGGATACGTGGCGAGGCCCATCGAGCAGCGGACGTTCAGCTTCAATCCTTCCGTGGCCATAAACTCGCTCAGGCGCATGACCTCGAGCAGGCGGCGCGCGACGATGAGCGCGGCCTCTTTCGACGTCTGCGGCAACAGGATGACGAACTCATCGCCGCCGTAGCGGAAGGCGTAGTCGATGAGGCGCAGGTGCGTCTTGATGACGTAGCCGACTTCGGCGAGGAGCTTTGATCCGACCAGGTGACCATGCGTGTCGTTGACGCTCTTGAAGTGATCGAGGTCGATGAAGATCACACTGAACTCGTGGCCGAAGCGCGCGGAGCGATAGACCTCGGCTTCGAGCGTCTTGTAGAGATGGCGCGCGTTGTAGAGGCCAGTGCAATCGTCGGTGATGGTGAGTTCCTGGATGCGCTCGACGGCGCGCGCGTTATCGATGGCGATGGCAGCATAATCACAGAGCGCGTTGAGGAAGAACATCTCGTTATCGCCGAAGGTCTCCATGGGGCAGTTGATGAGCTGGATGACGCCCAGGGAGCGGTGCTTAGCGCGTAGCGGAACGCAGATGACGCTCTTAGTCTGCCACTTCGTCATTTCGTCTATTCGTTTTGCAAACCGAGGTTCTTTGTAGACGTCGGGTACGATCAGCGACTCGCCGTGCTTGGCGACCCATCCGGCGATGCCTTCGCCCATCTTCAAGCGCAGAGTCTTGAGCGAATCGGCAGCGGGTCCGACGGCGATGGCGAAGTAGAGCTCGTCAGTGGTCTCATCGACCATAAGCAGCGACCAAGTGTCGGGGCGGAAGTATTCCGCCATCTTCTGCATGATGGTCTGCAGAACGGAGTCGAGGTTCAACGACGAGGTGAGGGCCTTCGCGACGTCGTGAAAGACGCTGAGCTCCTGCACCTGCCGCTTCCTGTCGGCGCCTACCTCGCTCATAGGAAAAGGGTCCTGGTGAGGGTGTCCACTGTGGCGCGTATTATAGCTCCCCGTTTTTCAATACAGCAACCCGGAAGAAGGTCTTAGTTCCATTCCGGTAACCCTGTACTTTCGCCACGAACCCGTTTACTACGAAAGGCTTAGACCATTCGGTCGTTGACACTGGAAGGAAGGAAAACCTATGATTCCGAAACTCCCTCCAGCCGCTGCTTCGGAAAAAGGAAACCATGGCTTCGTTCGGTGAACGGATCAAGCGGGAACGCGAGATGCGCGGCATTTCGCTGGAAGAGATCGCCGAGTCCACCAAGATCGGCAAGCGCAACCTGGAAGCGCTGGAAACCGAAGACTTCGACAAACTCCCCGGCGGGATCTTCAACAAAGGCTTCGTACGCGCCTACGCAAAATATCTTGGGCTCGATGAAGAGCAGGCGGTGACGGATTTTCTTGCCGCCGAGAATGCCGCCGCGAGCGGGATTCGCCTGGCTGCCGATCCCGAACCGGCGCCGGTCAACGGCAACAACGGCGACAACGGAAAAAAATCGCGCAAAGAGCGCAGCAAGGAACTGGAATCGATCGCGGCACGCAGAGAAGCGGAGAAGAAGAACAATCCGCCACTGAATCCCAGCAACACCGCCAACCGCGTGTGGCTGGCGATCGCTATCATCTGCTTGATCGGCGGGTCCGTCGCGTGGTGGAAACATTCGCGCGCTGAGCGCGCGGGAACGCCGGTCGCGCAGAGCAAGCCCGCGCCCGCGCCGATAAGTGCGCCGCCCCCAGCACCTGCCGCTGCTCCTTCTTCGGCTGCCACGACTCCTGCGCCGGAGAATGCTGTACCTGATGCGACTGCGCAAGATGATGGACTTGTGCATCTGAAAGTCCACGCGACGCAAGATTCGTGGATCCAGGTCACGGTGGACGGCAAGACGGTGCAAGACGGCACGCTCGACGCCAACACTGACAAGAATTTTTCAGGAAAAGAGTTGACCTTCAAGACCGGCAACGCCGGCGGCGTGGAACTCACCTACAACAACAAGACTTTCGCGCCCTTTGGGAAAGACAATCAGGTGAAGCAGGTCAAGATCAAGCCGGAGAAGAAGCCCAGCTAGGAGACAGGCGGCAGGAGGCGCGAGGCAGGAAATGCAGATCCCTCGACTCGCGCTCGCCTTCGCTCGCGCTTGCTCGGGATGACCTCCGCTTAGCCGACCACTCCATACGGGCCTGAAGGCCTGCTCCACACAGCGCACGGGCGAGACGCCCGTGCCTACACAATCAAAACCTAACTGCTTTGCTTTTCGCGCTGATACGGCTTCTGCTGGTAGCGGCGAGCTTCATCGAGCGCGCCTTGCGTGTTGTCGTTCGTCTGCAAGGCCTGGCGATATTCGTTGGTCGCGCGATCGCGCTGGCCGGTAGCGTCGAAGATTTTGCCCAGCTGCACATGACTCCAGACTTCGGTCCAGCGCGGTTCGCCATCGCCGTTGAGCGAAGCGCGGTAGGCATTCGCCGCAGCCTGATAATTGCGCTGCAGGAAGAAAACTTCCGCGATGCGGTACTGCGCGAGCGAACTGTTCTTATTGACATCGAGCGCCTTCTGGAACTCGCGTAGAGCGGATTCAAAGTCACCCTGCTGCACGAAATCCTGCCCGCGTTGGATGGCGACACGCACCTTGAACTCCGGCGAGTTCTTCAGCACGTGGTCGTTGGGATCGATGGTGATGCGGCGCGGCTTGCCGAAGGTCTCGATGACGTAAGGCGAGTTCGTGCCCTTGACCTCGATGCGCTTCATCTCGGTCTTGCCATCGGTATCGACCTTCACTTCCACGGGCATGCTGAACAGGTCGAGGTCCTGCGAGATCTGTCCGGCGATGCGGAAGCCTTTGCCGGCGCGGTAGACGGTGTACTTGTTCTTGAACTCGGGCGCGCCGGTGGAATCGAGCCACTGCGAGAAGAAAGCCTGCAGCTTGGAGCCGTAGTGCTTCTCGGCTTCGGCCTGGAAATCCTCACTCGAAGCAGCTTTGCCGGCGTGCGTAATGGCGAAGACGCGCACCGTGTTGTCGAAGAGCTCGTCGCCGATCACCCAACGCAGCATGCCGAGGATCATCGCGCCCTTGTTGGTGGTGAGGCTCTGGAACTCGGGTGAGAAGGGATCGAGTTTGCCGACGCCGGAGAGCGGCACGGCGTCATAAGCGAGCGCACCGACCGACATGTCTTTGATCTCTTCGTTGTAAGCCGAGCCGCCGGCGGCATATTCGACGTATCGCGCCTGCGCATAGCGTGCGAAGCCGTCGGTGAGCCAAGCATCTTCCATGCTCGCCGGGCTGACGCTAACGCCCCACCATTGATGCGCGATGGTATTGGCGAGCAGACGATAGTTCGTCTTCTCCTGAATGGCGCGCGAGGCGAGGCCGGCGATCTCAGGAGCCCAGACGGTGGGCAGCGTGTCGTCAGGTAGTTCGACGACATTCAGAGTCAGCGATGGCGGCGGACCGTAGAGCGAGGAGAAATATTCGAACGACTTGGTTGCGCTATCCGCATAGGCCTGCACGTAGGGCTTCTTCGCGGCGGTGAAGAACGTGTGAACGCTCAGTCCGCCTGATTTGAAAGTCTGCTCGTCGAAGTTGCCGGCGATGATCGAACCGGGAAAGCTTGCTTTGGGCCAGGAGAAGGTGAAAGTCGTCTTGCCAGGTTCCTTGGCGGCGACCTTGCCGGTCGCTCCGCTGCCGACCACGGTGATGCCGGTCGGGACGGTGATGTTCACATCGGCAGAGAAGCGGTCGACTCCGTACCCAACGACAGGGAACCAGCGGCCAGGGTAGAGAAGATACGAGGTCCCGTCGCCGACATAGGCGAGCTTCAGTCCATCGACCGGGCTCTGGTCGGCGTTGGCAAGCTCGCCGTCATATTCAAAAGTGATGGTGTCGGTTTCGCCTTTCGCGATCGACTTGGGGAAGTTCACCCGCACAAGATTTTCCTGCGAGATACGTTCGATAGGCAGCGGCTTGCCGGCTTCGTCGAGCACGCGCGGGCGCAGATTATTGTTCAGCTCGAAGCTAGCGGAGTTGATGTCGTCGAGCGCGGTGAATTGCAACCGCGCGGCGGCGAGCAGGTGGTGGGTCTTGGGATTAAGATCGGCGTTGATGGCGTAGCTATCGACCTGCACGCGCGGTTTTTCCGCGGCCAGCGCGGGTAAGGTGAGGACGAATGCGCTCAGAATGAAAACGAACGCACGCAGGGGTCTTGCTACTGCCATAGAGAACACTCCAGCTGAGATGCTCCGAAATATTGTAGATGAGAACTGCGGGATAAAAGATGCGTTTGCACAATGAGTGGTGCAGCGGAAGCAACGGGAGGCAGGAAGCAGGATGCGAGAGGCAGGAAACGCGGATCTCTGCGCTGCGCCTCGTTTGCAATCCGCTTTGCTCGGGATAACCTCCGTACTTTACCTGCCTCGTGCATCGTGCGTGGTGACAACCTTCAGGACCGCATCCGCGGCGCGTTGCGCCGCTGTACCTGCCTGTTTCTGCTGCTTCAGAGTTTCTTGCACTTGGGCCAGATCAGCGGTCATCTTCGCGCGTCCCGGGCCGTCGGCGAGCAGCGGCTTTAGACGCGCCACCACGTTCTTAGACGTGAAATCGTTCTGCAGGAGCTCGGGTACGACCTGTTTTCCCGCGATCAGGTTGGGCATGGCTACAAAGGGGACCTTCAACAGGCGGCGGCCCAGGTTCCAGGTGACCGGCGAGACGCGATAAACGACAACGAACGGATTGCCCGCCAGCGCGGCTTCGACCGTCGCGGTGCCGCTGGCAACGACGCTACCTCGTGCATGGAGCATGGTGGCGTAAGAATCGGAAACCAGTTGGATACGCTCCGGGCTGGTACGGAGGCGCGAGGCAAGCCATCCGGGATGAATGGTCGACGCGACCGGAAGCAGGTACTCGTAGGCGTCACCGAGGTCGGCGGCCGCGTCGAGCATGGCCGGCAGGTTCATCTTCACTTCTTTGCGGCGACTTCCGGGGAGGATCGCGACCCACGGCTTCGCGGCATCGAGCTTGTGCTCTTCTGCAAACTGCTCGCGCGTGATGGTGGGCGGCGGCATGTCGGCCAGTGGATGGCCGACGTACTCGGCGTCAACTCCATGCTCGCGGAAGAACCTCTCTTCAAAAGGAAAGATGGGTAGAGCCTTCGTCACCCACTTGCGCACGCGCTCCACGCGATATTGCCGCCAGGCCCAGAGCTGCGGTGTGACGTAATACACAACCGGGATACCGCGGTCGTGCAATTCGCGCGCGACACGGAAGTTGAAGGCGGGCGAGTCGATGATAACGGCGACGTCTGGTCTGCGGCGGTCTACCTCCGCGATCAGCTTGCGAAATTGCGCGTAGATGCTGGGCAGTTTGGAGACGATCTCGCTGATGCCGACGACGCTCAGGTGAACGCGGGCGTCAACGACCAGGTCGCAGCCGGCTTGCTGCATGCGCGCGCCGCCCACGCCGAAGAATTCGGCGTCGGGAACGCGGCGTCGTAGCGCTTCGATGAGCTGCGAACCATAGAGTTCACTCGATGCTTCGCCGGCGGAGATGAGGATGCGCATGGAGACTCATTGTTGCATATCGTTCTAAAGCGATAAGGAGGCAGGATGCAGTAGGCGGGAGGCAGGAAATGCAGATCCCTCGACTGCGGCTTCGCTTTCGCTCAGCCTCGCTCGGGATGACCTCCGTCACCGAACTATTTTTTCTCGTCGGGCTCGCTAAAATCGCGGATGGGTTTTTGCGAAGGCTGGGGTTGCGGTGCGGCTGCGGCGGTTGCTGCTGGAGTTGGAGCGGGCGGCGTGCTGGCGGTTGGAACCGGAGCGGTTAGCTCTGGAGTGGACTGATTGGCCCGCTGTGCAGGTGCGGAGGTTGTCGCGACGGCACTCGCGGGCTTTGCAGGCTCCGGCATGGGGTCCACCCCGATGCCGAGATAGGGATTGTAGAGATAGTGGTCGCGCACGTCGGGGCGATCGAAGTGACGCTCGACGACGAGCAGCGGATCGAAGAACCATGCGCCGTTGGGGAACGTCGGGTCTTCGGAATCGCCCCACGCCCACGGCGTGAGTGCGCTATCGGGACGCAGGTGATCGCCGCGCAGCGCTGCGCCGACGGTGCCGAGCTCGCAATCGGGCTTGCGCGCGCCTTCGACGTCGCAGAATGCGGAGCCGAAATCGAGGACCGTGCCGAAAGTCGTATCGCGAGCGTGCGTTTGGCGAGCATGCGTCCAGAAGGTCTTGTAGATAGGGACGAGCTCGTAGGTCGCCTCACCGTCTTTGACCTGCGACCACTCGGTGGTCTTGCCGTAGCGCATCACGATGATGGGCTCGTCGCTCGTACTCTGCTCGTTCGTGTAGGCGTGTACGCCGTGCTTCTGCGATTCGATGTAGAGCAGCGTGTGGCCGTCTTCCACGCGCATCAGCATGGGCTTGCCGGTGGTGACAGAGAGGTCCGTGTTCTCGATCAGAGCGCGCGGGCGATGCCCGTGGGCAATGGTCTCGATGGCGACTGGCTGCGGTCCGCCGGCAGCATGCTTCTCCACGATGATCAGCACGCCCTCGAGATCGTTCTCGTGGTTGAACTCAGCTTCTTTGCGCATCGAGTCGCCGGCGAGGTCCTTGTACTTGACCTGAAGCTGATCGAGGACGTTGTCATAGCGGTCCTGCACGGTGGACCAATCGCGCGGATGGTAGAAGGCGTAATGCAGGAAGTAGTAATTCCCGCTCTCGATCACGGAGTAGTAGACGTAGCTCCAGGCTTTCAGCTTGGGGTCGGCCGCGTTCTCCCAGTTGTTGTTGCCGATCCAGTCGCCGTCGAAATCGAAAATTGTCGGGTAATCGAAGCGGCGCTGCTCGGCGGTTCCGGCGGTGCGTTGATAGAGGATGGGTGCGTAGCGCTCGGCAATGGCGCGCATCTCAGATTCTTTGGTGGTGAGGGGCGTGTT
>JADMIO010809408.1_pt1 | contig 13336 bp, 7 predicted proteins | sample 8958161 | NCBI WGS metagenome assembly JADMIO01 (sample SAMN16585339, study PRJNA669376) | soil metagenome | isolation source: Crop rotation soil | place: USA: Cullars Rotation, Alabama | collected 2011 | reverse complement strand
CTTTCCCGCTGTACTCGCAGCCGGCCCGCAACCGTTCTCAGAAGCGGAACCGGCCCGAGAGCACGACGCGCCGAGGATCCACCTGCGCGCTCTGGACCGTGCCGAACGCTGCGTTCGTCTGGGCGCCGGTGCTGAAATTCCAGGTCAGCGACGTGTTCGGATTGCTCGGATTGAAGTGATTGAGCGTGTTGAACGTCTCGATCCGGAATTCGAGCACCTTGCCCTCCTTGATCGTGGTCATCTTGGCCAGGGAGAAGTCGAGATTCCACATCCACGGGCCGTAAAACAGACTCATCGGAGTATTCCCGATTCCCAGCGATGCGGCCGAAGGCAGCTTGAAGTTGTTCATATTGAGCGGAACCTGCAGCCGCGGATCCTCGGTTTTCGAGGGCAGCGTCCCGTCCGTCAGATAGACGCTGTCTCCCATCTGGCAGCGGAACGGCAGGTACGCCGTCGGAGTGCCGACCCAATACTGCGACGGCTGGCCGGTCGCGCCGCAGGTGACCGTATAAGGCGTTCCGGAGTAGATCGCGCCGTTGCCATTCAGGTGCCACCCATCCAGCAAGACCTTCGCCAGCTTCTTGCCGGCATCGCCCTGGAAGCGATTCCCCACGGTCGGGAAGTCGTACCCCATGTTGAAGTTGATCGCGTGCGGCCGGTTGGCGACGTTCTTCATCAGCTTGGCGTCCACGAACTGGAAGAGATTCTGCACGCCCGCATTGTTGTAGACGATCGTGCGGGAGAACGTGTAGTTCAAGTTCCACTGGATGTGGCCGGCCCGCCGGTTCAACTGCGCTTGCAGCGAGTTGTAGTTGTTTGTGTACGACTGAGTGTAGAGATAGATGTTGCCCACCGTCTTGTAACCCACGAGGTTCCGGATCAGGTTCGTCGAATAGAAGCCCGGATTCGCCGGGTTGCTCGTCGGGTCGATGAACTGCGTCTGCGGGCATCCGCCCTGGATGGGGTTGGCGCAACCACTGGGTTTCCACGTGGTGAGCGGCGGCACGGCATTGAAGTCGTACATCTGGCCGTAGCCGTTCTTCAACGCATTGCCGACATATGAAATATCCAGGATCGTGTGGAACGGCAGTTCGCGCTGTATCCCGAAACTCCAGTTGTACGTCCGTTGCGGCTTCTCGTTCGGATCGCCGCCGATCATATTCTGCGGCGTGTAATACGACTGCGAGCCCTGCAGGTTCTGAAAGCTCGTATAGACGATTGTCGGCGAGAGGAAGTACGGCGGCACCATGAGAGGGCCCTGGCCGGCGGCGAGGGCGCCGATCCAGTCCACGTTCCAGTTGCGGCCGACGGTAATGCCGAACCCGCCGCGGATCGCGGTCTTGCCGTCGCCGAAGACGTCCCACGCGAAGCCGAGGCGCGGCCCTAGTTGAATCGGCGGGACGTTGAAGAAGTGGGTGTCGTAATACTTGATGCCGGTCCACGGATAGCCATTGGCCGGATACGACGCCGTGTCGAACGTGCCTTGCCGGACATAGGGAAACGTCTGTCCGGTTGTCGGGTTGATCGCGATCTTATTGGCCGTCGGGCACGTCCCGGTCGTCTGGATGGAACACGCCGGGTAAAGCAGCTGTCCAGCCTTGTTCGCGTCGTACGCCGAGGTGGAGAACAGGCCCAGGTGATTGCGCGCGGCATTCAGGTCGCCGACGCGATAGAAGCGGAGGCCATAATCGACCGTCAGCCGGCGGCTCACCTTCCACGTGTCTTGCAGGTACCACTCCACCTGCGTATAGTGCGCATGGTTGACGAGCTTGGTGCTGTCGTCGCCATAAGCGAAGATGCTTCCCAGCAGCGCATTCGAATAGGGATAGTTCGTGTCCAAAGGGTTCGCACGGTCGGAGCCGAAATAATAGGTCCCGGCCACGTTGTACACCGAGTACACACTGACATTGCGGGCCATGCGCTCGTAGTAGAAACCCGCCTTCACCGCATGCCCCCCCTTTACCCACGTGATCTTGTCCTGGAGAGTCTGCAGCTGATCGGTTCCGGTGAAGGGCCAGCGGCTGTCATTGCTGAACTGCGGCGCGCCGGAGATGCCCTGACCGGAGGACTGCGCGCTGTAACCCGACGGCAGGCCGAATTGGACCGCCGGCTTGAGGTTCAGGTAATTGGCAGCGGCGGGATTGATGCGCGGCAGCGTCAGCGCATTCCCATTGGCATCCTTTAACGGCAGGAGGCTGTCCTCATAGGTGCGTGCGCCGCCGTTATTCGTGTTGCTGCTGGTATCGGTCAGCGGGTCGACTCCCTGCTTGCCGCGGTTGATTCCCCAGCTGAATTCGTTGATCAGGTTGGGGCTGAACGTGTATACGACGGTGCCGATCGCGCCCACGGCCTGCACGTGGTAGCTGACCGGGAACTGGCCCCATCCGCCTCCGGGAGGCCCCACCGTAACCGGGTTGCCGTACCCGTTTTGGGCCTGGTAATCCTGCAAGAGCCGCGCGAACGTCATCCACTTGCCGGACGGATTGTAGTCGATGCGCAGGATCTTGTCGTCGAGCGGACGCAGCTGCTGGTAAGGGTATCGGAAGTTGTAACCCCGGTTCCCGGTCGGGTCCAACGCCAGTCCGAGCGGATCGGGAAGCGGGAAGAGGTTCAGCATCGCCTGGCCTTGCGGGCTGATGCGGCTCGTCGGAACGACATTGCCGGCGAAGGGCGCCTGCGTCAGAGGGTCGTAGATGGGAACCTGCGCGCCGGTCGTCGTTACCGTCTGCGAAAAGTCGCCTTTCCGCTCGAGCGCCGAAGGCATCGTGAACGTCGCGGTGCCGACGGTGTTGTTCACCAGCTTGTCATAGGAGAAGAAAAAGAACAGCTTCTGCCGGGCCTTGTTGAAGTTCGTGCCGGGGATGATCAGCGGGCCGCCGATGGTGCCGCCGGGATTCTGATATCGGTACCGCGGCCGCACCACGTTGGTCTTGTTGTTGAAGAACGTATTGGCATTGAAGGATTCGTGGCGCCAGTAGTAGTACAACGACCCGTGGAAGGCCGGCGTCCCGTTCTTCGTCGTCAGGGTCAACTGGCCGGCGGTGCGCCCGCCGTACTCGGCCGTGTAGTTCGAGGTCAGCAGTTTGACCTCGCTGACCGAGTCCATGCTGGGCGAGATGTAGCCCGGATTCAGGTTGCCCGAGTCCTGGCTCGCCGCGCCGTCCACGTTCAGAATGATTTGGCCCTGCTGGCCGCCATTCACGCCGGGAATGCCCCCGCCGTTCCAGCCGCGATAGTCGTTGGACGCGACGGTCTGCACGCCGGGCAGCGTCATGATCACATTGATCGGATTGCGGCCGCGCGTTGGCGTGTCGACGATCTGCTGCAGGTTGATGGCGATGGACCGGTCGGAGCTGTCCGTCGCGACGTGCACGGTCTGCGCGCTGACTTCGACGGAGGTGCTGACGTCGCCCACATCGAGATGAATCTCGTGGAGATCGACGCGTTCCTGGGCGGCGACGACGATGCCCCTCTGTTCGTATGCCTTGAATCCGCGCTGCGCGATTCGGATGCTATAGCTGCCGGGCACCAGTCCCGTGAAGACAAAGGCGCCCGTGCTCTCGGTGGTAAACTCCCGAACCTGTCGGGACAGGTCGTGCGTCAGTTGGACAGTCGCGCCGACGACAACAGCGCTGCTGGCGTCCGTCACCGTCCCGGATATCTGTCCGGTGACACTCTGCGCATTGCTTGCCGGCACGAACGCCAACAGCAGAGCCAAAGCGCACACAACACCTCGGAAGACCCTCATGGCTGCTCCCCCTTGAACTCGCTTTTGGATAAGGCCGGAATGGAGAGAAAGCAGCGAGCGGAAACAGGCGCACGGCCGCGGATAAAGCGAATAAAAGTGCGGTGCGGCCCCTGCGTCGCATAATTGAGGCAACTATATATCCACCCGCGGCAAATTTCAAGACAAAAGAGCTGAAACTATGATTTCACGCCTTCATGGACGCGCGTCTCCGGCGTGCGGTAGAGAACATGGCGGCGCTGGGGGTGACCCTCGGGGATGCGGGGGTGGTCGAAGTCGTCGGCCGGGTCGTGGACCAGCCCGATCTTCTCCATCACGCGCCGCGACGGCAGGTTACCGACCGTCGTGAACGAAACGAGCGGCCCGGTCCACCGGCGGAGGATCTCGCGCGCGCCTTCCGTCGCGAGGCCCCGGTTCCAGTGCGCCGTCGCCAGCCGCCACCCGATCTCGACACACGGCGTGAAGTGGGCCTCGAAGGTGGGAATCCAAAGACCGATATAGCCGATGAACTCCCCGGTCTCGCGCAGCTCAGCGGCCAGGGGACCGAAACCGTGTTCCGCCAGGAAGGCGCCGGCGCGATCGGCGAGATCGTCACTCTCGGCGCGCGTGAGGGTGGAGGGAAAGTAGCGCATCACTCGCGGGTCGGCGTTCATGCCCGCGAACGGCTCGCGGTCCGCATCGCGCCAGGGACGCAGGATCAGGCGCGGTGTCTCGACGTATGTCATGCGAACCTCCTGGCCCACAGGTCAAAGGTGGCGAGAAAGTCGCGGAGACTGCCGCGCGTCGGTTCATCGACGAGGTTGCCCGCCCTGTCGAACTTCTCCTGCGCCTTCCCCACGAGAAGCTCGGGCGCGGGCATCACGGCGACGTTGAGGCAGCCGAGACACTGCCGCAGGTGCAACTGCGCCCGCGCGGTCCCGATCGAGCTGACCGATGCCCCGAGAATGGCAGCGGGCTTCCCGTCCCAAACGTTCGCGCCCATCGGCTGCGAGCCCCAGTCGATCGCGTTCTTGAGTACGCCGGAAATCGAGTAGTTGTACTCCGGCGTCGCCAGGAGGACGGCATGGGCGCCCCGGACGCGGCCGCGGAGCTCGACAGCGGCGGCCGGCGGATCGCCCTCGAGATCCTCGTTGTAGAGCGGCAGGTCGCCCAGTTCATAGACTTCGATTACCATGCCCGTCGGAGCCAGTTCGCGCGCCGCCCGCAACAGCGCCCGGTTGTAGGAAGCGCGCCGGAGCGAGCCGGACAGGGCGAGGACGTTCATGGCTCCAACGTAGGGCGTCGCGCCGCACCGTGTCAAACCGCCGCCGCTGACGCTGGCTCCGATCCGAGCCGCGACCGTGAGGGAGCGATTCGCACAATACGACCCTCAAATTTCGGATTTATGTACTTAACGTTCGCCCAGCCAGTATCCCGGTCGCGCGAATACCTTCGCGCGCGGCACGCCGACTTCGACCTTCACGGGATGATAGCCGCTATCCGCAGGCCGTGGGTAGTATGTCAACTCATAGGCACTTCGGAGTTGGACACCGATGGCGGCGATGCCGTCTTCGAACTCGCGCTGCGTCCGGAAGTGGAGCTGCGTGCCGCCGGTAGCCGCCGCGAGTACAGAGAACGGGTCACCGGACGCGGCCACGGACGACGACCGGTTCAGGACCGACACCAGCTTTCCGAGGTCCGTTCCGGCGTGAAAGCCTCCCCGATCCTCGAACGTCGGCCCGGAGAGGGAGAAAGTGTCCGAAACGAAGTTCCGTCCGATCAGCGGCAGCGTGAGCGCAAAAATCGATACATCCGCCGCCTCCGCAGCGCGCCGCAATGACGCGACGTCCGTCTCGCTGCCGCTATCGGCGGGCTGTCCGACGAAGACGAGCACGCGGCCCCGTGAACGCGGCCGTTTCGAAAGAAGGCCGATCGCGCGCGCCCCTGCGTCGAGCATGCGCGCCGCGTGCCCTCCGGCAGAGAGTTTTCCCAAAGCGGCTCGCGAATCGCGTGATTCGAACCCCTTCAGCACGCGAATCTCATCGGAATAGCTGAGAATCGCCGACTCGCCCCTGGCGCCCGTCAGCAGCGCATCGACCGTGCTGCCGGTGCGGGCGAGGAAGCGCGTGTAGGCCCGGACATCGTCATTCGCCTGGATGGCGACGACGAACGACAGCGCCGCGGTGGTCTCGTCGGCCTTGACGGATTGGGGATGGCCTCGATCAAACAGCTGAAAGTCAGGAGCCTCCAGCCCGTTCACCAGACGGTTTTCACCGGAGAAGACGAGGGTTCGGACGGTGACCAGGTGGACCGGCACGCGGATCGTGACCTCCTGGGCCGCGGCAAACGCCGGAAGAACGAGCGCGATCGTGAGGGCCGCGCGAGACATGGTCGGATTATAGTGCAAGCGGAAGCGCCCGGGCATGTGTCCCCGCGGCACAGTTGTGATGCCGGATCTATAATGATGCGTTGGTATTCCTCAGTTACAGCCGCAAGGACGCCGAATTTGTCCGCGAGTTACACCGTCGCCTGACGCGGGACGGCGTGGAGTGCTTCTACGACGAGGCGTCGATCGAGGGCGGCGACAACTTCGTCCTGCGGCTACAGGACGGCGTCGGCCGGTGTGACCGCTTCGTGGCGGTGCTGTCTCCGGATTTCGTGGCGTCGGACTGGGCGCAGCGGGAGTGGACAGCGGCGGTCGCACGCGGCGTCAAGATCATCCCGCTGATGCTGCGGGAGTGCGGGGTTCCGCCCTTGCTGCAAACGCTCCAGATGATTGACGCATCGGATTACCCGCGTCTTTGCGGATTACTCGGCGGGACCGAGCGAGAGGATATCGCTCCACCGGCGGATCGCACGACCCTGCCGCCCGTGACGCGGCTTCCTGCGCGGTCCTCGATGCCGCACCGCTCTATGGAGGGCGGCTTCGTCGGACGCGTTGCCGAACTGTGGACAGTCCACGACCAGCTTCGCGACAAGAAGACCAGCATTGTCTCGGGTGTGGGTGTCGTCTACGGCGCGGGCGGGCTCGGCAAGACCCAGCTCGCGATCGAGTACGCCCACCGGTTCAACGCCCACTATCCGGGCGGGATCTTCTGGATCGACGCGGACCAAGGAATTCAGCGGCTGATCGACATCCTGGTCAGATGCCTGTCCCTGAAGGTGGACGGAAAGCTGCCGGTCCCGGACCAGCTTGCGTCGATCTGGGCAACCATCGCACAGCGTTTGGCGATGCTGGTCGTGCTGGACAACTTCCCGGAGCAGGTCGCCATCCGCGAATGGCTTCCGACCTCGGGAGACGTGTACGTGCTGGTAACGACGCGTCGGACAGATATGAAGCGTTATTCCGGCGTCCGCCTGCCGGTGCTGACCGTCGAAGAAGGGCAGCGCCTTCTCGGCGAGTTCAGCGAGAATGCGCGAGCTCTGGTCGAGGAGGTCGGCGGCCTGCCGCTGGCGCTGGAACTGCTGCGTGCGCAGTTGACGGAGCTTTCATCAGCGGACGTGCTGAACTCCGTCCGGACCGGCGGCGCGATCGCGATGCTGGAGCGCTTCGCTGACGAGTATCGGGAGGACTTGCCGGACGGCCACGCGCGAAGTATCGCCGCGACCATTCAGGCGAGTTGGGACCAGGCGACCGAGGACGGCCGGGAGGTGCTGCGCGTCCTGTCGCACCTCGCGTCCGCGCCCGTCCCCTTGCGCCTGCTCCGGGCGGTATTGGGTTGGGCGGAGGCGAACCCGGTGGACGACCGTCTACGCCGAGCGGTTAGCGATCTGGTTCGGCTGTCGCTGGTAGAGCGGGATAGCCAGGGGCAGCCGATGGCGCATCGTCTGATTCTCGGTTTCGCTGGTGCCCTCCCGGATACCGAGCGGTACGCGAAGGAGACCCTCGACGCGGTAGACCGGGAGATGCGGCGCACGACCGACGACCAGGACACTGCCTCGTACCGCGACCTGGAGGCGGTCCTGCCTCACGCCGATTGGCTTCTGGCACGAGTCACGCCTGTTGATAGCGTGAGCCTTTGGTTGGCCAATACCCTTCGGTGGCATCACAATAAGATGGGACGGTTTCAAGTAGCAAAGCAATATGGCGAAAGGGCTCTGGCCATTGCCCAGGAACTTTACCCACACAGCCATCCAGAAGTTGCGATACAGCGGTCCAATCTCGCGCTTACAGTACGAGACCTCGGCGCTTTGAGCGCAGCCCGAGACCTGCTCCGCCAAACCCTCGCCGCCGCCGAACACAGTTATCCCGCCGGACATCCAAACATCGCAATCAGTCAGTCCAACCTCGCGACAGTCCTGCAAGAACTCGGCGAACTCCAGGAGGCACGCGACCTCCTGCGAAAAGCACTCGCCGCCGACGAACAGACTTTTCCCGCCAGCCATCCTACGATCGCCGTAGATCAGTCTAACCTCGCATTACTTCTAAAGGATCTTGGCGAACTCCAGGAGGCACGCGACCTCCTGCGAAAAGCTCTTGCGTCCGACGACAGCACGTTCCCGGCCGGACATCCGAATATCGCGATTCGCCAGTCGAATCTCGCCAGCGTCCTCCGAGACTTGGGCGAGTTCACCGAAGCCCGCGACCTCGCGCAAAAAGCCTACGCCTCCACGCTCACCCGCTTCGGTCCCGACCACCCCAAAACCCGCGCCCGCAAATCCATCCTCGACTCCCTCTCCCCGCCCGGGCCCGACCGCCCCGCCACGGTATCATAAAGAAGAAAGCCTCCCGATGTCGTTGAAATCCGACCCCGATATGGGTATCAATAGCTGGCTCGAGGACGAGCTCTACCAACAGTACCTGCACGACCGCACTGCGGTCGACGAAGAATGGAAGCACCTTTTTGAATCCAATGGCGTAACAAAACCGGCCCCCACCGCAGCCCGGCCTGCCGGCCCCGAGCCTCCCCCGTCCGGCGACCTCCAGCCGCTCCGCGGCATCGCCGGGAAGATCGCGGAGAACATGGGCGCCTCGGTCTCCGTCCCGCTCGCTACGTCGCAGCGGACCATCGCCGTCAAGGTCATGGACGAGAACCGGCGCATCCTCAACCAGCACCGGACCCTCATTTATCGCTCCAAGGTCTCCTACACCCACATCATCGGGTGGGCGATCGTCAAGGCCCTCGGAAAAATACCCGGCATCAACTACGCCTACGCCGAAAAGGACGGCCAGCCCTACCGCGTCGTCCGCCCCGAGATCAACCTCGGGATCGCCGTGGACGTCGCCGGCAAGGACGGCGCCCGCTCCCTCCTCGTCCCCAACATCAAGAACGCCGGCGCCCTCACCTTCGCCCAATACCTCGCCGCGTTCGACGACCTGGTCGCCCGCGCCCGCACCGGCAAGCTCACTCCCACCGACTTCCAGGGCACGACCATCTCGCTGACCAACCCGGGCACCGTCGGGACCATGTCGTCGAACCCGCGCCTCGTGCAGGGCCAAGGCGCGATTATCGCGACCGGCGCCATCGACTACCCCGCCGAGTATCGCGGCGCTGCCGAGGAAACCCGCGCCGTGCTCGGCATCAGCAAGGTGATGACGATCACCTGCACCTACGACCATCGCGTCATCCAGGGCGCCGAGTCGGGCGCCTTCCTCGGCGCCGTGCAGGACCTGCTCGACGGCGAAGACAACTTCTACGAAGGCGTTTTCGAGGACCTCAAAATTCCCCACCAGCCGGTGCACTGGCAGAACGACCGCCAGCCGCTCCTGCCGGGCATGACGGCCGCGCGCCACGGCGAGATCGCCAAGGAAGCCGGCATCATGCAGCTCATCAATGCGTACCGCGTGCGCGGCCACCTGATCGCCGACCTCGACCCGCTCGGCTCCGAACCCAGCTACCATCCCGAGCTAGACCCCGAAACCTACGGCCTCACCATCTGGGACCTCGACCGCGAGTTCCTCACCGGCACCCTGGGACAGGCAGCCGGCGAGGCCGGGCCGAAGCACGTCGCGACCCTGCGCGAAATCCTCGAGACACTCCGCGGTACCTACTGCGGCAAGATCGGCGCCGAGTTCATGAACATCCAGGAGCCGGAGCAGAAGCGCTGGCTCCAGCAGCGCATGGAGCCGGAGGCTAACCGTTGGCCGCTTGACCACGAGACGCGCGTCCGCATCCTCCGCAACCTGATCGCCGCCGAGGAGTTCGAGCACTTCCTCCACTCCCGCTTCGTCGGCCAGAAACGCTTCGCGCTCGAGGGCGCCGAGACCGCCGCCGCGATCCTCGAGGAGATCATCGAGAAGGCCGCCGAGGACAACGTGGACGAGATCGTCGTCGGCATGGCGCATCGCGGACGCCTCAATATCCTCGCCAACGTCGTCGGCAAGGACGTCAAGCAGATCTTCTCCGAATTCGAAGGCGAGATCGACCCCGCCAGCACGCAGGGCTCCGGCGACGTGAAGTACCACCTCGGCGCGAGGGCCAAACGGGGCACCGACTCCGGCCGCGAGATCACGGTCGCGGTCGCTCCCAACCCGAGCCACCTCGAAGCCGTGGACCCGGTCGTCGAAGGCGTCGTGCACGCCAAGCAGGTGCAGATCGGCGACACCGCCCGCGAAAAGGTCCTGCCGCTGCTGATTCATGGCGACGCGGCGTTCGCCGGCCAGGGCGTCGTCGCCGAGACGCTGAACATCTCGCAGCTCGACGGCTACACCACCGGCGGCACCATTCACCTGATCATCAACAACCAGATCGGCTTCACGACGCTGCCCGACGAGTCGCGCTCCAGTCCCTATTCCACCGACATCGCCCGAGGCATTCAGGCGCCCATCTTCCACGTCAACGGCGACAGTCCGCAGGCGGCGATCCGCGTCGCCCACATGGCGCTCGAATTCCGGCAGCAGTTCAAGAAGGACGTCGTCATCGACATGTTCTGCTACCGTCGTCACGGCCACAACGAGGGCGACGATCCGAGCTACACGCAACCCATCCTGTACCGCAAGATCAAGGAGCATCCCTCGGTCGCGACGCAGTACGCCGAGCGCCTCATCCGCGAGAAGGTCGTCTTCCCGGACGAAGTAGACGCCATGCGCAAGGAGTTCGCGAAGAAACTCTCCGACGCTTACGACGCCGTCCAGCAGCGCGCGGAGCGCTATGAGCTGCAGGAGCTGAGCGCCGTGCCGAATGAGGACGTCGGCACGTTCTGTCCTCGGACCTCGGTCAATCAGCACGTGGTCGAGCGCGTCATCCGAGGCATTACCCAATTCCCCGCCGACTTCCACCTGCATCCGAAGCTCAAGGCCTTCATCGACCGCCGCCGCGACGCCGTCGCGAAGAACACGCACATCGACTGGGCCTTCGGCGAGGCGCTCGCGTTCGGCAGCCTGGTCCTCGAGGGGACGCCGGTGCGCCTGAGCGGCCAGGACTCAGGCCGCGGCACGTTCAGCCAACGGCACCTCGCGTTCTACGACTACGAGGACGGCCACCGCTACATCCCGATGCAGCACATCGCGCCGGACCAGGGCCGCTTCGACGTTTACGACAGCTCGCTGAGCGAATATGCCGTCCTCGGGTTCGAATTCGGGTACAGCGTCGCCGACCCGCTCACGCTCACCATTTGGGAGGCGCAGTTCGGCGATTTCGTGAATGGCGCCCAAATCATGATCGACCAGTTCCTCTCGTCGGCCGAGCAGAAGTGGGGCCAGCCGAGCGGCCTCACGCTGCTCCTGCCGCACGGCATGGAGGGACAGGGTCCGGAGCATTCGAGCGCGCGCATCGAGCGCTTCCTCACCCTCGCGGCCGAAAACAACATGTTCGTCTGCAACTGCACGACGCCCGCGCAGTACTTCCATCTGCTGCGTCGTCAGATGTACGGCGGACCGGACCGGCGCGGCACTCGCAAGCCGCTCGTCATCTTCACCCCGAAGAGCCTGCTGCGCCACCCGCGCGCGGTCTCGACCATTCAGGACTTCACCACCGGCGGCTTCGTCGAGATCGTCGATGATACCGTCGACCCGGCCAACATCACCCGCGTCGTGTTCTGCTCCGGCAAGGTGTATTACGATCTGCTCGCCGGCCGCGAGCAGGCGAAGGCCGAGCATGTCGCGCTCGTCCGCGTGGAACAGTTGTACCCGTTCGACGCCGACCAGGCGAAGGAGATTCTCGCCCGGTACGCCGATAGCGCGGAGATCGTCTGGGCTCAGGAAGAGCCGCGCAACATGGGCGCCTGGCGCGTGATCCGCGAATGTATGGACCCGCTGCTGGCCGGCACGAGCCGCGAACTCCGGTATGTGGGCCGTCCCGAAAGCGCCAGCCCCGCAACCGGTTCCGGCAAGCGCCACCAGCAGGAGCAAGCCGAAATCGTGAACGACGCGCTCACCGCCGGCGCGATCTCGGCGACCCGCAAGGTGCGCGTCGTGTCGCGGCGCAAGAAGTAACGGAAGTCCGGACCGCGGCGGCGCCCGCCCCGCGGTCCGGGTTTCTTAGCTGTTCAACGCGAGGTTCAGGTTCTCGATCGCTTCGTCGATTTCGTCCGTGTTCTTGAATCCCACGGTGACCGCATCGACGCCCGCCGTATTGAAGGCATACCGCATTGCCGCCTTACGGTCGTCGCGGTTCGTGAACGCCCCTTCCCCGACCAGCTTCATGCTGATCACGCCCATCCCCTGCTGGTGCACCTGCTTCGTGTGCTTCACGACCTCCGGCACGTCGCCCAAGCCCTGCGTGTTGAAGTCCTCGGCGTCCATCTTGGTGCCCTTGTGGTTCATCCGGATCATCGCGATCTGGAGCCACTGGTTGCCGGGGAATTGGCGCAGCGCCGGCAGCCCGTGCACCGAGGCGCCGTAGCCGACCACCATGTCCTTGTGCTTCGCTTCCTGAATGCCGTCCTGCCACTTCACCGTATCCGTCGGCCAGGAAGCAACATGCTGATAGTGCATCAGCATGATGTCGAAATAATCGGTCTTGGCGAACTTCCGCAGCTCGTCGATCTTCTGGATCGGATCCGCGTTCGGACTGGTCGTCGCCTTCGACATCAGGCGGTACGAGTCGCGCGGGATGCCCTGCAGCGCCACGCCCAGCATCTGGTGCATGCCCCCGTACGATTCGGCCGTTTCGAAGAAGCGGATGCCCTTGTCGTACGCGTGGCGGACAAGCTTCGTGAATTCCTCCTGCCCGAGATTGCGCTGCACCCGGCCGCTGAACGTCCCGGTGCCGAACGCGAGCCGCGTCACTTTCACGCCGGATTTTCCGAGCGTGACCCAGTCGGTGGCGCTGCGCTTTTGCGCGTACGCGGGAACGTTGCCGAGACCGCCGATCATTGCGGCCCCAATGCCTGCTTTCAGAAAATCGCGTCTGGAATGGTGAGCCATCGCCCCTCCCGTTCGCCCCCATGCTATCACAGCCCGAAGCGCCGCCCCGGCGCTCCTGGGATAGAATCGCTCGATGGCAACTCGCAGGGCGTGGTTCGGAGGGGCGCTCGCCGCCGCCCTCTCCGCATGCAAGCGGTCGGCGGCCCCGCCCGCGGCTGAGCCTGGCCTGCTCGGCCGGCCCGTGAGCGGCTACGGTGAGCGCTCGCGGTTCGAGACGGCCGCCCGTGTCTTGCCGGAGACCCGCTACCCCGAAGTCGCTTCCAGCCGCACCCCACTCCAGGACTCCGTCGGCATTCTGGGGAAAG
>JADMIO010842093.1_pt1 | contig 13338 bp, 15 predicted proteins | sample 8958161 | NCBI WGS metagenome assembly JADMIO01 (sample SAMN16585339, study PRJNA669376) | soil metagenome | isolation source: Crop rotation soil | place: USA: Cullars Rotation, Alabama | collected 2011 | reverse complement strand
CGCGACAACTTGTCCACGTGGAATTCTAAGCTTAGGATCCCAATGTGCTGGAAAGTCAATGATCGTGCGGGTTGTCGAATCGAAGCGGATTGTGGCCACCACGACCTCTTGGGTTGCGCGCGCCTGCGTCTCCGTCAGGCCCACCTGCGCGTACTCCGGATCAGTAAAACTGCCGATCGGCGCGGCCTCATCGAGGGACTTCATCGTCAGGCCCTGGATGGCATTGGTTGCCGCGACGAAGCCTTCCTGAATCGCCTGCGGGACCAGCATCAGTCGCCCGATAACGTCGCCGGCGGCGAAGACGTGTGGCGCGGAGGTTCTTAGAAACTCGTCAACGCGAATAAAGCCTCTGGCGTCAGTCTCGATGCCTGCCTGAGCTAGTTGTAAGCGGTCGGTATTTGCTACCCAGCCGATGGTCGTCACAGCCAGGGCCGCCTCGACACTTTCCCGCCGACCTTCTTTGGTAAAGAACATACGTACGCCCGAAGGGGTCTTCACGAAAGACTCTATACTGCCGAAGTCTTCCCTGACCACAACACCGGATTCGCGCAAAGCTTCGGCTACGGTCGCCGACACTTCTTCATCCTCGGTCGGCAGAATACGCGGGCCCGCGTGGAAGAGTTGCACGCGCGAGCCGAAGGCGTTGAAAATAGAGACGACCTGTAGGCCGGTCGCTCCCCCGCCAATCACGATCATCGAAGGCGGCACCGCAGTCAGCCCCCACGCATCGCTGTGGGTGGCGGTGAACTCGGAGCCGGGGACGGAGAGTCGGCGGCTCGCGCCCCCCGTGCAGATGATGATCTTGCTGGCGCGCAGGCGCAGCCCGCTCTCGGTCTCAATGCTATGCTGGTCAGCGAAGCGAGCGGCGCCGCACCCTTCATTAACGACCACGCCGAGAGAGTCTATCTGCTCGCGGAAGGTGGAATGCGCGCACACATCGCTGATAACCTCCTGCACCCGCGCAAGCAGTCGTGGGTAGTCAAGCTGCGGCTCGCCGACGACTATCCCGTAACGACCGAGCTGGCAGGCGTCTCGAATGAGCCGTGCAGCGTGGGCCAGCGTGCGGACCGGAACCGGGCCGTCATTGGCCGCCATGCCGCCAAACCCATCATGAGTAACGAGCACCGTCTTCGCGCCCAAGTCCGCGGCGCGCAGTGCTGCGACCACACCTGCCGGGCCGCCACCAATGACTAGAACGTCTATCATCTTTCATCTCTGAGATGTCGTGCTGGTTTACTCACCCTTGACCGCCAACCTTTCGCCGTTGCGCAGCCGCCGACGCCGCGCAATGCGGTTGACCGGGCCACGAATCAACAGGTACGGCACGACGGCCAGGATGATGGCGACGATTATCACCTCTCCGGGATAGAGCCATCCTTGGACGATCAACTGGTAAATGACATCCATCACCACGGCCAAAATGAAGACTCTGCCAACCGCCTTCCACCCCTCGCGCAGCAGGTCCGGTCGGTGCGACCGGTTTGTCAACACAGCCCAGAAGTAGGGCGGTCGGTCTTCCCGAGCATCCTTCATCCCGGCGCGCAACGCCAAGAGAGCGGCCATCAGTGGTTGAAGAATGAGCCGAAAAGTCATCGGCCCACCTACCCGGTCGGCAATATTCATCAGCACGCGGGTAAGAAAATCTCTCATCGCTTCTCTACCTCCCGTTCATCAGGTTGTTTCAAAAGGCTCTCTTTACTTGCCGGGGCTACCGACCCTCACGATTGCTAACGCCCCATCACTCACCCGGAAAAGTTCTACCGCTCCTCGCAGTGCTTAGAATTTGATGGAACCCGAAATTTGAACCGAATACCCCTGAAACGTGGACCTGCTTGAGAACTCCTTAAAATATTTGAAACCGATGTTCACCCTCCTGGACAAATTCGTACCCGACGCGAAGCCGAGCGCGTTGACTTGGTAGTGCGCCTTAGCCTGCTCCGGGGTAATGGTCGGGCCACGCTTGTCTGTCGTCTGCCGCGAAAGATAGCCGACGAGTCCGACTTGCAGGCGTGGCTTGCCGCCCAGGACTAGGGTGTGCATCAACGAATAGTCCAGATTGAAGGTCTGGCCCGGGCGTATGTTCGTGCTTTCCTGGGTAGTGTGGAACTCATACATCTGGAATGCGGAGAGGGTTGTTGCCTTGCTCTTTGTCAGGTAGAAGGTCTGACCCGAAGACAGGGCGTGAGTCCAGTAGCCTGACCCGACGTTGTCATTCGCGCCTGCCTTGAACCTACCGGTCGGAGCCAGGAAACCATAGACCGTGCGTATCGCCATGCGCTTTCCGTCCCAGCCCAGAATGAACGGCTGGTAGTAAGAGTCACCTAAACCTCCGGCTCCGCTGACGGGTCCCGTGACATCTGACGTGAGAGAGTTTTTGGCCAATGGCAAGGTCGCGGACATGGAAAACCTTGCGCCGTCCAGAAACCTTTTTTTACTCACCCACGCAAGGGTATTCATGTCCAGGATGACGGAGTTATTGCCCGTGGCCAGCACCTGGCCGTCAGGCCCCTTAAATTTATCGCGCGAGTAGATAAGGAGTTGGTTCGAGTAGGTAAAGCCCGCATCCGGTGTGACCCCCGAGTTAGTGGCGCTCATGCCGAGCGGATAGACGCCCCTGACCTGTGCCTGCCCTACCAGAACGAAACCGCAAGCCGCCAGGCAGAGCGTGACTGAAATGAGCCATGCGGGATTGGGCCTTCTGGTCATGGGCTTGGCTTCTACGTTCGAAGGTCTGCCAGCCAACGCAGAGCGCTCAATCCCGGCATGAAGCAGTATTCGCCGCCACGCGTGACGACGAAGTTAGGGATTCCCTGGAAGCGTTTGCGAACCGGCCTGCGAGTCCATGTGAACTCACCCCCGTCGCCGTTCGATCCGGCGATCGGGTCTTTATCATCACCTGCCCCGAAGAAGACCCCGTCGTTAATCCACTGGGACTGTACAAACTCGAATTGTCTGCCGAGGTGCGCTCCAACGAATGCGAACATTAGCCCTCGGTCAACGCCATCATCTTCAAGGACGCCATCGGGGAGCGGCGGGCCATAAGCGGTCCCGCGTCGTATCATTCTGTGAATTCTAGCCATGCCGGCTATCTTTGCGTCGCGCGGGTTCGAGCGCCGTATGTGCGAGCCGCAAGGAGTCTTAAAGCCAGCCGGATCATCCTCCTGAAAGAGGAAGTCGTTATTACGATGTGGGTCTGCACCAAGCTCCGGGTCATCATGAAATGGGCAGCGCGCAAGAGGGGCGCCGCTGCGCCAACGCCCCATCATCTTAGCCGCCATCAACTCCTCATCTTCGGGACTCTTAGAGTTAGATGTCAGGAAGCGGCGGAACTCGGCAACACGCTGATGCAGCTTGCGAAAGACGATATAGGTCCCGTTGCGTCCCAGGACTTCGGGCACGGTCTTCTGTACGCCGCCCATCTCGTCCGCGTAACCGAGCACGAACTCACCTGCCTTAAGAGGCTGCTCTTGAGGATTACTCCCGGGGATGCCGCTCCCCTCTATGGCCGGGTGGCTGATGCCGTCCCTGAACCCAAACGGCTCTGTCTCTGTGGGCAATGCGTGACAGTTCTGCCGCCAGATGGCTTCGATTCCAGTCATCTCGCGGTAAGATTTCCGTGCGCGCTCAAGCACGGTCTCAAGTTGCCCTTCATCGGGCGATACCGCGACGATGATAACGTGTACATCTTTGGTCCCGAGCGGCTTTTCCCAGTTTTCGGGTGCACTCTCCCCTGTGTCGCCGAGGTCTTGAGCGTGCGCAGCCATTCCCTGACGAAACTCCCAGGAGAAGCTGTCGAGCGATTCCTGCGGCACGCCCAGGGCCTTGAAGCCCTCGTAGGTGAGCGCGACGCTCACCCACGTGTCGGCTAGCGGGCTCGTGGGATTGGCGGCAGAGGTCACCACGCCAGCAACTCGCCGCATCAGCTCGCGTCCGGCCTTGCGGTCATCAATGCGCAGCGCTATGTAAGTGGCCACGTAAGGCGCGGGACGCGGACGCAGCACTCCGCTCTGAATGTCGTCAATCTCAAGCACAGGGTTTTTAGCCTCTTCCGTCATAGGATTATCAATCGAGCTGCCTCGGACTCATTTCACCGTGGCGAGGTTCCTCCAGAAGTTGTGCAGGCTTTCGTCCGCTCCGAACAGCGTGCTGAAAATAGTCGAATCTGCGAAGAGCACGTCACCCGCACGGTCCCCCTCCGGGGGCATCCAGAGAAACATGTTGAACTCAGTGTTTCCCTCTTCGATGAAGGGATGGGGGTTCTTCATATCAATCGGCTGCCTCGCCAGCACACGTACTTTTTCTGTACCGTCGTCTGTTACGGCGTAATGCGGCAGGTGCATGTGAAAGTTGAAAGTCGTGACGCCCTTCAGCCAACTCCTGCTATCCAAATCTCTCTCAATCGAGAGTGGGGCCAGCTTCTTCGTCGCCGGGTCGCGCAAGGGGCGCAGACCATGACGATTCTCCACAGGTATCCCAAGCCCCTTCATCAGCGACCTGGTGTAAAGGCCGAAGCGCTGCTGGCGCGGCACCAGGGCGTCGCCGTGATGCTTGTATTCCAAGTTGCGCACCTGCGGGTCGTCTGAAACTCCGACCTCGTGGTGCGGGCCGAGGATCAGGCAGGTTCCTTCGCGCGTGAGAAACTGACTCACAGCCTCTATCTCCGCCAGCGTGGCCTCTTGATTCGTGACGTTATGGTCCAAGCCGAACACGAGCAGTGTGTCCGTGTCCTTCAGCACGCGGTCGTCCAGAGGAAGCTTGAAGCCCGCCTGGTCTATGCGCTGGAAGACCGGAACGGGGTGTCCTGTAATTTCGCCTACGAACTGCTGGAAGGGGGCGAAAGCCCAGAAGAAGAGCTCCAGCGCCCCTGCGATGCCCTGCTGGAACTGCATCGGGTCAGACCATTCGGGCTTTTCGTACAGGGGCCAGGCGACGCGCCTCACTTCTGTCATCGTCGAGAAACGGTTGTCCAACTCGGCGGGGTTTCTCCCGGCTTCCGCCGGGTAACTCCAGGCGACGTAGATGCTCACACGCCTGTGACCGGGGGAATATTTCCTCGGTACATGGTTCTGGTTATAGGTGCGTGCCGCGTTGCTCATAATTCGCCTTCCTCTATTGTCGTTCGGTCATACATCACTCTCATCACGTGTGCGGCTGTGCTGTGCCCTTGGCCCATGCCCACGACGCAATGCGCCATCCTTCGCTGAGCTTGCGAAGCGCCACGGTAAAGAACGCCCCCGATTGCGTAATCTGCACGCCCTGTAATTTGAATGACATCGTTACTGGAACGACAACATAAGCGCTATCGCCGGTGATGTTATTGTGTTTGGGCTCGCCCAGCTTCACGGAATAATCCGCGGCGCCTACGTGCTCGCCCTCAATCATCGCGTCTCGATACCAGTCCTCACAGGCTGTCGGCCCATGCCACACGTGCGGCGCCATCCCATCAAGGATGGACATCGGAACGGCGCACATCGCTGCCATAGCCTTCGCGTCGCCCTTGTTGAAGCTCTCAATATAATGGCGCACCGCCGCCATAGGCTCTGACGTGTCCGGCTGTGCCGTAGGTGCTGTGCTCATCCGATCTTCCTTTCTACAGGTATTGGTTCGGGTTTGATATGTGACCGCCCGGCGCGTCACTGCAACTGGTCGAGCATCTCCGAGAACGCGCTCTTGAGCTGCAGGGCCTTCTTGATTTCGTCGCCGCTGAAGAAGGGGTACTCGCCGTACTCCAGAAAGCTCGGGTGCTGATGCTCCCTCACGTACCTGACGAACGACTCCGGGTTGGTCTTCCAGTCTGCGGGAAAGTCTTGGAGGTTCTCGAAGACGGTGTTGATGCCTGAGCTGCTGAAGAGGGCGACGGCATCCTCGGTGTACTTGTCGAAGTCGGTGTCGAAAATTCCCTGGTACATGAAGTAGGTCTCGCCGTTGATGGGGAAGAGCAACCAGCGCAGGTAGTGAAGCTTGAGCGATGCCAGGCAGTCGGGCTGCGCCTCTACCGCGTCTTGGAGCTTCTGCGCGTGCTCGTAAAAGGCCGACTCGCGACCGGGGATGATCTTCGCGATGATTGTGAACCCGTGACAAGCGGGGGTCTTCGGGAAGATGGGGCCGTACTTGCCCTGCGGCAAAGTCGTGGTGTCGTTAGGCATCGCCATTGCTTGCGGCTTTATCTCCATAAAAATAATGCTCCTTTTTTGTGATTCGTCCAAAACCATAGTCCACCCATTACCAACTTCAGTCGGGCCTTTAATGGCTATGGTTTCGGCTTCTCAGTTCTAACTTTGAAATTCTAATTCCAAAAGGAAATCCTATTTACTGTCACTATTGACAGGTTCAAAATGAAAAACTGACAGGCGAGAATAGCGAGCTTGGGACTGGGTATGGCATAACACGCAAAGACCTAATTAAACTCTGCTGTGTATTAATAGGAGGGGAACTTACGCCTATTGCGTACCCAAAGTGCAGATCAACGTGGCGGCGGAGGGAGGCCGCCACGTCAACGTAGCCTGAAGTAACCGAAATAGTGGATTGCACGCCCGGCGGCGGGAATAACCACAATGATGATACTATTGTGTCCGTTTACTAGCTTATAAAAGTGTGATTCCCGAGGCGCATTCTGATGCTTGATGGAGAGAAGAAGCGGCGTGTGCTCCAAGTGGCGGATGGCGACGGCCGCCTGCTGACGGCGTTGTTGACGCGCGACGGCCACGAGGTGAAGGAGGCGGACGATGCGGACCACGCGCTTGCCCTCGCTGTACGCGAGCAGTTCGACCTCATCGTCGTCCATAACCGGACACCGGAGGTGGCGGCGCCCGGGGCAAGCGAGATCCTGGAGAGCATCGGCGACGCCTTCTTCTCCCTTGACCAAGAGCTGCGTTTCACCTACGTCAACCGGAAGGCCGAAGAGCTCTGGGGGATGCGGCGTGAAGACCTGCTCGGCAGGAAGTTCATGGACGTCTTCCCCCACGTCGAGGGCTCGCACTCCAACCTGGAGATCATGCGGGCGTTGGAAGAGGGCCGCCCGCACACCTACGAGACCGTCTCGCCCATCATTGGCCGGTGGGTGGAGGCGAGCGCTTATCCGTCGTCCGGCGGGCTCTCCGTTTACTTCCGCGACATCACCAAACGCAAGCAGGCCGAGGCGGCCGTGAGGCAGCGCGACGACCTGCTCCACGCCATCCTTGATTCAATCTCCTCGCACGTGGCGGTGCTCGACCGTGCGGGTGTCATTACCTACGTGAGCCGGTCGTGGGAAGAGTTCGCCGGGCGGAATCATGGGCGGCTGGAGCGCATCGGCGTCGGCGTCAATTACCTGAGCGTGTGCCGCGCCGCCCAGACCGGTGACCCGACGGTGCGGGAAGTCTTCGAGGGGATCGAGGCCGTCATGGCGGGTCAGCAGCCGACGTTTTCTATCGAGTACTCGTGTCACTCGCCCGCGGAGCAGCGCTGGTTCCTGATGCAAGTCGACCCCATGCCGCCGGAGCAGGGCGGCGTAGTCATCAGCCACGTTAACATCACCGAGCGCAAGGCGGCCGAGGAGGCGCAGCGCGAGAGCGAGAAGCGCTTCCGCGCCACGTTTGAGCAGTCGCCAGTCGGGGTCGCCCATAGCTCCCTCGACGGCAGGCTTCTGCTGATGAACCAGAAGCTGTGCGACATCGTCGGCTATACGCCCGAGGAGATACTCACCAAGACATACCAGGAGGTCACCCATCCAGAAGACCTCGGAGCCGAACTGGAGTACGCGCGCCGCCTGCTCGCGGGTGAGATCGAATCCTGCTCGTATGAGAAGCGGTACATCAGGAAGGACGGCGCCCTCGTCTGGGTCAACCTGACGGGCTCGCTCGTGCGGGACGAGGAGACGGGCGAGCCGTCCTACTTCGTCGCCATCATCGAGGACATCAGCGCACGCAAGGCGACCGAAGAGGCGCTCAGAGAGAGCGAGGAGTTCAATCGCCGGATCGTCGAGAGCAGCAGCGATTGCATCAAGATTCTCGACCTCGAAGGGCGGCTGCTCTACATCAGCCCGCGGGGGCAGGAGCTGCTCGGGATCGAAGACCCCGGCCCTTACCTCAACGGCTCGTGGATCGACCTTTGGCCGGGCGAAGGTCGGCCAAGTGCGCGCGTGGCGATTGAGCGGGCGAAGGCCAATGGCTTTGGAGTATTCCAGGCTTTCGGGCCGACGCCGCAGGGGCAGGCCAAGTGGTGGGACACGGTCATCACGCCGATGACCGACGCGCAGGGACGTGTCACGCGGCTGCTGGCCGTCTCGCGCGACATCACCGAGAGCAAGCGGGCCGAGGAGTCGCTGAAGAGTGCGCTCGCCGAGGTTCAACGGTTGCGGGACCGGCTCCAAGAAGAGAACGTCTATCTACGAGAAGAGGCAAAGCTGGAGCGTCACTTCAGTGAGATCGTCGGCCGTAGCGACGCTATCAAGTATGTCCTGCGCAAGATCGAGCAGGTGGCCACGACCGACTCCACTGTCCTCATCACGGGCGAGACCGGCACGGGCAAAGAGCGGGTCGCGCACGCCATCCACGGCGAGAGCCAGCGGCGTGAACGCCCGCTGGTGAAGGTCAACTGCGCGGCGCTCTCGGCCACGCTCATCGAAAGCGAGCTGTTCGGCCACGAAAAGGGTGCGTTCACGGGTGCCGTCGGCCGGAAGATCGGGCGGTTCGAACTGGCCAACGGCGCCTCCCTCTTTCTCGACGAGATCGGAGAGCTGCCCCTGGAGCTTCAGCCGAAGCTGCTGCGCGTTCTTCAGGAGGGCGAGTTCGAGCGCCTGGGCAGTACACAGACGGTCAGGTTGGATGTGCGCATTATCGCGGCGACCAACCGCGACCTGTGGAAGGAGGTGCTGGCGGGCCGCTTCCGCGCGGACCTCTTCTACCGCCTGAACGTGTACCCGATTAACGTGCCGCCCCTGCGTGAGCGGCGGGAGGACATCCCGCCCCTGGTCAAGCACTTCGTCACCCTCTTCTCCAAAAAGATGGGGAAGGAAATAACCTCGGTGGCGACAGCCACGCTCGAGGTGCTGCGCAGTTACCTCTGGCCCGGAAATGTGAGGGAGCTTGCTAACGTGATCGAGCGGGCCGTCATCACCAGCCCCGGCACCGTCCTGCAAATCTCCAACATCACGGAGGCCTCACCCGCCAGCGCGCCGCAGAAACCGAGTAAGACTCTGGAAGAGGTTGAGCGGGAGTACATCACCGCAGTCTTCGAAGCTACGGGCTGGAAGATCGATGGGCAGGATGGGGCCGCCAAGCTCCTGGGGCTTAACCCAAGCACGTTGCGCACGCGTATGAACAAGCTGGGGATTAAGGATCGTCAGCCCTGGCCCCCGCCGCGGTCGCGGTGACCAGTCTACAAGATCCCCGCGAGGGACGCGCTCGATGAGCGTTTCCGCGGGGGCGCAAGTTTTCGCGGCGAACTTCCGGGACGGTGGACAATCTTGGCACCATTGCGTACATTCAAGTCACTACCCTCCAAACTAGAATGTAGGTTTGGCTTTCCCCGGGTGAACTTCGACACGACACTGCTTTCTACCTAGTACAGCGATGAATAAAAACCCTCGCAGGGCTCACAGCTCTACTGACAGAAGCGAAGACGTCCACCAAGGCGAACCTGGTTCGTCTCAGGCTGAACCAACACACTGGCACGCCCTACTGGAGCGGGTGAAGCTGGCCGTCGCCGAAATCAACAGCAACCTAGAGCTGGTCTCACGCGCGCTCGGGGGCGAGGGCCTGACGCTCAGCGTCGACGGTGACACGCTGGAGGTCATGAGGGTGACCACGCCGCTCATGCGCCTGTGCGTGACGAACCACGAGCAATCCGTCTCGGTGGAGTGGGTGACAAAGGCCGGCGGTGGCCGTGAGGGCGACGGGCGGAGGCAAAGGGTGTTAGATTTTGATACCGCCCCAACTTCCGGTCTCATCTTGAGGAAAGAGAGCGGTGCGAGTATGGTCATGGACGAGGCGGTCAGGTACCTGCTCACCCCGCTGCTCATGCCCCAGCCGTAGCTCGACCGGCCTCCTGACCGAACTTCCAAGACTTCGGCCCTGAGAAATCAGGCAATCGAAAGCACCTGACATGGTAACCGTCAGCGGTACAGGTCGAAGAGCGAGGCAGAGCGTGTTATAGAGTGGTAAATTCAGCCCGTATATTGGCTTGTTTACGCCTTGATCCCGATCTCGACCTTCCTCTTCTAGTAGGTGTTACCCGCCTCTCTGATGTCGTTGCCCGCGCACGCGTTCACGATCAAGCCGTGCTTTGTGAGAACGGCGCGTGGCGGCGCGTCGTCAATGTAGCCTGAAGTGATGCCCGGGTTGAAGTCGATAGGCTTCTGGTCCTTGAGCGACGGATTGACCATCGCGGCGAGCCCGGACTTCGGCGGTAGGCTGGGCAATCGAGACGTGGCCCTTCCCACCACAGACGAGACAGGAAACAACATAGCCCGGGGAGACGGCCTGCGTCCCCGTCCCTGCGCACCACGCGCAGGTTTGCGATGCGTAACTGATTTGTAGCTTGTTCATCTTCACGTGATGGTCGGGTAGATCAATCTCTCTGATAACCAATGGACGGCTCCATCTTTCGACTTTTCCATCATTATTCTCCGTAGAGGCCGCCGACATGTTCCTCGCGCCGAAGGAGGCTCGCCGCTTCGACAGCTTCCTGGATGCTCATCCTCTTGCTAGTGTTATCACCACATCTGACACCGCCCGCTCTCAATTCCCAATCATCATGGCCTTTGTACCTGAGCCTGTTAAGAGTCGCGGTTGCTTCATAGCCGCTCACCGCAGTAAACGAGAGGAGGAGCGCCCCGGCCCGGTTGTGTTCTTGAGTAGTATGCTCTATCGCGGCGCGGACTTCTCTGCGGTTGTCGTAAACCTCTTCCAGTGAAATGGAAGATTTGGTTAAGGTATTTATTTCCAACGTCCGGGGCAGCCTATGAAGTTCAACGCGGTATTCGTCGAGTAGCGCCAGATATTGTTTGCAGAGTTCAATAATGCTTTCGCTTGTCGCTTGGTCAAGTGCGAGCCTGGCTTTAAGCAACTTCTCTTCCAATGCCGGATATAACATGTAATCAGTGGCCCACCGGTATTCGTTGATAACCTGTTTTCCCTTGCGCGTCCTGCCATGAAAAATCCAGTACGTAAGGTCCCTCCTCACTCGCCATCGTTTTCAAACGCGCCAACTGATCTTGTTGGAGAGTCGCGGGTTTGCCGTCAATCCAGGTTTTGTGAGGCGTGATAGACTTCTCATTTGCTCGGATTGAGGTGAGAGTTCCAAAGCTAATATGAGCGCTTGAGGGGCCGCCTGGAGTTTCCTCATCTTTCAAAAAGACAGTCAGAATCTCTACACACCTAAGGGTTTGATCGGTCTCATTCATCACCTCTAAAAGAAGCTGCAATCCTTCCTCTATGAATCTGATGGCGAAGGTCTCCGCTGACTTGTTACCGATGGTCATAATCTTTTCCTCAAGCCACCCGTGTAAATCCGCTCGCTCCTCGCCCCCTTGGTATATCATTGTCCAGAAATGACATGGCCCCGCAGGTTGATCTAATGTCGGAGTATCACAAAGAGCAGCACTCCCAGCATGCACAGCAAAACGGAAAGAAAGACGGCGCTCCACTTTCTAGTGAAAGCCCTCTCCTCCTTGTCCGCTTGCGCCTGGAGTGAGCCTGCGGGAAACCCGACCCCACAACTGGGACAGGACGTCGCGCTGATAAAAGTTAGGTGGAGACAGGCCAGACACTTTGTGAGACTCATTCGCCTTCTCCTATGGCCGGATTTTGATTGCCGTCCTCACTCTTCGGATCTTTGTTAAAGATTGTGAAGGGTACGAGTCCACGCTTGACCTCTTCGAGCGCGGTGCTCGTGTTTCTACGCTTCAACGGGTCGGCATCAATCCTGGGATGTGCGCCGCCAAGAAGCTGCTTGCTTCTTAAAGCCGCGACGACGATCAGGCGATATCTCGAATCTGTCCCCGGCCACTGATCCCCATTTGAGATGTGGACGAGGCAGTCTTGTGTAGATTGATCTGTTTCAGACATAACTTCCTTGAATCCTGCTGACCGTCTCGAAATAATCATTGCCATGGTGACGCTACCTTTCAGATCGAAACTAAAAGACCTTGAATAGATAAAAGATAGCAGTCGCCTCGAAAGCAACGATGAGTGTCGTGTGTAACCAACTCATTACCCGTTGACGGCAAGAGGGACATCTGATCTGCCTCATTCGCAACCTCGTGCTACAACTGGGGCAATATCTTTTCACGTTCAAACCTCACAACAATCCTGGCGATTGTTGTGAGGTTTGAATGAGGGCGGCAAGCTGCGCCCGGTCTATAAAATTACCGCGATTCAATTTGGTTGATGACCCCTTCGCCAGCCAAAAGTAGGCGCTGGTTTCACCATCAGCGGACGCGAGTTCATAGAGCGCACGCTCGTCAAATACGACAGGTCTGAAGAGGAACATTCCCCAGTTCCGCGCACGCGCCTGCATTGCTTCGTGGCTACTGCTGAACACGGGCACACGAAGATTCCCGGGGCTCCCGAACACTAACCAATCTCCGTTTGCGCGCTGCATGGCGTACAAATGGCTCATCGCAAACCCTCTCTTCCTCACAATACCTCCGGCCTCTGCCGTTCAGGAAGTGATGTGCAGTTCATTCTTCTTATCGTAGCGGAGGAAGACCGAGAAGACGAAGAAGCCGATAACGCAGGCGAGCAAGGCCGCGCCCAGACCCCACCAGAAATGGTGCGTCCCGCCCTGCACGTCCAGCGCGCCCTCAGAATCCTTAAAGGTGGCGAACAGATAGAACTGCCAGACCGCCATCGCCGCCAGTGCGGCCACACCGATCATCATCGCTAGAATATTTGCTCCACTCTTTCTGATTTGACTCATATATGTTCCCCTCTGTCCTCTTCAAAATAGAAGCACAAGCTGCGTCAGGCAGCTTTCGCAGCGATCATGTGGTAGGTCGAATTCGAAACCTCACAGGTTTCCACCATCGGAAGTCCTACTACCACGTTGAGTAGTAATTTCAAGCTCTCCTGAGACCCGGCACGGTGGCATCCCACAGCGTCCTCTTGCCTCCCCCCATAACCGTCGCTGGCGGCATAAGAGTGCTCGGCAGTAATCGAAGTGACTTCGCCATGAACCCCCTTCTGCTTGCGGAGCGATGGGATAATCTCAGGCCCCGGTGACGCGAGTCAGTTCAGGCGCGGCATTCGCCTTAAGAATCAAGGTGACGCAGTGCACAAACATTCCAGGTTCCTTAATGGATGGCTGTTGGCTTCAGGTGATCTGGGTGATTCCAGAGGAGCTGAGAAGGGAGCGAGC
>JADMIO011475843.1_pt1 | contig 13339 bp, 10 predicted proteins | sample 8958161 | NCBI WGS metagenome assembly JADMIO01 (sample SAMN16585339, study PRJNA669376) | soil metagenome | isolation source: Crop rotation soil | place: USA: Cullars Rotation, Alabama | collected 2011 | reverse complement strand
TGGCGTCGTTGAAGACGGTAGGCCATTCGCCGAAGGCGAGGTTGGTTGTGACCATGACTGAGGTCTGCTCTTAGAGCCGGCTGACCAGGTGGAAGAGCAACTGGCCTCCGGATTGGGCGAAGGGCAGGTAGCCAAGTTCGTCGAGGACGATGAAGTCCATGCGGGTGAGGTAGTCGGCCATGCGGCCCTGCCGGCCGGTTCGTCCCTCGGCCTCGAGCTTGTTGCAGGTCGACGACGTTGAAGAAGCGACCGCGGACACCGTCGCGGATGCAGGCCCTGGCGATAGCGATGGCGAGATGGGTCTTTCCGGTACCGGTGCCGCCGACGAAGACGACGTTGCGCTGGTGGGCGAGGAAGTTGCCGCCGGCGAGGTCGCGGACCAGGGTCTCGTTGACCGGGGTGTCATCGAAAACGAAGTCGTCGATGTCCTTGGCCAGGGGCAGCTTGGCGATCGTCATCTGGTACTTGATCGAGCGCGCCTGCTTCTCGGCGATCTCGGCGGCGAGCAAGTCGCCGACGACGTGCTGGGCTCATGCTGGCGCTTGACGGCGGCGGTGATGATCTCGTCGAAGGCGTTCTTCATGCCGTAGAGCTTGAGCTCGGCCATTGCGGTGAGAATCTCGGATCGTTCCATCACACGGATCTCCTCAGGCTGTCGTAACGGGCGCAGTCAGCCGCCGGCTCATGGCGCAGCTTCAGGGCGTCCGGGGTCATGATGGTTATTGGCGCCGCGGCTTCTCGACTGCGCGCCAGGATGTTGAGGATCACGTCGGCCGAGTGGACGTTCTCGCGCAGCGCTTCGGCGCAAGCCGCTTCCACGGCCGGAAGCCCGTCGGAGAGAACCGTGGTGAGGATCTTGACCATCTGGCGATCGCCGTCCTCGGCGCCGGCGAGCGGTCGAGCGCGGCCGGCAGCACCCAGTACTTGAAGGGGGCGCCATTCCTCAGCGCCCCAGGCTTGCGGGCCAGCACCGGCACGTAGTGCCAAGGATCGAAGACGGTCTGGTCCCGCCCGAAGGAGCGGGCATGCTCGCCGACGAGCCGACCATCCTGACGCAGCTCGATCCGATCGGCATAGGCGCGGACCTCGACCGGGCGACCGACGGCATTGGCGGCGACCGAGTACCGATTGTTGTCAAAGCGGACCAGACAGGTCTTCGACACCGACGCCGGCACGGCATGGAAGCCGTCGAACCGCCCGGCATAGGGAACCAGGCTCGTCCGTTCCTCCTCGAACACCTCGAAGACGGTGCGTTCCTTGAACTCAGGATGGCGGTGGGCCTTGGCGTAGCCGATGCAGCGATCGAGGAGCCAGGCGTTCAGTTCGTCGTAGCTCTTCACCCGCAGCCGAGGCGTGAAGAAGCGCTCACGCACCAGCCCGACCTGGTTCTCGACCTGACCCTTCTCCCAGCCGGAAGCCGGCGTGCAGGCGACCGGATCAATCAGATAGTGCCCGCACATCTGAAGGAAGCGTCGATTATAGGCCCGCTCCTTGCCGACGAAGATCGTCTCCACCGCGGTCTTCATGTTGTCGGAGATGCCGCGCGTGCAGGCGCCCTTGAAGAAGGCGAACGCCCGGTCGTGAGCGTCGAAGACCATCTCCTGCGTCTCGCGCGGATAGGCCCGCACGAACATCATCCGGCTATGACAGAGCCGGACGTGGGCGACCTTCACGATCACCGTCGTGCCGTTGATCAGCACGACCTCATGGCTCCAGTCGAACTGGTAGGCTTCACCCGGCGCGAAGCTCAGTGGCACATAAGCATCGGCCGTCGATGAGGATCGCTCGCGTTGCCAACCCCGCGCGTAACGCCGGACCGCGTCGTAGCCACCAGCGTAGCCGAGGGCTCTCAGTTCCTCGAAGATTCGGATCAGGGTCAGGCGCTCACGGACCTGCCTGGCTTCATTGCTCGCCAGAATCCGATCGAGGTCGGCCTTCCAGCGACCCAGCTTCGGAAGAGGCTGAACCTCGCGCTCGTAGGTGAACTCCGTCGCGCCTGAGCGCAGCACCTTGCGCACCGTGTTCCGCGAGACGTGCAGTTCCCGAACGATCTCCTTGATCGTCCTGCCCCGCGCGAAAAACTCGCGCCGGATACGCGCAATCGTGTCCACGCCCTTCATCCCCCACCGCCCATCCCAAACCACAGGACAGGCAGTCTCCGGCCTCAAACAGGGGGGTCAATTTTGGACGCCGATCCCCACCTTCAGAGGGTCAAATTTGCACGCCGAATGACATGGTCGGGTCGACGTGAGCGGTAGCGGTAGGTCGAGGTGTCCATCTCGATCACCCGACAAGCCCGCCGGATCGACACGTCCCAGTCCCCCCGCATCCCGTCGACGAGCTCGCGCTTACGACCAGGCCTCAAAGTTTTCGGCGGATGACGTCCTGCAGCATCTCGCGGTCGAGGCTGAGATCGGCTACCAGCTTCCGCAGCTTCGTGTTCTCATCCTCGAGCTCCTTCAGCCGTCGCATCTCTGGCGGCGTCATGCCCTCGAACTTTTTCTTCCAGTTGAAGTAGGTGGCTGGGCTGATCCCTGCCTTCCGGCAAATGTCCGCCACTGGCACTCCCTCAGCACCCTGCTTCAGTATAAACGCCTTCTGGGCGTCCGAGATTGCGAGGCCTTCATCGGCTCCTCTCCTCCCAGCCAGGGGAATCAAGTGCCCGAAGACTCTAGCCTCAAATGCTCCAATTCCACGGGTGCAGACCAGTGACGATCGGTCGAGCAAACTATTCAGCTATGCCGATCTAGCTCGGGTTCGGTCGGATCACCCTCTGCGGTCGATCCGGTCGATCGTGAACGAGGCGCTGGCGGCGCTGGAGCGGACTTCGCGGCGCTCTATGCCACTGATGGAGCGGCTGGACTACAGCTCCAGACTGTCATAACGGCGAGGGCTGCAACTACTATAAGTCAAAGGGGAAACTGTGATGCGAACTGGCCCTGGCTCAAGAGAATGCCGGAACCCAGTACCATCCCGCTGCTCCTGCCGCATGGGCGTCGACGACATGTCGGTCGTGGACGGCGACGGCCGGGTTCACGAGGTGGAGGGGTGGCGGAGCAACGATAATGACGCAGGTAATCAGAAGCTCATTGTTGAGTTCGACAAAGGCAGCGAACGACATTTTCATTGTCTGATCCGACAAGACGTCTGCGAATAGGTATCGCGTTGATCTTAAACGAAGCACGAAGATTAACGCTTCGCATGGCCATTCCACCGCGCGACTGACAGAAAGCGCACACAACTATGATTGCGATTTACTGTAGTTACTATCCTCTTCAGCCGCGGCCGGTTGATAAATTTACCGCCCGCCGCGTTTAGATGACCCCACGCCGCTTACTGTTCCTCCATACTTCTATAAATCGTGCTGTGACCGAGACATCGACAATATGAATGCGCTGCAAAATCCACCCAATATAGGGAGTTGCATCGTCGATTGGCAGCCCCTCTTCTTGGAAAGCTCTATCGTTTTTCAAGCTAAAAATATCAGAGGCTTCATCGGGCTCAAATCTCTCGGCAGCCAGGAGCAATTGAACAAGATCAAAGTGTAGTGCATCTCCTATCACGCGCCCGTCCGGCCCGTCCCTGGGGGCGGTCACCGTATTGATGTTTGCGGGTTCGTCGGATGCATTTCGGTTTTCATCGAGGTTTGCTTCTAGCCGCTGATCCTCGTTATTACCTTTGCTGAAGGGGCTCTCAGAAACGGGCCGGTGTGGGCTCATCGAGGAGCCTTTAACGCCACGTGCGTCGAAAGCCGAAGATGAAGTTCGATGAACGGTGGTTAGAAGGGTTTCAAGGGTGGTTGAGATCTGATTGAGTTTAGGTTCGATCACGAGGAGTGAAGAATCGCTACTATTTCTTCTCGGGCTGCGGCGGTTTGCGGTGAGTTCCCCGCGAAGGCCGCCGACGCAACTTCTTAGATCGCCTTGGTTTGAGGCCAAGGTCGCATTGGTTCGAGCGAGGTCACCGACTCGGTTTGAGATGACGCTCGCGGTCCCGCGCAGTTCTTGGAGGGAGTTCGCGATCTGCGCAATCTTATCGGTTTGTTGATTAAAGTGCGTGTCCTGATTGTGCGATAACGTTGAACGAAGTTCGGAGATCGACTCGCCAACCGCGACTATTCCCTCAATTATGTCGGCCCGATGGGATCGGTCGGCTGAGGTGCCATGCATGAGCTCAGTCACTAAATTGGACAGAGTACTAACGGTGAATGTTAGGTCGGGTGAAGTCGCCCCGGAGCGCGATGGCTGCTCCTCCTCTTCGGTACCCTGAATTCGTGGCAGTCTGTCCAGGGCCTTCGCGAACTGGCCAATAACGCCGTCCAGGTGTGAAACCAGGGCGGGGCCAATTTCCTCAATGGATTTGCGAATTTCCTCCAGCGTGGTTGAGGGGAAGATCGACCGTGAATCTTTCTCAGACTCTTTGATTGCAGAAACGATATGACCGACGCACATTTCGAGGCTATGCGACAACGTCGCGCTAATCCTTGCCTCTACAATTTCCGGAAGCGCGTCGATTGCTACGCTGAGCTCGGCAAGGTCGCCTAAGGGATTATGCTCGTCGCGTGTCGGGTTGGTTTTTCGCAGTAATTCGGTGACGCCATCGAGACTGGCATCAACCGTTGCTCGAAGCTCCGTCAACGCCGGCGCAAGATCTGTTGTGAGCCACAATTCCGTGGGCGCTCGCCCGTGCAGTTTGTCTTCAACGGCTGACATGACGTGATTAATCATTGCCGATACTGATGAGCGAACCGCGGAAGTGGTATTGCTCTCGAACTTCGAATTTAGGACCGACCATTGGTCGCGCAATATTGCAAGATCTGATCCGAGACTGTCGAAATCGGCACGGCAGTGTTTGAGAAGCGTGGAAAGGTCCTCGGAAATGCTGGAGATGTCCTGGTTGAGGTCGGTTAATGTTGCCGCCGCGCGTGAAAACTGGGTTTCGGCTGCTGTCGCGTGTTGTTGGCTATTGGCCTGAACAGCGGACACGATCCGTTCTGCGTGGACCTGGAGACGTTGCGCCGTCGCCTGATTGACGGCGTCGGCCGTCCCGTGAAGTTGCCCCAGCTCTTGGCGGAGACTCATCATAATCCGGTCGATCACATCAGAACTTGAAGTGCTCGTGGTGTGGCGTGCGATGAGATCGACTCGACCCGAAAGGTTAAGAATGTGGGCTTTAATATCGTCGAGTCCTGCACCGAGGTCTGAGAAGGCGGCTGTTTGCTCGGGCAGCTTCGCCTTCGCGCCGCTTTCGATCGCCTCAGCGATTTGGTTTAGACGGATCTCTATCCGTTTTAGAAACCCCGGATCTGCTTCCTCGGGCCGACGACCATCTCGGCTAGGGACTGCAATCACGCTAACGAGAGGTTCCTTGAGAGTCGATGCACGGCCCGATTCAATCTTGGAGTTTCGCTCTCGAAGACGGCCATCAAGTGCACCGGCAATTGGGTCCGATGGCGTCTTAGAACGCAAAGACGATTCTGGAGTGTCGAGGCGGTCACCTAGGCGGCGAAGGCCCGGGGTAGCGCAGTCAGCGGGCGCGTCATCGCGCAGATCAGGCGCCACCACTTCAGGGTTGGGCACGACGGCCTCAGTGCGGGATGGCGCTGCGGTGCGCTCCATCGGACTGATTGCATCGGCACGTGTCATCTCGGCTAATAGTGCCCGCAGGACCCGAACGCGGCTTTCCGTGGCGCCTCCCGGCTCTGTGAACTGTGCGGCCTCAGTTGGACGGTCGTTGAGTTCCTGCCTTTTCAATGCCACCAGCCGGTTGAGCTGTGAACGGCGGCGAGAAACTCGGGGCTCGCCCAGTTCGGCAGGATGCCGTTCTGGTCCGCTTAAACGACCTTCGACGGCCGAACAGGCCCACTCGTCGATATCTTGATAATGCGCGTTATGACTGAAGTCGCGCTTCGCATCCGGATCGTGATTTGCCGTCGGATGTTGAAGCGGTACCGCTTTTCCACTTGAGAGGCCGAGGGGCGGAGATGGCGTGCTAACCCGATCGGCTACAGCGTCCCGGGCCATTGGGAGCTTGACGGTGGCACCTCCTTTTACAGCTTCTTCGCATATCGTTTGGCTAAGCCAGGTGGCGAGTGAAGTGCCTGCGCGATGAGCTGCCTTCGAAGCTATTTCAAGGGTACGGTCGTCAATATCGTTGATGCCCCACGGTGTGCCGGATTTAATCGGGGAAGATTTCATCAGAAGTCCCAGACCCGCGGATCTCTGCTAGATGAGGACTAGCGCACGAACTGTCTGAGCTTTAAACAGCGGGATTGTAAATTTCGTGATAAGAGCAGATTGCAGTTGTTGGAGTGCCCTCTGTTTCACCGGACACTCTGGCTACTGGGCCTGAGCTCGGATGAACTCCCTCGGGGAGCGCATCCTGAGCGCTGAATGTGGATGGATCTCGTTGTAGTCGTCGATCCATCCGGCGATTTGCCGAAGTGCCGTCTTGGCATCCGGCAAAGGACTGATGCGAACATAGTCGCGCTTGAGGGTTTTGACGAAGGCTTCCGACATGCCGTTCGACTCCGGGCTGTTCACGGGTGTGAAGCATGGCACCAGGTTCAGGGCCACGGCGAAGTCGCGGGTCTGCTTGGCGGTATAAGGGCTGCCGTTGTCAGACAGATGTTCGATCGGGTGCGGCGCTCGCACCGCGCCGAAGCGCTTCTCAACCGCCTCCAGCATCATGTCGCGTACATCGCAGCCGCTGATGCCGGCACCGCAGACGGCGGCCCAGGCAATGATCTCGCGATCGAAGGCATCGATGATGAAGGCCATGCGGACGACATCGCCGTTCCAGCAGGTGAACTCGAGGCCGTCGGAGCACCAGCGCAGGTTCGAGCACATCACCATGACCTTGCCGTTGTGGAGGCGACGTTCGCGCCGACCGGTATGGCGCTGAAGCAGCATGGCGTTGCGCTGCATAATACGATGGACCCGTTTGCGGTTTGCCGGCGGCATTCCTTGCGTTCGGCGTTCGCGGTTCACCAGCGCCGTGAGGCGGCGATAGCCGTAGGTCGGCCGCTCGTCGACGAAGCGGCGGATCAACGGCAGCAAAGCTTCGTCGAACGTAAGAACCACGCGCCGCCGCTTCGCCCTGCGTCCGCTCGGCCAGGTTGGACCGTGAGACGCCGAGTGCCTCTGCGACCCGCTTCATCGGGAACCGCCCTTCGGCAGCGACGGCGGCCGCAAGATCAGTTTTTTTGAGCCCGCCTTGGCCAGCGCCTCGCGGAGGATCTCGTTCTCCATGGTCTTGCGGCCCAGCAGGCGCTCCAGATCGCGTACGCGCTCCTCGAGCTTGCGCACTTCCGAACTGCCGACGACCGCCTCGTCCGATCCCACCGCCGTCACCCCTCCCTCGCTCATCAGGCGCCGCCAGCGATACAGAAGGTTCGCCGCCACCCCGTTGCGCCGGGCCACCGACGAGACCGTCTCCCCGGGTTCGAAACTCTCCTCAATGATCCGCAGCTTCTGCTCCGTCGACCAGTACCGTCGACGCGACCTCCCCGTGATCAGCTCGATCCGCTGATAGTCATCCGACATAAGCCTGTCCTCAAGGATAGCCTTGAGCCTTCTTGCTTACGCTGGGTGTCCGGTCGAAACAGGGGGCAGTTCAGTTGGCAAGGATGACGTGTGAGCTTGTCCCAAGGTGACTCACTCAGGTCGACGAGCAGGGCACAAAAAAGTCAAATGACCCAAGATTCGGGGCAAAGGGTTTTCCGCGGCGCGTTCGCCTTGATGGCCATTTCGAAAAGCGCATCCATGGGCAGTCGATTTGCGCGCCGATCCCGGTATCCCAACAGCCGGCTGGGCGCACTTTCGACACGGCTAAGGCCGAGTGAGCTGCGGTGATCACCGCGCTCCGATGGTGTCGCCCACTGACCTGTCAGGCAATGATGACTAAGAAATCAGAAGCATGGACATCGTCGGGACTCGTCTCGAGGATACCGAAGGGCTTGGCTTTGACACCACCCTTGCCATCCTTATCGTACCAGAGTTCACCAGACTTAGTGTCGTAGACAATTCTGTCCTTGCTATGCTTGGCATCGCCATGATTTTTGCCGGCGTAGAAGGACTTCTCATTTAATTCACCCAACGGCAGCTTCTTAAAAATGTCGCTGTCGAGCCAGATTTGATCGGAGCTGGGCGTGAAGTCTGTGATGTGGTCGACATTGGCTTTCTTCAGCTTCGCGTCGAACACAAAAGCATCGTCGCTAGCACCGCCGTTGAGAATGTCCTTACTCGCCCCGCCGTTTAAGACGTCCTTGCCGCTGCCGCCATATAGTTTATCGCGGCCACCGAGGCCGACCAAAGTATTGTCGCCATCGTCTCCATGTAGGGTGTCTTTGCCCGGCCCTCCGAGGTGGGTGACAGTCCACACCGCCACCGTCTGCTTCGCGAAATTGCCGTTGTCGTCGGTCGCCCAATAGCTGAAGGAATCCAACCCTTGGAAGTCGTGGTGGGGGGTGTAGGAAATGCTTCCGTCGGGATTAGCGTCAACCTGGCCGTGGTGAGGCGAGGTCAAGCCGTCTAGTGTCAAATCATCCTTGTCCGGATCCCGGTCGTTGGCCAGCACGGCGATTTTGACAGTTGTTTCTATTGCGGTGATCGCTGTGTCGCCCCGGGTGACGGGGACGCGGCTGTTGAGATCTATTGGACCTCTTGAAATGGCGTCGCCGTCTTGCAAAAAATACTTTCCTTGGGATAGCGGGACGTTGGCCCCCAGTTGTATCGGGATGCCGATTTTGTATAGTTCTCCCGTCGCCCTATCAGCGATGTATTCTTCAACAATCACAATTTTTCGACCGTCAGAAGTCGTGTAATAGCCTTGGTGCGAGAGAAGTGCGGACATCTCGGCTTGACCAATCGCGAAGGTCTCGCTGCCATTGGCGTATTTGATCGTACCAATGCTGTCTGTCTTGTAGCCGCTAAGGGTCACGACTCGCCCCGAGGGCCAATCGAAACTCCAAATCGGTATCGAATTGAAATTGAATTTGACCATAGTATCGATTGCTTTGAGCTGATTGACTGTGAGCAGCTTATCGAGACTGGGGTCGAAATTCTTGATGGCCTCCCCTGAGATTCTATTCGAAACGAGATCAATGATCACGTAATTGAACTGATTAGTTGGAATAAATGGCGCTCCTGTCAACACTTTAGAGAGAACGATCCCTTCTTGAAAATTATCGATTCGAGCCTTGTTGATGACAATATCGAAAGTGTTAGATCCAAAATCTACTCCAGAAAAGCCCTTATTATATCTCGTTCCATATGATGTACCCGTCAGATCGAGATTTATCAGAGTGTAATGAGCGGTATATTCGAGATGAACTCCAAAATCCACTTCCCAAGCTTTAAAATTCTCGATGACCGACCGGACGTCTGTGGCTTGAGTTGGATCCGCCTTGACCACGATGAGACCGATGCTAGTGGCTAGCACCTCATTGTTCACGAAGTGCTGAATCGGCGGTTCGTTGACTGTGGTCGTTGTCAGACCATGTAGGATCTCGGGCTGGGGAAGGTTGTTGGCATCAACGACGGCATCGCTGCCCCGATGCATATAGACAAATCCCTCAGTGACCCCGGCCGCGACGTTGCCCTCAACCCCAATTAGGCGGCCCTGGAACCAGAATCCGTCTCCCGTGCGTGCCAAATCGAAGGCTGCAACGTCGTCTACGTCCTTGTCGAGATGTCCCCATTCGACCCCGGTAGCCCGAATCGCGATGTTGTTGAGCCAAAGTCCGGTTTCATCGCCGGTTTCGGCGACGAAGCCCGCGCCGAATGTATTGAATGTGGCATTGTTCTGAAGCAGTGCACTCGAGCCATGCTGGACGATCCCCCAGCCCGGCGATCCCCACACGGCATTGCCGACTATTGTGGCCTGTTCGCCGTGCTCATCTACGCCCGTTTCATGAAGGTGCAGGGCGTATCGTCCCTTTACGTTGGTATCGCTGGCGATATCCTTTACTGAGGCCGCGTCGACGGCGCGCACGGACTTGTCGGTTCGACCTAAATCGCGGAACTCGGCGTATTCGACATCGACCTGTGGGCTATGCATGAACATGACGTGCCCACGCTCTGAAACGGGGGCACTTGTGCCGTTTTCGCTCTCAATTACCACATTGCGCGTATAGTTCGCGACATAGGCCTTGAGGTCAGAACGCGGCGAATCGTGATCGAAGGTGAGCCCGCGGTTGAGGAAAAGCGTGTTGCCATCGATCGCCTTGATGGTCAGCACCTCGTCCTCAGTGCCTTGATCGACGAGGTGTTGGCCATCCCATTTGTCCGGAACGATGTGTGTTCCCGTCAGTACGATTCTGTCCCCGACATGCCAGCCATTCACAGCTGGATCCTCCGACAGAACCAGCTTTGTGGCGCCATGCATGGGATCAGCGGCGAGCTTCAGGAAGGACGTCTTTTCCTGACCATGAATGTCGACCGTGCCATGTGAGATCACTCCGCGACTGAGCAGCATGGGGTCCCAGGCCACATTGATGGGACCATTGTCGGCAATGACGATGTCCGCTTTAACCCCGTCTTGGACCGGATGCTCGGCTGTACCGATTTGAAGGAGGCCGGTTTTGGCGACCACCAGAGTGTCGATCTCCATGCGGGTATTGTGATCGGTGGCAAATACTAACTCGCCGTCGACCCGGGTCGTCGACAGCGAAACAGTGCCAACCCGATCGTAAGTGACGCTAATTGCCTCCGGGATCAGCACCTTGGCGCCATTACCTGGAACCTTGCCGCCGAACCACGTCGCCGGATCAAACCAAGATCCATCCTTGATGGCGACGACAGTTGCAGCGGAGCGCGGAACGAGATCGAGTAGAGCGGCGTGCTCCGCTGCCATGCTGGGGTCGTCAGGATGCGACGGTGCATCGGACAACGCCTTGACTGCGGAGACATAAGCCGACGCCGTTGCGAAATCAGACGGCTTCAGCATCGACGTGATCCGAAAAAGACTCCCGGCTGGGGGTGGGGTTCAGACGTCGGGTGGCTGACAGCACAAATCGTGCGCAACCCGATAAACGGGCAAACGTTCATGGTTTTAGCGATCCCCCTCGATGGGCCCCCCAGCCCACACCCATCCGCAACCGCTCTATTGCGCTACCCTACGATCAGCCGAGCGCAAGCGAATAACTTAGCATTCGGGATCAATCGCGAACTTGGTTCAGAAGGGCTTACGGGATAGCGCAAACTCTGTTCTTAATCCTAATCGTCGGAACGAAGTCAAACTAAGGCGTTTTTGTGGTAATCCACATCAACGGAACGGTGGGGCGATCGACCTTATCACATTGATTCCGCTTATTTCCGCAGCGTCCTATACCCACGGAGGGAAAATTGTCGCGGCTCAACATAGCGGGATGGATCGTCATGGCAGTCGGCGGGGTTGTCTGGCTTTACGGATATTTGGTGACCGGCCACGCCCCCATGGTTGATTGGGCTTCAACATTCCCTACTTGGATTTCTGAATTCCTGCCAAATTTCGAGGCGGAAGCTGGCTTTGCCATAATGATCATCGGCGCTGTTCCGGCGTATTGGCCAAAGCCTTAATCAGACGTCCAAGTCCACCTGTTTGTGCTGTTGATCAGAATCCGTACCCGAGGGTGTACGGAGGCGCACGCCGGCCCCGCCGCCGTTCGCGTCGATAAACAAGACTCCAGCTTCTTCTAGAAGGGTGTTGAAGAAACTCAGTCGCGCTCGGCGGTTTCGTTTTCCGTCCGGTCGACGGTGATTTCGGCTTCTTCGACCACGTCGGGGAGGTCGTTGGTCTCAGGTGTCCATCTCGGTCGTCGGGCTGAAGCGGGGATCGCTCGCGACCCCTGGCGAGGCACGAACCTTGGCCATCACCCGGCCTCCTGCAGCAGCTTTGGCAGCCGGACAGGTTGTAGGCGGCTGCGGCGAAGGTAAAGGCGAAGCCGACCCGCGCGACCCCCCGGAACCTGGTCTTGCGCTGGCCGGCGACCGTCTTGATCCATCCGAACGCCTCCTCGATCCGTTTTCGGATGCGCTGGCTGACGGCATAGCCGGGATGCCGCGTCGTCCGGCCGTCGATCGCCGAGCGCCGATTGCTGGTGTTCTGCGCCACGTGCGGGATGACGTTCATCGAGCGCAGTTCATTGACGAAGTCGGCACTGTCGAAGCCCTTGTCGCCGCCGAGCGTGATTGGCCGCGGCCGGTCGGCATGAGGCTCGATCACGTGCAACGCCGCCACCCGCTCGGCATGCCCGTCGGCCTCGGTCAGGACAGCGTCGACCACAAGACCCGAGCGGTTCTCCATCAGCCCATGGCCGATGAAGCACAGCTTCGCTTCCTTGCCCGGCCCCTTGCGGTAGAGCCGGGCGTCGGGATCGGTGGCCGAGGCATGGGTCTCGTTCGAGCGCTTCTTGCCGTGGAAGTCGGCCTCGGCATTGCGCCCACCGCCGGTAGCCGGCGGCTCGTTCGACCCGTCCCGCGGCTTGAAGCTCTTCATCGACGCCCACGCCTCGATCAGCGTCCCGTCCACCGAGAAGTGCTCGCTCGATAACAGCCGCTTCACCCGCGGCTGGCCCAGCACCGCCGCCAGGAACTTCGCCGCGATGTCACCGGCGAGCAGACGGTCGCGGTTCTTCGAGAACGTCGAGTGATCCCATACCGCATCGTCAACGCCGAGCCCGACGAACCAGCGGAACAGGAGGTCGTAGTCCAGCCGCTCCATCAGCTGACGCTCCGAGGGGATCGAGTACAACGCCGGCAACAGCATCGCCCGCAAGAGCTTCTCCGGCGGGATCGATGGCCGGCCAACCGGCGCATACAGTGCCGCCAAGTCCCGCTCCAATGCCGCCAGCGCCTCGTTCACGATCGACCGGATCGACCGCAGCGGGTGATCCGCCCGAACCCGCTTCTCAAGATCAACGTAGCTGAACAGTTCGCCCGACCGATCGTCACCGCCGCGCAAGATTCAACCCTCCGCTGCTCGCCGCAAGAGTGAATCACGCAAACAGACGAACCGCGAGACCCTTCTTCAACACCCTGCTAGAGCTCGGCGGATAGCGAGGTTATTCGCGGCAGTCGACGATGTTTCACTGTCCCTTACTTCGGCGCGGCGGATCGTAGTCACGCCAACGGCCTCCATGACAGCAGCCACAAGTTGGCGATGGGTGGCATGCGATGGGGAGAGCCATTCGAGATCGCGAACCCAACGGGGGAAAACGGGAAGGGTTAGCGTCGGATCAAGGCGCCTCCGGCTTCGGAGCACCGTCGCCGTCAGTCATTCTCTCGATCTTAGCAAAATCGTTCGTGCTGTGACCCCCGCGTTTTCCTCCAGATGGAGCTAGGGTCCGGACCGAATGAAG
>JADMIO011246968.1_pt1 | contig 13339 bp, 12 predicted proteins | sample 8958161 | NCBI WGS metagenome assembly JADMIO01 (sample SAMN16585339, study PRJNA669376) | soil metagenome | isolation source: Crop rotation soil | place: USA: Cullars Rotation, Alabama | collected 2011 | reverse complement strand
TCGACTTGATTGGGATCGGCCAAGGTGTTCCACAACCCGCCTGCGATCACAGTCTCAACCTGGATCTTCTCGCCCAAGGTCCGGCGCAGCATGTCGCTCATGTCGCGGATCACCCGTCCCAGGTCGATCGAGCGGGGCTCCAGCGCCTGGCGGCGGGCAAAGGCCAGCAGCTGGCCGGTAAGACGGGACCCGCGCGTCACCGCATCGATGGCATTCTGCAACCGCGCCGCCAGACGCGGATCGGCCTGCATTGTGGGTGCGGCCGAAGCCAGATCGAGATTGGCATTGATGATCTGCAGCAGATTGTTGAAGTCATGCGCCACCCCACCCGTCAGATGCCCGATGGCTTCCATTTTCTGGGCCTGGCGCGCCATGTTTTCCGCACGCCTGCGGTCGGTCTGGTCCGCCACGCCGATGATGAAGCCGCCGGTCGAGACCGGTGCCTTGTAGATATCCAGCTCCCGTTCATTCCACAGGATGGAGGTGGTGTCGCTGCCCTTTTCGACGGGAGTCGGCGGCTCGAAAATATGGCCGGTAACGGAACGCGATGTCTCGATCTTGCGGAAAGCCGATAGCGGGGTCTGCAAGCGTGACAGATCGGCGGGCAGGTCCAACAAGGAAAAGAAACGGGCGTTGAAGGCGCACAGCCTTCCCGCGGCGGTGAAATAGGCGATGCCTTCGCGCACCGTCTCCAGGGTGGCCTGCACGATCGCGGCCTCGTTGGCGCGCGCCTGTTCCGCCGCCGTCAGGCTGACATTGTTGCGCACCAAAAGCGCCGCCGCCATCAGCATGATGCCCAGGCTCAGGACACCCGCGCCGATGGCAAAAGCGATTTCCAGATTTTCGGTGTCGCGGCGCTGGCGGTCGTGCTGGGCCAGAAGGTCGATTTCTTCGCGCAGCGCCGCGCCCAGCTGGCGGCGGATGGCGTCCATATCCACCCGTCCGCGCTCCAGGCCGGCGAACACCGCGCCCCTGTCGGGATGGGGCGAAAAGGCCAAGGTGATGTTGGAGGCCAGCAGGTCCAGCCGGTCGGTGATCAGTTCCTGTAACCGGGCGGCGCGCCGCTGCTGGGATGGATTGTCGCGGGTGATGTCCCGGAAGGCGCGAAGGTCGCCGGGAACCTGGGCCGCGGCGGCCAGATAGGCCTGGTAATAGAGCGGATCGCGGTCAATCAGATAACCGCGCTGACTGGATTCGGCGATCTGCAGATTGTTCTGCAGCTGGCGGGCGGTCTCCATCACTTGATAGGCGTGGCGGACCAGGCCCTGAGCGGCCCGCTCGTTCAGGGCAAACTGAATGGTGAGATAGGCGACCAGCGCCAGGACCAGGAAAAGCGGCACTGCCGCCAGCAGCACCAGACGGTTGACCGCGACCAACTTGCCCGGGCTCACATTCCCGGGAACAAAAGGTCCATTGCCGGCATTGGTCTCAGCCATGGCGGAACGATACGGCGAAGCCCGCGAAAAGATAGGCTTGCGGCGGGTGGATCGGCGGTTTATTGGCGGCAAATTTCGTAAAAAGGAGACGTTCTCAAGGCCTGTCGCACAGGAAGTCTGTCGGAACTGCCCGCTGCCATGAGGCCGCGAAAACGCTGTCGCACGGATGCACAATCGACAAGAGATTTTTCCCGTTCTGATGGAACAAATCATTAACCCGGCGCGAGCGAATTAATGACTCTTTATCAGTGGGACCACCCAGGTAAGGTATTGTAATGATGATATTTGTCCAGGCGGGTTGAAATATCGGGCTCGATGGAGCATATCAGGCCCGCTCGTACGGGGATCGCTGGGTTCGCCCAGCAACGGCAACGGCTAGCTGGCCCCGCTGATGAGGTCTTAAAGGACCGAAACGAGCATCTGTTTCCTAGTGAAACAGCCACCACAGCAGCGCGAGTGGCGGGCCGACAACCATCACAGCATAGAGCCAATATTCCGTGCACCCGTTGTAGATGAGCGCCAGAAAAATCTGAATCTTATCCCAGTTCGTAAATGCGAATTCTGGAAAGCGCCGATTGTTGAACTGGAACAGGTAATAGTCGATTGGCTTTCGCGTTATATCGCTGCTGTTGGCCAACAGATCGCTATACTCCTGGGAAAATCGCACTTCATCCGCATTGGGGACACTGGATGCCGCGCTGGTTTCGTAAGCGTTAAACAGCTTTGAAATGGTCTGCGCCTTTTCTTGCGCACGGAGAGCCTCAACCGTGTAATTTTTTGCAGCTTCCAAATTCGTAATAACCAAAATCGCAATCGAAAGGCATAAGGTGGTTATGGAAAGCCATGTCGTTCGATCAGAAGAGTGTTGAGGCATCGGGATTGCCAAATAAATCGACACCGCAATCACGTAGAGCGACAATGCCGAAGTGCTTCCGACAGAGAACCTGCCTTTGCGTCGGAGACGCTCCGCCATATTAAAATAGCAACCCCGCGTAATCCATATACGCGTCTTTAGCGGCTTTTCCTGATGCAGGGATAAATCAGTCATTCGTGCCCGCTTTCATCGACCAACGGATTCTTGATTTTCGCTTTGCCGGTTCAATCATGGCACAACATCGCGGCCGCGACGTTCATACAAACTGACAAAATATCAATGACGGGACAGATCAGAAGGACGGCGCACCGGCATAACACTGGGATAACATCAGGAGAATTTGGTCGGAAGCGAAGACGCCACGCGAGAAGTCTGTGCGGCCGCACGGATGGGCGGCAAACCGTGCAAAATTAGAACGAACCTGTTCGGGTTGCCTGCCGCGGGTCGATTGACGGCCCTTGGCATTCATATGCGCCCGGTGCGGGCGCATAAGCAGGTGCGAAAACATGATTTTGGACACGGTGGTCTGCCGCAGGCCCGCCAAGACGCTGTCGCGCACGGGCCTTTGGCATTCATTCGCGCCCGGAACGGGCGCGAATGAATGGTCGGAGAGAGAGGCCGCCCTTCTAGGGTCCAGCCGAGTATATCGGCGACCGATGTTGTCACATAACATATTGTTATATCACGGTTTTATGAATTTTTCGTCTAGCGGTGCCCAACCGCGTCCCTCAAAATCTGCGCTGCAAATGGGGGTACGAATATGGGTACGCGCGCGCGCAATCGAATTTCGCCAGTCAAATTTTCCAGGCTGACCATGCCGGGGCGCTATTGCGACGGCGGGGGACTGCTGCTGCAAGTGGCAACAGGCGGCGCACGGTCATGGATTTTTCGCTTCCAACTAAATGGCCGTTAACGCGACATGGGTTTGGGATCGGCCAGTTCGATTGGTCTGGCCGACGCGCGGGAATTGTCTGCCCGCTGCAGGGCGCTATTGGCAAAAGGCGTTGACCCAATCGAGGATAGGACAACGAGACGCCGCCAGCAGACACTGGACGTGGCCAGCGCCCTGCCTCGCCGGCTGCCTCTGCGCCAATGTAAAGCGGCGACTCAAAACAGTGGGCCGCTTATCTTGTCGTTGCATGGATGCCGATGAAAGAACTGGTATAATCCGTCTTGGCGCCCGCGATGTCGAGCGACCTACTTTGTCGCCGCATTTTCAGCGGCTAGCCGGGATCTAGTTTGATGGTGGCCGTTGCGGCCGCAATCTGATCTTCCAAGGCTTTACGCTTAGCGTCGTCAGTTTCCCCAAACAGCTTTGATTTCAATGCAGAAATGAGCCCGTGGGTCACCCAGTCTGCCTGCAGTTCAGCCAGAGTCTTTTCCATACCCCACGATAGGCTCAAAAGGCCGATTCTCCTATGCGTTTATGGTCCTAGATTTACCGGATTGGCCGCCCTTTTGCCTCCATGGCCGCCAAGTGGACAAGCTCTTATGTTAGCAACGGAGCTGCGTCAGCATATGGTCCCAATTGCGCACCCTCATAAAAAATTGTCCCAATTGCAAATGCGTGAGGGCTTGCGCGATTGGCTGCTGGCAAACCAACCACGCTCGCCACGCGAATAAGCGCGCGGCGGCGGCGTTTGCTGAGCTTGAGTTAAGCCGCTGTTCGCGTCCAACAAAAATCATTCATTGCAATTTCATCCCAAATCACCTACATGTTCGTGACGTGGTTCTTTAGTCCTAAGTCAGACGAAGCGCTTCTGTCTTTCTGACCTGCCCTTGTGATCTTCACGAGGCGCGCCGGACGAACCGAAAAACTTCCCCCGACCCGCTCTCTTGTTTCCATGGCCGTCCGCGTATTTCGCGCGGGCGGAACCCGATGATTTAAAGGAACAATCATGACCATCGGTACCGTGAAGTTTTTCAATTCCTCCAAAGGTTTTGGTTTCATTTCGCCTGAAGGCGGCGGAAAGGATGTGTTTGTGCACGCCTCCGCCGTCGAAGCGGCGGGCATGCGCTCGTTGAATGAAGGCCAAAAGCTGAACTTCGACATCCAGCCGGATGCCCGCGGCTCGAAAGCCGCCAACCTTTCGGTGGTTTGAGTGAATTGCGGCGCGGCCTTAACCGGCTGCGCCGTTCTTCTTTATGGAGGCGTTCATGACCAAGTCCACCACCGCTCGCCAAGGGGATGCCGTCAGGCGCACCGCAAATAATGCGTTCGAAGCCTGGGAAAAACGTACCGCGCTGATGAAACCGCAGAGCAGCGCGGAGAGTGCCGCCAATGACGCCAAGACCTCGCGGCTTAAGCCCCTGCGTCTTGAAAAGGAAAGGCAGGATGCTCTCCAGGCTCTGCTCAATCCCGCCGCAGTCCCCCAGAAACGCCCCGCCTCCAAACGCGTCATCGCGAATTGACCGCGGGTTTGGCTTATTTCCAGATTCATCATCACACATCCTACCGGTACACCCAGCCTGTGCGGCTTGGCCCGCACCGCTTGGTCTTGCGCCCACGCGAAAGCCTGGAATTGCGCTTGGTGTCCATGGACATCCGCACCACCCCGCCTAGCCGCATCACCTGGGCGAGCGATGTATTTGGTAATGCTATAGCTACTGCCGAGTTTGATACACTATCGGAAACGCTGGAGATCGAAAGCAGCGCCGAACTAGAACTGACGAGCGCCGCCTGGCCGGTCTTTCCCATCGCTTCCAGCGCGACCGAATATCCTTTTTCCTATTCCCCCGAGGAGCGCACCGACCTGGGCGCGCTGCTCAGCCTGCAGCATCCCGATTCCATGGGACGGGTGTCGGCTTGGGCGGCCGGCTTTGTCCGCAGCAATCCCACCGATACGTTGGCGTTACTGAAGGATCTCAACGTCGGCATTTCGGCGACGACCAGCTATCAGGCGCGCGAGGCAGAGGGTACCCAAACCCCCGCACGCACGCTCGACCTTGGTCGGGGTTCGTGCCGTGATTTTGCGGTGCTGTTCGCAGAAGCGGCCCGGGCCTTGGGGTTCGGAGCCCGGATCGTCTCGGGATATATTTTCAATCCTAGCCAGCCTTACGGGGCCGGAACCACGCATGCCTGGGCGGAAGTATTTGTTCCCGGCGCGGGCTGGATCACCTTCGATCCAACTAACCGCCAGATGGGCGGACATAACCTCATCCCCGTGGCAGTGGCGCGAGATCTGTCCCAAGCTATGCCCGTCAGCGGAAGCTTCGTAGGTAGTGGTAACGATCTAATGGGTCTTACGGTCATCGTCCGCGTTATTCAGCAGAGTTGATTTTCCGAGGAGGCCTATATGCCAGGCGAGGTCGAAATCCGCAGTTTCGCAGACGACTGAGTGGCACGAAATGTGCGGCGGCGATCTTTACCGCATCGTAGGGGACATCGACGTTTTTCTGACTCAGAAGTACGAGCAGTCCTCCCTTCGATCTTAATCGATAACTTTGGCAGAAAAGCTGGCGCCACTATTGCCAAAATCGCGCGGCTTCGCAGCCATAGTTGGGTCGTAGATGACCGTGCCATTGATCTGGGGTGGATTGCTGGTGCTGTTGTATGTACTACCCGCATCCCCCGCATAAATTCTGCCGGTGCCGGATGAGCAACCTTCCAAACCTACGGCTGCCACCGCAAGGAATGTTAACCAGATCTTCATCGGATTTTCCTTGCCGAGCTCGCCTGTGCGTTTGCGAAACCCTCTTGCCACCGACCCCGTGCTGGTTCCGTTGGGTAGGGATTGATCTGCTGGGCAGTATCCAGCCCGCGGCCTGCGTTCCAACCCTGTGCATAGATGCGGCTGAGATGAAAAGCTGTCAGATTCGTGCGGTAAGTCATTGACGGGATTTCCGACGCATTTGGTGTCGAGGCGGCGTGCTGGAGGCCTGAGACGGCGCCGCTGGGGGATCGGTACCTTGGTCGCCATCTTTCACAAGCGCCTCTCGCAGCTCTTGGGGGTCTATGGCGACATATTCTGTCCCGCCGTCCCGACTGAGCACCAGAGCCGCATGCGTTTGACGCCAACCAATAAGGGAAACCCCGTCCAGCACCTCTTCCTCGATTTGTACCGTGTAGGTACCGGGTAGCTGCTCGCCATCCAGGCCCGAAAGCCAGAACGGTTTGCGGAAGATGACCAGCTTGCTGGTAACGCGACGTTCCATCACACTTTCCTGAAAAATGGCAGCAGCCGGACGGCGTTTCGCCGCCCGGCCGCGCCCCAGCGCGATGATCGCCCAAATCATGCAAACGCGATGCGCGAACGCACCAGCAGGCATGAGGGCCTAAAAGCGCCGGGAAGGCTGTGTCCTGTCCGGGAATGGCGGCAGCGGCATATCGCGACTACCACCACTATCAAATAGGGTTGCACGGCGGGATTGCAAGGGCCCTGCAATAGAACCTGTCATGGCGACTTACCAGAACCCGAGAGAATGCGAAGAATCTGTCCTGCAAGCCAAAGACCGACCGCTGCAATAATTCCGCTGTCAATAACCCTCAACCGGTTTGCCTCCGGCCCGGCAATTGCCCACCCTCAGCGGCGACCCGGTCGATGGCGTGAATTTCACAACCTGCTAAGGTAAGACATGGCCTCGTCTACGCCCTACCAATGGACACCAGCGAATAGCCGCACCAAATTCACAAAAGAGCAGTCAGTCCAATCAGTGCTTCTGGATCAGGCAGCAGAGGCGGAGCGCCAGCAGGAGCATCAGGCACTAATCTGGGGTCTCTCCACCGCCGCTGTCGTATTTTCAATCCTTGTAGTTGGTGTAATCCGGCATCGACGCATGTTGGCGGTTCGTGAAGCGAAACGCGAATTGCGCCTTTTTGGCCCCGATCCCCGCGTTTCGAGCCCGCCAAGACCGAAGTGAGGCGGGCGCAACGGTCTATGTCCGCGTTTGGCGCATAGCGGACATTGGGCGGACCGGGGTCGAATGCCCGCTTTTGAGAAAAGCGGACATTCAAATCGCAACTGGTCATGCTTCCCACTGGTGCAACGCGCGCGTTGCTGCGGCGGGCATTCAGCTTCCGGCTTGCCCAACACAGCCCCAAAGTAGCCGAGCCAGCCCAGCGGCCAGCGAGCCGTTGCTCGTAGCGGAGTGCCTTCAAAGGGGATTGGCCAAAACACTGGTTGCGGGCTTTCCCCGTTTGGCAAAATAGGGGTGGCAATAGGGGTAAGCCCTGACTTTAAAAATATCCCGCTGATATCCATCGGATATTGGGGGTAATTGGTCGGAGAGAGAGGATTCGAACCTCCGGCCCCTACGTCCCGAACGTAGTGCTCTACCAGGCTGAGCTACTCTCCGAACCAGTGCGAGAAGGTGCCCCCTCGCCTCGGGAGGCGCCCTTATAACGATGCCCCCCCGACCCCGCAACCGGACCCGAAATCCTTGGACACACGGTCATTTTGCCCCGTTTGCGCCCCCGGCCCGGTGGCTTTATACGGTTCGGCGCCGGGGGTGACCCCCGCCACCTGCTGGGGCGTCGCCAAGTGGTAAGGCACTGGATTTTGATTCCAGCATTCGGAGGTTCGATCCCTCCCGCCCCAGCCAATTCTTTTCTGCCCGAGGGGAAAATCGGGATCCCCGGCCCGTCGCTTACGCTCCGGGCGTTCGCCACGCAAAACGGTCCACCGGACCGTTTTGTAAGGCGTGGCGAACCCCTCCCGCCCCAGCCAGTTCTTTCCTGCCCGAGGGGAAAATCGGGATCCCCGGCCCGTCGCTTACCCTCCGGGCGTTCGCCGCCCGAGTTAACGATTTGGGGCGAAAAGGCCAACCGGCGGCGCGCAAAGATGCCAAGCTCTGGCGGAGATTCGGTAGCGGGACGATGACGGCGGCTTCCTCACAACGAACCTTGGACGGTATCCAGTTTGGGCGCGCGGTCGCCGCCATATTGGTGGTGCTGTATCACGGCGGCAGAATGCTGCCCCAATATCTGGGCAATATCGGCCTGGCCAAATATTTCGAATATGGCAATGCCGGGGTGGATTTCTTTTTCGTCCTCAGCGGCTTCATCATTTTCTATGTCCATGGCAAGGACATCGGCCAGCCGGCGCGGCTGGGAAATTACCTGATGCGGCGGTTTACCCGCATCTATCCGATTTATTGGGTGGTTACGGCCTTCGTCATCGCCCTGCTGGTGGCCAAGAGAGATTGGGCGAGCCTTGCGCCCCTTCATGTCCTGCGCTCGCTCATCCTTTTCCCGGACAGTTTCGATCCCTTGGTGGGTGTCGCCTGGACCCTTTGCCATGAAATGACATTCTATTTGGTGTTTGCCGCCTTGATCGCTTCCCGCAAGATCGGAGCGGCTATCGTCCTGGCCTGGCTTGCCCTTGTGATCGTGGGAATTTTCCAGCCACATCAGCAAACCAACATCAAGTTCCTGGAATCCCCCTACCATATCGAATTCGTGCTGGGCGCTTTCGCGGCCTATTGTGCCAGAAAATATCCCATGACCGCCGCACCGGCGCTGGTACTGATCGGACTCCTGGCCTTTGTGATCGTGGGGCTGCAATTCAACGATCTGGCGATCAAAGTTCCGGTTGCGGGCCGCCTCCTCTATGGCATGGCGTCGACCTTGATCATCTTTGGCCTGGCGGTGTGGGAAAAAAGCGGAAAAATCTCATTTCCGCGCTGGGCATCCTTCCTGGGGGCGGCGTCATATTCGATCTATCTGTTTCACGTCTATGCACTGGGCTGGATCGGCAAGGGGCTGTCAATCGTCTTTCATCCCAATTCCGCGCCAAACCTGCTTTATCTGGTGTCGGTTGCAGGGGCGACGGCGGCAGGATGCCTCTTGTATCAAACCGTCGAACGACGGTTGATGATGATCGCCAGGGGACTCAAGCGTCCGCAGCCGGCGACGGCTGCCCCTTAAGGCTAAAACACGTCACAGACGAATAAGGAGACTGTTCAATGGCAGGCATGACTGTGTTCGCGCCCATCCTGCTTCTGTTCGCATCCAACATTTTTATGACCTTTGCCTGGTACGGCCAGCTCAAATTTCCCAATGTGATCCTGTGGCAGGTGGTTCTGGTCAGTTGGGGAATCGCCTTTTTCGAATATTGCCTGGCGGTGCCGGCCAACCGCATCGGCCATCAGGTCTATTCCGCCGCGCAGCTCAAGACCATGCAAGAGATCATCACCCTGCTGGTGTTTGGCGTCTTTTCGGTCACTTATCTGGGTGAGAGCCTAAAATGGAATCACATGGTGGCATTTTTGTTTCTGTGCGGGGCGGCATTTTTCTCGTTTCACAAATGGACCTAGCGTCCGGTCCATGCTTTAGCGCACCGACTGATATCCACCCCGCACACCGTGCGGCGACAAAACGAATTGTCCAACGCTGATGTGGCGGCAACGGAATGCTCCTGCGCTTTGCAGCAAATAATATTCCCACATCCGGCAGAACCGCTCGCCGTGCCTCTTGGCCATCTCGGCCCGGTTGGTCTGGAACTTCTCGTTCCAGGCCATAAGGGTCTTGTCGTAGAAAACACCAAAATTATGGACGTCTTCCACGACAAACAACCCCTCGACGGCCGTGGTGATCTGGCCCACGGACGGCAGGTCTCCGTTGGGAAAGATATATTTGTCCTGCCAAGCGTCGATCGTGGGATAACGTTCGTTCTCCCAAATCGTGTGCAGAAGAAACAGGCCGTCGTCTTTCATATAACGGCGGGCGCACTCGAAATATGTCCGGTAATTTTTCGAGCCCACATGCTCGAACATTCCCATTGAGACAAGATGGTCGGCTTTGGGGCCGCTATATTTGCGGTAGTCCTGCAACATGGGATGTGCCGTCATGCCCGCATAGCGGTTCTTGGTGTAATCGACTTGCACCGGTGAAACCGTTACACCGAAACATTCCGCGCCATAGCGTTCCGCGGCGTAGCCGATGAACGATCCCCAGCCGCAACCGATATCCAAAACACTATCCCGCTCTTTCAGGCCGATCTTGCGGCAAACAAGATCAAGCTTGGCTTCCTGCGCATCGTCCAAGGTCGTGGCGCTGGCCCAATAGCCGCAACTTCCCGTCAAACGCCGGTCGAATGTCGCCTCGAATATATCGACGGGCAGGTCATAATGAACGTCGGCCGCTTGCCTGGCGCGGCTGACGGTCTGACGGTTCTGGAGGCGGGAAACCATGATCAGCAGGGCAAGCGGCAAGGTCATGCCCAAGGTGGCGCCGAGACGGTTCGAAATCACCCTGTCGAAAAACTGGTCGAGCGCGTCGCAGTCCCAATCCCCATCCATGTAAGACTCGCCCAGTGCGAGCGAGCCGCCCGCAAGGATGCGCCGGTAGAAGCGGTCGCGATGAACCCTTATGTCCCATGGCCGTGAACCGCCAATTGCCACATCGGCAAGCGCAAACAGCTCGATAACCCGCCGGGAGCGGTCGAAACTGCGCATCCATCCCGGAGATGGCAGGGTTAGGTCCCCCTGGCCCGGCGCCAAGGGGGTGCGAATACTGTCGGAGGAAATTGGATCTGTCATGAAAATCGCAACTCCACCAGGGCCTGATAACCAACGAACCGTAGCATGGTTTCCAACCATTGGACCCTTTGGTCACAGCTCCGGCTCACTTTTGTCCTTCCATTAATGAGCCCGAGGGATAGGCTGCTGCCGGGCGGTCTCGGGGGGTTTCATGCGGATAGTCTTTTGCGCAACGCTGGCGGCGTCGCTCACTTTGCCGGCGCTGGCGCAAACCGGGCTGCGTCCCGATCAGCTCAAATTCCGCGCCCTCTATAAGGAATTGGTGGAAACCAACACCACCCTCTCCGCGGGCAGCTGCACCCTGGCGGCGCAAAAGATGGCGGCGCATTTGAAGGAAGCGGGCTATCCCGACGCCGATCTGCACCCCTTTAGCGTCCCCGATCACCCCAAGGAAGGCGGGCTGGTGGCGGTCCTGCCCGGCAGCGATCCAAAGGCCAAGGCCGTCCTGCTGCTGGGCCATATCGATGTGGTGGAAGCCAGGCGCGCGGACTGGACCCGCGACCCCTTCACGCTGATCGAGGAAAACGGGTTCTTCTACGGACGCGGCGCTTCCGACATGAAGGCCCAGGTCGCGGCCTGGGTGGACACGATGGTGCGGCTGAAGGAGGAAAACTTCAAGCACCGCCGCACTGTCAAGATGGCGCTGACCTGCGGCGAGGAAAGCGCCACCGCCTTCAACGGCGCGAACTATCTCGCCACCCATGAGCGCGGCCTGATCGATGCGGCTTTCGCCCTGAATGAAGGCGGCGGCGGACGCCTGGACGCCACCGGCAAGCGGCTGGCATTGAGTGTGCAGGCGGCGGAGAAATATCCTCAGAGCTACCGGCTGGAAGTGACCAATCCTGGCGGGCATTCCTCGCGGCCCGTGCCCGACAATGCCATCTACCGCCTGGCCGCGGGACTGCTTAAGATCGGTTCCTATCAGTTTCCCTTCCAGGCCAGCGACATCACCCGCGCCTATTTCGGCAGAATGGCGCCGCAGGTGGGCGGTGATATGGGCAAGGCCATGACCGCTTTCGCGGGCGGCGACATGACGGCGGCAAAGACCCTGGCCGCCGACCCGACCAACAATGCCGTCCTGCACACCACCTGCATCGCCACCATGCTCGATGCCGGTCACGCCGAAAATGCCCTGCCCCAGCGCGCCGGCGCAACCGTCAATTGCCGCATCTTCCCCGGCACCAGCGCGCAACAGGTGCGCGCGAAACTCGAGGAGCTGGTGGCCGATTCCGAGGTCAAGGTGACGCTCATGCCCGCGCGCAGCGGGGAGCCCAAAGGCCCGCCGCAACCCCTGGCACCTGAAGTCTTCAAGCCGGTGGAAACCGTGGCTGCCAAGATGTGGCCCGGCGTGCCGGTTGTACCCTTCATGTCAGCCGGCGCCACCGATGCCGCATTCTTGGCGCCGGCGGGCATTCCCACCTATGGCGTATCGGGCATGTTCGGCGAGGCCGATGGCAATGGCGCGCACGGGTTGAATGAACATATGCGCGTCAGATCGTTCTATGAAGGACGCGATTTTCTCTATCAAGTGGTGAAAATCTATGCCCAAGAAAAATAACTAGGCTAAACAAGCCGGGGGAACCCCATGCAAAGATTTATCGGCGCCGCCTTGGCCGCGGTAATCGCCGTTCCAGCAACCGCGCAGCCCTTGCGGCCCGATCAGCAGGCGTTCCGCGACATCTATAAGGAACTGGTGGAAACCAACACCACCTTGTCGTCCGGCAGTTGCACCCTGGCCGCCGAACGCATGGCGGCCAGGTTGAAGGCGGCGGGATATCCCGACGCCGACCTGCACCGCTTTGCCGTGCCGGATCATCCCAAGGAGGGCGGGCTGGTGGCGGTGCTGCCGGGCAGCGACCCCAAGGCCAAAGCCATCCTTCTTCTGGCGCATCTCGATGTGGTGGAAGCCAAGCGCGAGGACTGGACCCGCGACCCTTTCAAACTGATCGAAGAGGATGGTTATTTTTACGGCCGCGGCACCGCCGACGATAAATCCCTGGCCGCCATCTGGGTCGATATCATGCTGCGCTTCAAGCAGCAGAAAATCGCCCATCGCCGCACCCTCAAGCTGGCCTTGACCTGCGGTGAAGAAACCAACGGCGCCTTCAATGGCGCGAAATGGCTGGCCGCCAACCAGCGCGCCCTGATCGATGCCGAATTCGGCCTTACCGAGGGCGGCTGGGGCTCGATGGATGAAAAGGGCAAGCGTATCGCCCTGGGCATCAATGCCGGCGAAAAACTTTCCCAGAATTTTCAGTTGGAGGTGACCAATCCCGGCGGCCATTCCATGCGGCCGGTGAAAGACAATGCCATCTATCGGCTGTCGGCGGGGCTTCTGAAAATCGGCGCCCATGACTTTCCGGTGCAGGCGACCGATGCCTCGCGGCAATATTTTGCCCGCATGGCGCCTTTGACGGGCGGCGCGATGGGCGCGGCGATGACGGCATTTTCGCGCGACCCCGCCAAGGCGGCGGCGGTTTTGGCCGGCGATCCGCGTTACAATGCCACCATGCGCACCACCTGTGTCGCCACCCTGATCAATGGCGGTCAC
>JADMIO010549128.1_pt1 | contig 13339 bp, 16 predicted proteins | sample 8958161 | NCBI WGS metagenome assembly JADMIO01 (sample SAMN16585339, study PRJNA669376) | soil metagenome | isolation source: Crop rotation soil | place: USA: Cullars Rotation, Alabama | collected 2011 | reverse complement strand
ACAACCAACAACAACCAACAACAACCAACAACAACCAACAACAACCAACAACAACCAACAACAACCAACAACAACCAACAACAACCAACAACAACCAACAACAACCAACAACAACAACAACCAACAACAACAACAACAACAACAACAACAACCAACAACAACAACCAACAACAACCAACACCAAACAACAAACAACCCGCTTTCTTCTTTCTTAAATCCTACTATATTTGTTTGTGTTTGATATTTTGTAAGATATGGGCCCACGTACATCCTATGTTATCTACATGGCGTCGTACCTCGCAACTTTCTATTCATTTGTGATGATTTCTGACATATTTGTGATCAATTGGGACCTCTCTTTAATTACCCTTGTTGGATTGATTCTCAATTTTACTCCCCTCAAATTACAAGTTGCCTACCAGGTACGATATGTTTTGTGTTGTTTGGTTCTGTCTGTTTTGTGCGTGTTTGTTTGGAGTTTGTTGTTCATCGTGTTGTTAGGTTCTTGTAATGGTTATGCTCAATTGTATGAGGATGGGAATCCCTCTTTCTTCTTTCACAAGTGTTGTGCCCGCTGCTTTGCCTGAAGCCTGGTTTGCGGCCTCTATTCCCGTTGTAACCCATTAGTTAAATTTAATTTATTAAATTGGTTGTACCAAAGTTGGGTTTTTTGTATTGCCAACGGATATTGATGAGTAGATAGATACGGGTATAGATAGGAAAATATAGATAGAGGTTTAGGTAGTAGGTGGCTTGTTTACAACATTTCTTTCTTTATTATACATATTTACACTACTTAACACCACCTTGGAGTATTTGGAAACTGGTAGTCATATCACACGGCTAAAAAATTATCAGAATCATTCTACGCTTTCGCTCTCGCTCTCACCCACATACCAGCCGTGAAGATTTTGTCAAAATTGCAGTCCTATTATTGCTATCAACAAAATCATTGGTGAGCATCACTTGTGTATTAGGTATAAATGACCAAGACTCTCCAAGCGCTGGTCTGAGCTTATTGCGGGACTCTTCTTGGGCGCTTACTGTGTGGTTTGTTACCTAAGGATTGTTAGCTCTCTTTATAGGGGTAGATAAATACTCCACCCCTTAAGTGGAGATCAGATCAAGTAGAGGTCCTGTAGTGGGGGAGAACACATACCACAAAAGCTATGTGAAACTCAGTTGCAATGCTCTTCATTAACCGGGATATGGTGACCATCAGCGCATAACCTAAGTACGATTAGTACTCATGGGGAGGGCGAGTTAGAGGAGGAAGGAGGCACTTACCTTGGTATTGTTTACCACCAATAATAGGCGCCATCAGCGCACCCAGTGAATCCACAATAACCAATTTCAGAGATTTGAAAAAGGGTGTGTCCTGAAGTAATATATAAACAATAGGCAACAAACCACAGTCTCCCTCTATCTCCCACCCCCTTCCTCTCCACAAAAAAAAAACCTTGCTTTTGAGCCCAGCTTCTAGAGTGTATAAAATATCAACCAAAGCAAATGCATCAAAACATTTGTAACATTCTATGTGGTTTAGAAATGAAACCATTTCTTGGGTCTGTATTATATTAGCGAAATGATGTTTATGTGTCTGTTGAGAGATTAACCATACTGTTGTTGATGATTGCATATCTATCACACGCTCAGGTGAGAATGTACTTGAGCTATCTATATATGCAATAGTTGTGCTGGGATTAGTTGTTACCATATTAGAGGCTATTGACATACAAAGCTGTAAAGAGGGCATCAATTTCAAACAGCGGCTACGCCCTCCAACACAACATACCTGTGTTTTACCTGTAGAAGGTTGACCCACCAACTCTGTTATTTCGCCAGTATATAGCCCACCATCTAGTAATACATCAATTCTACAGCAATAGTGAGAACTTGCTTGCTGCTCAAGCGCATACCCTTTACAACCAGTAGAAAATATTGCAGAAGAGGTGGCCATTGAATGGTAGAGTTCATCCCCTCTGATTGGTGTTGCAGTGTATAGTTTGTGTATTTCTGATATAAGTTCAGTGATTGCCTAAAAGCTGTGAGGGCGCATATATGTTAGTTTCGTGTACCTCATAGGAAATATTTACTTTTTTTGATATTGTTGCTACATCTGTTGTGAGTAGTTCTTCCACTACAATAAAGGTAAACAAACAACACAAAGATTGAGAATGCTACTGGGAAGTACATTCAAACACAAACCAAATCTATCTGCTACTTACCTGTCTTGATATTTGCATTACAGAGTGCTTTTACTACATTAGGAGGTACGTTAATTGAGAGAGTGTGCAATCCTGGCATGTACAAGATAGGAGAATGAGGTTGTGGTAATTTGAATTTGTTGTTTATTTCTGGGAAGTGCTCGCGTGATGTTTATTTTCCGAAACTAGGCCACGTTCACGGGACGGAAATCCAACTTGCCGTGGGGTCCGGCGGAAAATTACGCGAAGAATCCTCCACGTAAAATTTTGGCCTAGATACGAAAGGAGAAGGCTGTACGCGTTCATTTATTGCCCAAAACAGAAAGGAATGGGATTCTACACATTTCCTTTGATGTTAACATGCTTATCATACCACATAAGTACCACGACCTTCTTTGCACACTAACAGTTTCTAACCAGAGCTATCCCCCAACCTCCTCTTCTTTCTCCTCGCTGATAGAGCAGTAGAAAAGTTATTAGCTGCTTGCTTTGCTTCATCGTCCGCTGTTGGGGTTGGTGGTTGTTCCATCTTTACTGTATTGTTGTTGTGGTCTGGCGTTGGAGGAGAGGGATTTACATGTTGTGTTGTAGTAGTATTGTCTGGTTGTTCTTGCTTGATTTCGGGTGTTGTTGCTTGTTCTGGTGATAGTAGTTCTTGTGATGTACCTATTTCTCCGCGTCGTTTTCGCTTGTAACGTTGCATATATGACATGGGAGACTCAGTGGGTGTATGTTGCGGGGGTGTGGCTGGTTCTAATGACGAGGTGGATATATTCAGTGCTGGTGCTGTGGAGGTGGGTAGAGTAGCTGTAGAGAGGGCTGGTGATGGCTCTCCTGTCGTACCACCACGTGAAGCGCGGAGGGGATACCGTCTGCGTACGTTTGCCTCCTCTTCTACTTCCAAACTGGGTGAGGAAACATCCTTTATGCTGGCGACTGGGGGAGTTGGTACAGAAGTTGCTGGGGGTTGAGTTGTAGTTGTTGTAGTGGTTGTGGTTGTAGTGGCTGTGGTAGTTGGTGCTGGCGAATCAGTTTCAAATTTGACAACAGGCTTCCGCAATCTGCTACTCTGACGTACGGGTTTGAATGAGTCGTCGATTGGAGGCTCTTCTTTCTCTTTAGTAGGTACCACCCGTCGCTTCTTGATAGGTTCTGAAGGTTTTCTCTTGGGTTGAGTGTTGATTGGCTTGCGGCGATTCACCTTCTCCTCGCTGTCACTGCTGCTTGAGCTATCACTGCTCGATGACGATGACGAGGATGATGAGGAGCTGCTGTCAGAATCGCTATCGCTGCTGCTATCACTATCACTGGACGAAGAAGAGCTGCTTGATGAACTATCATCGTCACTACTGCTCGAGGAGGAATCACTATCACTGCTGCTGTCACTACCAGAGGATGACGAAGAGTCATTTGTTTTGGAAAGAGATAATGGCTTCCGCTTCTTTTGGTCGTTGTCGCCCTTACCTCGCTTCTTTTTATCTAGCTCCTTCTCCCTATCCTCTTTAAGCTGCTGCTCGGTTTGCTCTATCTCTAGTATTTTGGAGGACTTCTTCCGCAATCTCGTGCCACGGTTGCTAGTAACAGTTCCTGCCTCGTACATATCTTATAAAAGTGAAAGATTTCCTATCTCACAAGCACCTAACAAAAACACTAACAGCATACAAAGTAACTAGCTATACTATTTACAAACAACTTAACAAATACTGTGCTCAGTATTTCCACACCCAATCTATCACCAAACGTCGCTTATATCGGATATTTGTGTCAGTACTCTCCAACCCGTTCTGTGCCAACAGCATCTCAATATCGTTGCGCCTCTTCTTGTTGTGGGTAGCATGCTCGAGGTCGTTTGTAGGATGCGGGTTGGAGTTGGTGTTATGCGGCAAGTTTTCTTTCTTATGAAGCTCTTCTTTCTTAGGCAGCGGAGGTGCTGGCTTGTTTGTGGTCTCCTTCTCTTTCGTGTTTGCAGGGGGTTTCTCCGCTTTGACTTCAACCTTTTTAACAACAACTGGAGCTGGTTTTGCAGTAGGCTTTTGCACAGTCTCTTTGGGCTTTTGTACTTGAGTCTGTTGTGGAGGTTTCTTGGGAGCGGCGGTTGGGTGAGCCCCGGTTTCTTTCCCTTCTTGCTTCACGTCCCGCATAACCACGTCATGATGTTTCCCATTTTCATTAGCAGTAGAATTGCTCGTTGGTTCATTTGATTGACCATTTGGTTGTGAGCTGGGAGTTGAACTAGGAGTTGCGGAGGCGGTCAACCACTGGGGCTTTTTCTTGGGTAGTAACCACTGGGGAACAGCTTTGTCCTGATAAAAGTAATTGTAAGCTTATTAATGCGAATATATAACAATTAAAAAAGGCTTTTGTTGGCTCGACATAGACTATGACAATCAAGTACAAACATCACTTTCATCACAAAAACTCCAAAATCCACAAAAAATTAAAAATTGAGTTTGAAAAAAGGAGCGGGAAGTGAACCACACCACAACAAACTACTCACCGAACTAGAGCGAGCTGATATAGATGCGGTGGGCGGTGTGACTTCTTGTGATGGAGGGGCTTGGGATGCTACTATTGGTGGTGAATTGGGGGTACTAGCTGGGGTTGTGGGTGTAGATGGAGTTGAGGTAGTAGTTTGTTGAACAGACGAGGAAGAGAGGGGTGGAGGATTGGAAATCTTCTTCACAATACGCTTCTTGATAACGGGATGAGGCTCAGACGATAGGTGAGTGCTGCTTGTGGGAGTGGAAGAGGGTAGTAAGGATTGGATGATACTTGTGGAAGATGTAGTTGTTGTTGGGGGTGGGGTGGGAGTTGGAGTTGGGGCAGGAGTGGCTTTTTCTTGCTTGATGCGTGCCTCTGTACAACTTATTAGCTCATCACAAGCAGCCATGTAAACACCTACCCTCCTCAAGAGTAGTGAACACTTCTTCTACTTTTGTGCCCATAGTTTCTTTGAGTCCAGCGGGTGCATTTATCACCTTATCTATCTCACTTGTCATATGTGCGTTCAACATAGACCTAGGATGTCAGACAATTAGCTTGGAGTTAGAACTACATGAGTACGTACTTAAGCAGCATGCCTCTGAGCTGACCAATTAAAGCTGGTCGTGCTAAGTGAGAGTCTTTCCTGTGTGCATTCTCCCAAGTATTGGAACCCTTTATCAGCTCAGTGGCCTCTGCAAAGAGTGACTGTACTGCTCCCTGATAATGTGGAATCAATATTGTTGTAAACAATACAGGGGCATAATGTTGAGTTGCGTACTGAATTCTGTAGCTCATTGGAGATATGCTGGCGCATCTTATCAAATGTACCATTCCTCTTCAATAGTTCTAACGCATCCTTTTCGGTAAAGGATGGTACTTTAATTTGCTCTTCCCCCTCCTTAGCCATGTTCTACAAGCTATGTAAGCCTTGGTGTTATTGGGATGTTGTAAAAGGCGTAGTCTTCAGCGTTGGTGGTGATGCAGCAAGATTGCTGGGGATGGAGAAATTTGATATAAAATGGCAGGGCCAGCTTGCATGCACTGTACTTGAAGCTATACAAGTACAATGAAGCGTAAATTAACGGCTAAGCCCATAATTCCTCATGTTATTGGGTTGTGCTTGTCCTTCTTCCTCCTTGCACGCGCCAAAAAAGCAGAGGACCAAGCAAGGCTAGAGAATAAATTCAATTGCAAGGTATTGTACACTCCACTCAACACTTGAGGTCTGTCTTGAGTGAGGGCAAGCTTTCAAGCGACCCAATTGAAATTTTTGGTAGATTAAGGCATAAGATGCAGAAGGAACTCCTCAAGCAAACATTTGAGGTCCTGGGGATAAAGGTTCCTGCTAACCAATGCAGTACTTTCCGTAATAAGCTAGAGGGGTATGAGAAGGTACAGTGGCTATTAATTACTAATCTTTAACAGTTATCTACTCGCTAAACCAAGGCTACGGTGCATTGTGGATATAAAAGACAATCCCACAACAAAGCTTGTGTTGTTAGATGAAAAGATTAAAGGTAGGCGCTTCTTATACACTATGTAGAGCTTGTAACTAATTCCTTTTCAGATATCAAAGAGCTCCCAGCGGACATGCAAGGTTTCATTGAAGGACAACAGAATACAGAGCTCATAAAGCACACAGTCACGCTAGATCACACCCACCTTACCACTGACCAGATATTACGTAAACTACTACCATCCAACATTGAGGTTCCTTCATCTTTTGAGACCATTGGGCATATTGCTCATTTAAATCTGCGTGATGAGCAGCTTCCATACAAGAAGATTATTGCTGATGTGATTTTAGAGGTGTGCGCATTTAATACTTGGCAGGGACTTATTATATTTGTTAGAAAAACCCAAGAATCAAAACAGTGGTGAACAAAGTGGGTAAAATAGAGACAGAGTTCAGAACTTTTCAAATGGAAGTGCTAGCAGGAGAGAATCAGCTTGAAACTGAAGTGGTATGGGATTAGTATACGCGAATAGCATTAATTGTGACGCAGAAAGAGAGCAAGTGCATTTTCAAGTTCAAATTTTCAGAAGTGTATTGGAATTCACGGCTACAAAGTGAACACGATAGACTTGTTGCATTGTTTTCCCCAAAAGAAATTATATGTAAGTAGGCAGTTTCCATTACAATTAGCTAATTGGATCTAGGTGACATGTTTGCTGGTGTAGGGCCTTTCGCTCTACCAGCGGCTAAGAAAGGATGTACAGTTTATGCAAATGACCTAAATCCCCGCTCTTATCACTACTTAGTGAGAAATGCTGTTGACAATCATGTATGTGCCCTTCCGTGTCGTTTTTTGCACTTAAAGTTGCTTAGGTAAAGAACAATATACACGCCTATAATATGGACGGACGCGAGTTTGTGAGAGAGTTAGTTCGTCAAACACCACCAGTACCCTTTAATCATGTAGTTATGAATTTGCCTGCTTCTGCTGTACAATTTTTAGGTACGTAATGAAGGTCTTTACAAAGCATTAACGAAGAAATACGAATTCAAGTAGATACGTTATAACGTGAAAAGTTTGCTTTTGTGAAAGTTTCTTTGTACAAACAAACCCATCATTAGGCTTTAGAACGGTGCACATAAAAGAGGTGGTTTTGACCACCATTGCAAGTTGTTTCCTCGGTTAACAGCTGAGATCAATGTGTAGTATCTGTTCTTATTAGCTTAATATCTAATACGGCCCCACGGGGTCTGGCGGTATTAAACCTATTTTTACAGAGGGGCTGTGTTAGATACCCGCTTGCGGGTGTCTCACCAGCCATGTATTGTCTTGGCATTGCACTATTGCCATGAACAGTACACCTCCATCCTGTCAAATACAAAGACATACCGATAACTAATCTAATAATGGTTTAGATGTTTTTAGGGAAGTTGGACCGTTTATAACAAGCAATCCTACAATTCATTGTTATGGATTTTCTAATGATCCGGATCCTAAAGTAGATATTGTAAAAGTACGTAAACTTTGCGCTTTTTATGTGTTCTTACATTTGTTGCAGCAAGTAGCAGAAATATTAGGAAAAGAGCCTCTATCCACAAAAGTATTTGAAGTACGTGATGTCTCCCCAAAGAAAATGATGATGTGCGTTTCTTTCAAGTTACCCCAGTTTAGCGAAGGAGGTATGTAGATTATTCACTTGAGATATGACATTAAAGGGCTAATCTCGTGTTAGAAAGTTCCAAACGGAAGTTAGAACAGCCTGAAGAAACTACAACAGACAAAAAAGCTAAACAGAAAGATGGAGGTGCTTAGAATAAAACATTTATTCAAAATACAACTTCAACTCAATCAATCCAAACAATAACAGTTGCAAATGGCTTTGCATCAGTTCTGGGTTTTAATATCTTTGTTATGGCCTGATACTAACACACTTCCTGTTATTCCTTGGTGCAGAGCCTGTTGGTTGTGTGGGGTGCTATATCATTTTTAGCTCCAACACACACAACATACCAACAAAAGCCCTTGATTTTATTGGCTAGAACGAAGGAGAGAGCCCCGGAGTAGGAACTCCGGAAAGCCTTCTGTTCTCGGAGTAGCTACTCCGGGACAGCCAATTTTTGTTGTTCTGTGATGTCCTCATCACCAATTACATTGGTGTTCCTATTGCTCCTCTGTGGTATGTATTAATTTGTTTTGTGTTGCCTGTACGCTGCAGAGTGCACAAACTAATGTTATTTGAAGGGAGTGTATTCACATTACCCACCCCACCATCACAGTATGACGTTATTGGGCCATTTGTGACTGGACAAAGAGAAGAGGGATTTGATTCTCTTGAAGCATATGGTACATATACAATGACAACTCATCCCTACTTAGAACAACAAACACGTATATAAGCATAACGTTCATTAAGGGGGCATTTTTTCATTACCACGGGGGACAAGCCAGACATTTGCAAGTGAATTAGGCAACAATGGTGTTGTGGGTTGGTCAAAAGCTTATCCTAACCAGAACAACAATGGTATGTTCGTTTAGCTTCAGTTCATGTTAGTAATTGCTTTTGTAGTGTATATATCTTTTGGCCAAGTAAGTTGGGCTTTCTTAACAGAAGTATTTGGGTGGAGTGTGTGGTTGTGGTATGGATATGCTGTTGGAGACTTTCAAATTGAGCAAACTGGGAGGTAAACATACCGCTTGGCCTTCAATTTACTAATACAATCTTAGATATATGATATATTGTACAGGAATAAGAGACTATTACATAGATAGTAGGGATAACTACTTCCTTGGCGATTTTTATAGCTACAGTATCAAAAAGTTGTGTTGTTGTGTAGTCTGTTGTTTGTCAGGATTCTTTGACATCATGCATATGTTGGTGGTAATCCTGTTACACTCACACAAGGAACGCACACGCTCTACATTAGATTAGCAAGCAGCGTTAGATTGACACAATCACCAAACGTGAATTTTCAATGTAATTTTCAAGACGTGTCTTCTACTGGTTTACAACTTATTTCGGACAGTGATGCGCCCTCTATAGTTGATGGGTATTTTTCAGTTTATTATTTTAAGAATTAAAATTACATTTTTAAGTTTGGGCAAAACGATTCTTTAGCTATTTGTTTGTTACATGATAAGATATTATCCCATACCTTTTTTCACTAAAGATATCTTTTAAAAAGACAGAAGTTTTATTTTATTTTATTTTATTTTATTTTTATTTTTATGTTTATGTTTATGTTTATGTTTATGTTTATGTTTATGTTTATTTTTGTGTTTATTTTTGTGTTTATTTTTATGTTTATGTTTATTTTTTATTATTTTTTTTTAAAAAATCGCCAAAATATCAAAATATGCTTTGGAGTTTTTGATTTTTTTTTTTGCTTATTTAATTATTATAGGTTCATAGCCAGCCCTTATGTATCAACTACAGTCTTAAACAGCGGTACTACTTGGTTACGTAATGTTGTTATGAAAACAGCGTTGTCTAACATTGAGGTATTGAAGGTTTTTGAGGTGTTTTGTTTACTGTTTGTTTAAAGTTCCGTGATGTGGCCTCTAGTCCTATAGATATTGCGCCAGGTCAACGTGTAAAGCTTACTCTGGTCCTTCCTACCCAGCAAAATAAAATAGAGGTAATTATTTACAACAAAACACCCAAACACCCAAACACCCAAACCAAATTAATTTAATTGTATTTTTACAGCAATGCCCATTTTCATTGAAAGCGGTTATAAGCGCAGATGGAGTTCAGCCTGGTTTAAATTATACTGCAAGTTTTAGTTGTGCAAGTTTTTCGCTGAATGAGGCTTACAGTTTCACTTTTTTGGATTTTGATAATACAGTACAATACGGTATGGTTAGTTTTGTTGTCCTGAACAAAAAAAACCTGATATTAAGATAGATTTTTGTGTGAGCAATGAGGTTTCGTCAAAACTGAATGTAAAATTAACCCAGTTTTCTATTTGTTTAATATTTTTGTTTAATATCTTTGTTTAGCTGCTGCTAAGCCACCAGGCGGCCCTTGTTTAGGCTCCTGTCCCATAATGTTAGCTACACACGGTGCTGGTACGTTGATAAATATAATATGAATAATTTTTATTTTATTTTATTTTATCTTATTTTATCTTATCTTATCTTATCTTATCTTATCTTATCTTATCTTATCTTATCTTATCTTTTGTTAAAATTAATAATTAAGGAGTGGAAGCGGGATCTCCAGCTTGGACTGATGCTATTCCCTCTTTATCTAATATTTGGGTAAGTTTTATTGTAAATACTTATAAACAAAATCTCTAATTGTGAACAGATTTTATTTCCAACTGGAAGGCGCCCTTGGGTACGCGACAAACAAATTAACAAACAACACAAAAAACTGATATTTTTATTACAGGGTTATGATTGGGAAAGTAGTAGTAGAATTAACGCATTTAACGCAATTAATTATTTTGCCGCTAACTTACCTGGTGAGTTACTTTACTTTTGTTTTTTGTTTGGTTTTTGGTTTTTGGTTTTGGTTTTTGTTTTGTTTTGTTTTGTTGTTATTTTGATTTTGAATTTATTTATTTTTCTTGTTTTTTATTAGTTTGTTACCTAATTTATTTTTAGGTGTAAATTCTACAGTAGCGCCAGAATTTCAAGTTGACGTAAACCGTTTATTGTATGCTGGTCACTCTATGGGCGGCCACGGGTACGCAACCAACAAAACTAACAACAAAACAAACAACACAAAATAAACAGATACACGACCAAACAATACAAGCAACAAACAAGTTGTACTACTACTAACTCAAAATAGGTGTTGGCATTTAGTTTCACATTTTGGCGACAAAGCGTTAGGAGCTGCTTGCGCTGCTGGGTTTGTAAAGCTACAGGTTTGTTGCAGGAGAGACGAGACGAGACGAGGAGAGGAGAGGAGAGGAGGCGAGACGAGACGAGAGGACAGGAGAGGAGGTGAGAGTGGGCGTAGACTATTACTTCATATCTCATTTTTTTAATTACAGTTTTATGCTTTTTACAATACGAGAGCTGGAGAAAGTTATGTAGATCCTCTTTTACGTGGAGTGTTACAGTCTTCAATCGCTGAACACGACAATGATTTGTACAGCACTAATATGGTAAACGCACTACACAAAACTAATTACAAACAACACTCCAACACGACAACACAACAACACAACCCAAAGCAACTGTACAACTAACCATAGTCTTTAAATAGGTTGGAATTCCAATTATTGCTAGATATGGTCAAAATGATAGCAATGTTTGTCCTTGGCACTCAAGAAGAATGGTATAATTTTATTGTTTATAGAGTTTTATTATTTTAGTTTATTGGTTATTGGCTGTTGGTGTTGGGTTGTTGTTGTGATGTTATTGTTACTTTTGTTGTTGTGATATTGTTGTTGTTGCTATTGTTGTATAAGTGTTGTTAACACTGGTTTTAGGCTCGCATGGTTGATGAAATGAGCGGAGCGCCAAATGCTGTAACAATTAGCGAAGTTCCAAATCAAAACCACTGGTTTAACGGGGTACATATCTTTTATTTTTGTATTTGTACAAGTAGACTAAGTTTAAATTTTTGGTTTTTGGTTTTGGTTTCTGGTTTGCGTGTTTGTTTGTTTATTTAATTTTAGGTTTTGGGAGATACGTTTATGGTACAATTTTACGAATCCAACAATCAAGATATCCCGCCATTGCCTTCACGATTCACGTATACTACTTTAAACCCCGCTTCGAGTGGTGGAAGAGGAAATCTTCAGATTTTACAACTGATGACAACTTACAGGTATTTTTATATTAATGTAGTATCAGTTTTTGTTTTGGTTTCTTTTACGTATATCACTTTAAACCCTATTGTTATGATTATTTAACTGTTTTGTAGAGCAGGTAGGTTGAATGTACAAATTAGTGGAACAATTTGGACTATTACTACTGAGAGTATCCTTTTTAATTTCACCTTTTTGGTCAGTTTTTTAGCTGATTTTTTCACATCACTTTTTTTTATATGTATCCCATAATCCACCCTTTTTTTAAAAAAACAAATTGGAGAGTGTTCTGAATTTTTTACAAAATTTTAAACATGTATCTTTTTTTTTGCGTTGTTTCTTGTTATATATTTTTTATGCTTTTTTATTTTGTTTTGTTTGTTTGATTAAAATAGATGTACGTAGGTTAGGTGTATCCAAGTTGCCTATACGTGATAATTGGCCGAGCACATTTATTATTGATGGTGCTCATTTTGCTACAAATTTGTATTGGTAAGTCAACAACAAAAACAAAACAAAACAAAACAAAACAAAAAGGTTTGGTGACCTTTCTGAGTTTTACTAATATTTTATTGTCCCATAATGTATATTTTTGACTTTAAAAGGGTTTTAAAAATAACATAACATATTTTGTACCAAACACGGAATTTTTAAAAAATATTTTAATATTATTTAGCCAGAAGCCCATTTCCCGCTTTTACACAACCAAGTAAATGTGGTGTAAATGACATTTACAAATGCAAAACCAGTTATTTCCCGACAACAAACCCCCGATCTGTGGTCTTTTACCAAATCGCCAAATCGCCAAATCGCCAAATCGTGAAAATCAAGTTTAGCAAAGCGAACAGATTGTGACAGCGCAAACCGGGTTTTTTCTGATTTTGCACTTTGTAAATCGATTACACAAGAATTACGTGGTTGTGTAAAAGCGGGGCCTTTAACACGTAATGCTACGTGGCAAGTCTGCAAAGATGGTTTTATTTTTTGTTTTTTGTTTAAAACTTGTCAAACGTTAAAAGACGATTTTGCAATCAATTTTTTTTGATGTTTGTTATGTTATGTTATGTTATGTTATGTTATGTTATGTTATGTTATGTTAAATGTCAAACTGAGTCAAGCTAATATTTTAGGCCCGAAGCCCATTTTTGCAAATTAACACGTGGAGCTACGTGGCAAGTTTGTAGAGACGATTTTACAGCTACGGAGAGATCTGCTGTGAATTACGGGCCAGTTAGACAGTTTTTTGAAAATTTGTTTGTTATCGTTTACGGAACTCAGGTTTGTTGTTGTTATTGTTTATTGTGTTGTCGCGTTGTCGCCTTGTCGTCGCCTTGTCACCTTTTGTTTGTTGTTTGTGTTGTAGTGTTGAGTCTTTCCAGCACATTGGGATCCTAAGCTTAGAATTCCACGTGGACAAGTTGTCGCG
>JADMIO011057193.1_pt1 | contig 13340 bp, 11 predicted proteins | sample 8958161 | NCBI WGS metagenome assembly JADMIO01 (sample SAMN16585339, study PRJNA669376) | soil metagenome | isolation source: Crop rotation soil | place: USA: Cullars Rotation, Alabama | collected 2011 | reverse complement strand
GTAACCGGCCTTTCCGTGTAAAAGGTATTTACGAAACCGGCCTGGAGGATTTTGATAAGCGCTATGCGTTGGTAGATATAGGGTTGATACAGGAGTTAAATAACTGGGGAAAAGATACAGTGGGTGGTTTTGAAGTTTTTTTAAAAGAGAAAAACCTTTTTAAGAGCCGGTGGCAGGCCTATTACTTTACTGTTTTCGGTGGGTTGCTGAGCAAAGAAAAAGCAGAAGAACTGCAGCGCGACCCGATAGAGAAAATGGGTGAAGAAGTGTATTCGCAGATCAATAACCCTAAACTGGATGTACAAACCATTAAAAGCATCAACCCCGGTATCTTCGACTGGCTGGACCTGCAGACGATGAATGAAATGATCATCCTATCGCTGATGGTGGTAGTGGCTGCTATTAATATGATAACCGCACTACTGATACTAATACTGGAACGCACCAACATGATAGGCATTATGAAAGCGCTGGGTGCCGGCAACTTTTCCATCCGCCGCATATTTATTTATTACAGCGCCGTTATCATTGGCATTGGCTTATTGACCGGTAATGTTTTTGGTATCGGCCTTTGCCTTATCCAGGACCATTTCCATGTTATTAAACTGCCGCAGGAGTCGTATTACCTTACCTACGCACCGGTAGATATTAACTGGGGCTGGATAGCCGTATTAAATGCCGCAACCATTCTTATTACCCTGCTGCTGCTCGTTATTCCTTCTATGCTGGTATCGCGCATTTCGCCGGTAAAGGCAATTAGGTTTGAATAAATGTATTTAGAGGTTACGTTACCGCCCCTATTACCATCCCCAACCCAAAAAGGATAGCAAAAATAAACGTAGAGATAGCCAATTGCTTTAGTAACGGATCGAATTGAGCCGGTTCATCAATTTTTTGCACCGCGGCCAAATGCCTGCGGAAAAGCGGAATGGTAATAATGAACAGCAATTGTATACTGGAATTGAAATTAAGAAGCACATATAACACACTGGCCAGGTAACCTATCAGCACTAATAACAGGTGGTAATCTTTCGCTTTGGATAGACCCATTTTTACCACCAGGGTTATTTTGCCGGCCTTTGCATCGCTCTGGTGATCGCGCATGTTATTGAGGTTTAATACCGCCGTTGAAAAAGCGCCGATAGTAAACCCAGGCAGCAGTATCCAATAATTTAAAAGGTGGGCCTGCAAATAATAACTGCCGCATACACCCGCAAAACCAAAGAACAGCAATACAAAAACATCGCCCAGCCCCCGGTAGCCATAAGCATTATCGCCCACCGTGTATTTTATAGCGGCCAGAATAGCCGCTACCCCCAGGATGAAAAAAAAGACACCCGAACCGATAGAATAATTTTTTGTAGCTAATACTATTAGCGAGATACCCGAAATAAAACTGAGTACGGTGCAAATAACGATACCGGTGCGTATCTCACCCCTGCTTAATAAGCCGGCCTGTATGGCGCGTTTGGGGCCTATCCGGTCGTCGTTATCGGTCCCCTTTTCACTATCGCCATAATCGTTGGCAAGGTTGGATAATACTTGTAACAATAAAGTAGTAAGCAAACACAAACCGAATATGACCCAGCTAAAATTGAACCGGTTATCGGCATAAGCCAGTGAACTACCCGTAATAATGGATGAAAAAGCCAGCGGAAGGGTGCGCAGCCGAAAAGCGTATAACCAGGACTGAAACTTACTCACCCGGCAACTATTTATACTCGTGTTGGAAATAATGGCCCGTTTCGCACAGGTAATTGATAATTAATTCAACCACCCTCTTTAATTGCGGGGTAGGTAACAGTACATCAAAATTATCGCGCAGCTTTTCAACCACAAAGTCCTTTAACTCCTCGTCATATATTTTTTGTCCTGCCGAGGCATCCCACTTTTCAATAAAGGCGTTGAGGATAGTATAAGCCTGGTCTTCGGAAATATGGAACTCTATATACTTATAGATATACTTAACAGTATCGAAATAATCAGGAGTGGCGCGTTTGGGTGGGTTCCAGTTATCCAGTGCACTTGGCATAAGCGAGTCGAAAATACAATTTTCAACCAATTTCACAATTGCCCCGACCTTACAGGCTGAAAACCGAAATCTGCTATATTCACCTCCTGTTATTCCACTTACGGGCCCAAAATACTGTCATGAAAAAAGTTTTACTTTTTACTTTCATCCTATCGGCATTTTACCAGCTACAGGCACAAACCTCTTTCGCAAACGATTCTATCCAATATTTGTGCGCCAGTACCTATCGGTTTGCCAACGTGCCACCATCGCGGGCTACGGTGCAGCGGAGTGATACTATCGACCTGTTGCACATTATTGTATCGCTGAGCGTAAACGATTTCGCAAAAAAGACCATTGGCGGCAACTGCGAATTACAGTTCCGTTCGAAAATGAATAATATCGGCCTGCTGGTGCTGGACCTGCAAAACATGGCAATAGATTCGGTAAAGCAGAACGGCCAAACTGTTTCGTACACCTATACCGATTCCGTTAGCTTAAATATCAGCCTGTTGAACACCTTGCAGCAGGGCGACTCGGCCGCAGTGACCGTTTATTATCACGGCCACCCGGTTTCCGATAATACCTTGTTCGGCGGCTTTTTTTACGATAGTCCCTTTGCATACAATGTGGGTGTAAGCCCCAGTTACCTGCCGCATATGCTGGGCCGGGCCTGGCATCCCTGCTTCGATAATTTTGTAGAACGCGCTACCTACGATTTTCACATTATTACCAGCGCCAGCCGCAGGGCCATGTGCAATGGCGTTGAACTGGATTCAGTAAGTAACGGCGACGGAACCGTTACCTGGAACTGGCACCTGGCAGAAACTATCCCTTCTTACCTTGCCAGTATTGCCGTGGGGCCTTTTACACAACTGCGCAGCACCTTAAACGGTATTAACGCACAGGTGCCGGTAATACTTGCCTGCTCGGCGCCCGATAGCGCTGTGGTAAAAAATTCCTTTACCCACCTGCCAGAGGCATTTGCGGCCTTTGAAGACCACTATGGCCCCTACCGCTGGAACCGGGTTGGTTTTAACCTGGTACCGGTTAAGAATGTAGCCATGGAACACGCTACCAACATTGCTTATCCTATTGGGTTTGCAACCGGCTCAACGGCTAACGAAAACCTGTATGTACATGAACTGGCACATCACTGGTTCGGCAACGTTATAACCCCCAGTACGGCGGAAGATTACTGGCTGAAAGAAGGCTGGGCTGTATATTCAGAGAAGATATTTTACGAAGCTGTATATGGCCACCAGCGGTATTTGGATGAGGTGGCAACCTTCCACGAACTATCGGTGCACTATGCCCACATTTACGATGGCTACCTGCCGGTTTCGCCCATACCCCAACAATATACCTATGGCAAAACGGTTTACAATAAAGCGTCGGACATGGCGCATGTAATGGAAACTTATGTGGGTGCGCCTTTCTTCCAGTGCCTGAAAAATTATTTTAGTGACAATGCTTATACCGACCAGGACAGCTACTCCTTCCGCGATTATATGTCGAATTGCTCCGGTGTGGATCTTACCGATTATTTTAACGACTGGATATTCTCTCCAGGTTTCCCTCATTTTTCAATAGATTCTTTTGAAGTTGTACAGAACCCGACCTTGACCACAAACGACGATTACGAAATAACCGTTCACCTGCGCCAGCGACTAGACCATGCCCCGCATTACTTTCACAACGTACCTATCGAGGTTACGTTTATGAGCGATAAGTTCGAACAAAAAACTGAAAGAATATTGCTTAACGGCCCCTGCACCACTTATAAAACACACCTCTCTTTCAACCCGGTTTTTGTTTGTTCCGACCTGAACGAAAGATTGCAGGATGCCATCTCCGAAAATTATTTTACGATCAAAGCGCCCGGTGCTTACAACTACAACTTCGGCAAAATGAATGTCGAGGTGCATAGCATAAGCGATAGCGCTTTTCTGCGTATCGAGCATAATTTTGTTGCGCCGGATAGTATGAAGACAGCCATTCCCGGCCTGCATTTGTCGCAGGAAAGATATTGGCGGGTAGATGGCGTATTGCCGACCAACTTTGATGCGAGTGCTTCCATTATCTATAACGGCAAAACCTCGTCGCAACCTACCAGCTCTCCTAATTTCTACCTCGATATGCAATTGATAACAAATGTAGAGGACAGCCTGGCTTAATGTACCGGTCCGATGTTGCAAGCGACTGGCAGATAGACACCGGTATTACTATAGACGTACAGGTTAATAATAACGATAAGGCAGGTATTATCACCATCAATCACCTTAGGAAGGGGGAATATGCACTGGCCATTTACCAAAGCGACAAGGTGGATTCTGTGCTTAGTGCACCGCTTACCGATACCTGCTTTGTATCTTCTATACTAAACGGCATAAAAGATGTGAAACAACAGGCAGGTAACTTTATTGTGTATCCTAATCCATCGCAGCATAATTTTACGTTGGAAGGCACTTTACCCGCTAACGGAGAACTGAGCGTTTATAATATCAATGGTCAGCGAATGTACCACCGCAGTGTAAATAGCGGACCGGTTCGTGAATTAATAAATACCAATGGCTGGGGCAACGGCATTTTTGTATTGCGGGTTTCTGATGCCAGCCAGCGCGAGGTAACAACTAAAAAAGTAGTGGTCATTAAGGAAGAATAGTTTGAAACAAGTTGCAACAGGCCGTTCGTCGGGCGTTCCCTATATGCTGATGAGTACCTTCAGCTTCGCACTGATGAACGTATTCATAAAGAAGGTGAGCAATATTCCACCGATGGAAATTGTTTTCGTGCGCTGCTTTGTTTCAATGATACTGTGCTTCGCTATTATCTTCCGCGATAAAACAGATTGGAAAGGCAGCAACCGGCAATTGCTGATATTAAGAGGAGTATTCGGCACCATCGCCCTTTATACTTTTTTTGTGACCCTGCATAATATGCCGCTCGGTACGGCGGTTACCATCCAATACCTCTCTCCCATTTTTACCACCATTATTGCCATCTTTTTGCTGAAAGAAAAAGTAAAGGCATGGCAATGGCTGTTCTTTTGCGTTTCGTTTGCGGGGGTACTGGTAATTAAGGGATTCGATAACCGCATATCGCTGGCTATGCTGGCTATGGGTATTGCTTCAGCATTAGCGTCGGGCTTTGCTTACAACATGGTGCGCAGCCTTAAGGAAAAAGAACCCACTATGGTAGTGGTGCTTCACTTTCAATTAATAGGGGTGCTTGTAGGTCTTACATTTTCCATCTTCCAATGGCGTGCGCCAACGGCTGTTGAATGGGTGTATTTAATTCTTATCGGTGTTTGCACCCAACTGGGGCAAGTGAACCTTACCAAAGCGTTACAGCGGGAAAAAATTGCCGATATTTCCATCCTTAATTACCTGGGCATTATATACTCCCTCATTTTCGGCTTTACCGTATTCGGCGAACATTATCCGCTGCTGACCATTGCTGGTATAGTGCTGGTTTTAGGCGGGGTGTGCGCCAACTTCTTTTATCAAAAGTTCACCTCGGGTGTTGTAGCCGAGGAAGAACTAACAACGGTAGAGGAATGAGCGAAACAACCACATACCCGGTTGAGTTTTTAACGCGAATGAAAGCTCTTTTGCAGGAAGAATACCCGGCCTTCGTCGCCAGCCTCGATACTCCCTCCCCAACTTCTATCCGCTTAAACCTTATAAAAGCAACTGCAAAATTTGATACAGAAGAAATAGTAGAATGGTGTACCTCCGGAAGATATTTAAAAGAGCGTCCTTCCTTTACTTTCGATCCCTTATTTCACGCCGGCACTTATTATGTGCAGGAAGCCAGCTCAATGTTCCTTGAGCAGGTATGGAAGCAAATAAATAAAGATAACCGGACGGTAAAGGTGCTGGATCTTTGTGCAGCACCGGGTGGAAAGTCGACCCACTTGCTTTCGCTGATGAATAAGGAAAGCCTGCTGGTAAGCAACGAAGTGATTCCCAACCGGAATAAGATACTTCAACAAAACGTTATTAAATGGGGGAATGCAAATGTGGTGGTCACCCAAAACAAGGCTGAAGACTTCACCGCCCTGGGAGAATATTTCGATATTATTTTAATAGATGCGCCTTGTAGCGGCGAGGGCTTGTTCCGTAAGGACAAAGAAGCCATTGAAGAGTGGAGTGAAAAAAATGTAACGATGTGCACCGTACGGCAAAAAGACATTTTGAAAAACGCTATGAGCTGCTTAAAACCGGGTGGTTATCTTATCTATTCCACCTGCACATTCGAACCGGACGAAAATGATGACCAAATAAAAGAGTTGGCAACAGGCAATGTGCAGTTAGTAATAAATACCAAAGGCGTTGTAAAAACGGAATTTGGCTACCAGTTCTATCCGCACCGGGTAAAAGGAGAAGGATTATATATGGCGGTATTGAAAAAAGAGGGAGAAGAAAATGCAGTTAGCAACCCCGAACCAAAAACCCGCAACTCCGAACCTTTAAACACTTATCTTACAGACCCAATCAGCTTTAGCGAATTTAAAAAGGATAACCTATTGTTTGCCATTCCGAAATCTATCTATAACTATTTCTTAGCCTTAGAAAAGCAACTTTACATCCGTAACGCGGGAATATTTATGGGTGAAATGAAAGGAAAAGATTTTCTTCCTTCGCACGACCTTGCTTTAAGCAATCACATCAGGCCCGATATCCCATCTGTTGAATTGAGCTATGACGATGCCATTATATACCTGCGCGGCGAAACCCCGAAAATAAAAACAGGGGAAAGAGGGTGGTGCCTGGCGAAATACGAGAACAGGAACCTGGGCTGGATGAAAATACTTGATAACCGGTTAAATAACTATTTTCCGAAAGATTGGCGAATTTTGAAACGATGATAAGCCCTGCGAACCTCTCCATTTTTATGTTGGCTACTATTATGCTGAATATCACGCCCGGCGCCGATATGATGTATGTAATAGCGCGCAGTACCGGGCAGGGAATAAAAGCCGGTATTGTTTCTGCATTGGGCATAGCAGCCGGATGCATCGTCCACATCTTTGCTGCCCTGGCCGGGTTATCGGCTATTGTAGCGCAGTCTGCTACTATATTCGGTATTATTAAATACCTGGGAGCGGCCTACCTTATTTACTTAGGTGTAAAAAGCCTGCTTGCGAAAAAAAGTATTTCAGTACCTGCAAACGAACTGAGCCACGATGCTCTCTTTTCCATATTCCGCCAGGGTATGATAACCAATGTTCTCAATCCGAAAGTTGCATTGTTCTTTCTCGCATTTCTTCCGCAATTTGTGGAAGCAGGTTCGCCCGGTTTCGCCTGGCAGATATTATTCCTAGGTATCCTGTTCAATACCTCCGGCACCATTGTCAATATCCTGGTAGCCGTACTTTTCGGTAAACTGGGAAATACACTCTTATCACATCCCCGGCTTTGGAACATCCAGCAAAAAGTAACCGGCGCCTTATTAATTGGGTTGGGTATTCGTATTGCGCTTCTCAGCAGAAAATGATCTAAACGAAAAAACTCATGTCAAAATACAATTCCCTCATTCTCCACCGCAATAAAACCAACGCGGTAAAACGCTTCCATCCCTGGGTATTCTCCGGCGCTATTAAAAAGAAGGAAGGGAACCCGCAGGAAGGCGATATAGTAGAGGTATTATCGGAGACCGGTGAATTTTTGGGTACCGGTCATTACGGCACCGGCAGCATAGCTGCGCGGATGTTCTCATTCGGCAAAGTGAGTTCGCTGGATGAATTATGGAAAAGCAAGTTTGAAAGCGCTTACCGGTTGCGCGAAACAATAGGGTTAGTGAATAATTCCGAAACCAATACTTACAGGCTGATAAATGCTGAAGGCGATGGTATGCCCGGCCTTATAGTGGATTGGTATAATGGAACAGCCGTATTACAGTGCCATTCCATAGGCATGAATAATGCGAAACCGGCTTTTGTTGAAATAGTAAAGAACATTTACGGAGAAAAGTTGAAGGCTGTTTACGATAAAAGCTCCGCCAGCCTGCACCAACCCAAAGAACATGTAACGGAATTAAAAACAGATGGCTACTTATACGGAAATGATTCCGAAAAAATAGTGCTGGAGAACGGCCACTATTTTGGTATAGATTGGGTGCAGGGACAAAAGACCGGGTTCTTTATCGACCAGCGCGATAACCGTTCGCTTCTCTCCCATTATGCCAAAGGAAAAAGCGTTTTGAATACCTTCTGCTACTCCGGCGGCTTCTCGGTATATGCTTTAAAAGCAGGAGCCGAAATTGTGCACTCGGTAGATAGTTCGGCGAAGGCCATCGAGTGGACGAATGAGAACGTTCGGATGAATGTGGGCGATGCTTCGAATCATGAATCATTTATATCCGATGTATTCGATTACTTCAAAATTGCAGACAATTACGATATTATAGTGCTCGACCCCCCGGCATTCGCCAAGGGATATTCGGCCCGGCACAATGCTATAAAAGCATATACCCGGCTCAACCATGCGGCCATTAAAAAAGTAAAACCCGGGGGAATGTTATTCACATTTTCCTGCTCCCAGGCAGTAAGTCCTGAAATGTTCTCGGGTGCAGTTACTTCTGCCGCCATTGAAGCAGGAAGGAATATCCGCATCCTCCATTATCTTACCCAGCCTGCCGATCATCCTGTAAGTATTTTTAACCCCGAGGGTTTGTACCTGAAAGGGTTGGTTTTGTATGTGGAATAGCAATTGGCTAAATAGTCTTAAAAACGGCCTCACTTTGCAACTTGTTGTTATAAACACGTATCACTATTCAGTTAATATTTTTTAACTAGCCCCTTGTTAACACTTAAGCGAATTGGAATAAATTTGGCGACGTATAAACCCATAGCATGACTAAAAAGATATTTACTTCTATCCTCTGCTCATTAATTGTTGCAGCGGCTTTTGCTGGTATAAGCAAGCCGATGAATATCCGAATTACCGTAAAAGACCTGGCCAATACCAAGCTGATACTGGCTAACTATTACGGCGATAAGCAATATGTAAAGGATACCTTCGACATAGATAAAACCGGAACGGCAACCATTAAGGCCGATACCATGTTTCCCGGTGGTGTTTATTTAGCTGTATTCCCTGCTATGGGCAACCGCTATTTCGAGTTCATTCTTAATGAGCCTACTTTCAGTATCGAGACCGATACGTTCGACCTTACCGGCCATATAAAAACCAAGGGGTCGGTAGAAAACTCGCTCTTTTACGACGATATGCTTTACCTGGGCAAAATGCATCATATCTCCGATTCTATCGGTAAACTATGGAAGGCAACCACTGATGCCAAACAAAAAGATAAGTATAAGGACCAATTGACCCAGTACGATAAAGAAGTAAAGAGCAAGCGCACGGAAATAATGACCAAATACCCGGACCTGTTCTATGCCAAGCTTTTAAAAGCGATGAAGGAAATAGACGTACCGGATCCGCCGAAAGATGCCAGTGGTAAAATAATCGATTCGTCATTCCAATGGCATTATTACAAATCGCATTATTGGGATAACATCGACCTGAAAGATGAAAGATTGTTGCGTTGCCCTATTTTCCACAATAAGCTGAAAATATTCATGACCCAGACAGTGGTACAGGTGCCTGACTCCATTAACGCTGCCGGTGATGAGTTAATATTGAAGACCGACATGAAGAATGAGGTATACCGCTACATCATTACCTGGATATTCAATGAAATGGCCAACTCGAAGGTGATGGGCTTCGATAACTGCTATGTGCATTTCGGTAAAAAATATTTCTGCAAAGGTTTAACTCCCTGGGTGGATACAGCTAAAACCTTTAAGATATGCGACCGGGTTACCCGCCTGGAACCAGTGTTGATAGGCAAAAAAGCACAACGTTTGATATTGCCTACGGATTCCACCGAAACACAATGGAAATCGCTTCACGATATCAAAGCTAAATATACCATTCTCGTGTTCTGGGATCCGGATTGCGGCCACTGCAAAAAAGAATTACCGATATTGATAGACGCCTATCACAACCTTAAGAAGAAGAACATAAGCGTAGAAGGCTATGCCCCTTCTATTATGGAAATGGAGAACTATAAGGATTGGATAGAATTCATCCAGAAAAATAATATGGACTGGATAAATGTTGCCGACCCTAAACGCCATAATAACTTCCGCTTTGAGTGGGATATACAAAGTACACCTCAGATATACATCCTCGATAAGGACAAGATCATAAAAGCGCGCCGCATAGGTGCCGACCAGGTTGAAGACTATATCCAGCACCTGGAGGATCCCACCTACAAAGGCAAGTTATCGAACAAAGTACACGACGAAGACACCCAGGAAGACCTGAACGAAAAGTAAGGTGTTTGTTTATTGCTTAACCAGTTTACCGGTTTGTAAAGTTACACTACCGGAAACTACCCGGTAAAAATATAAACCAGCCATAAGGCTGCTCACATCTGTGGTGCTAATTATTCCCGCGGTAACAGGTTGTTGTTTTACTACTCGACCGTATGCATCGCTCAGTTCAAAATGAAGATCACCGCTTGAATGAACATCCGCAAGGTCTATCATTAAAGCATTAGCTGTAGGATTTGGGTATAAGCGTATCTGCTGCTCACCAAGTTCCACTACCGGTGTAATTAAAGCACAGGTAGAAGGAAAAACATCGCCCTGCACAAAAGTAGTGGTACAAACCTGGTTTGTGCCGGTTACGTTACATCCTTCCACCATCCAGGTTCTTCCCTCGGACGCTCGTGGGTTATCCTCAACACTATTCCATAAAACCACGGCATTACCCTTGCGACTGGTGGCAGCGGTGTAATCTGCTTTAGGCTCGAAAGGATTATAATTACCCGGTACCGCAACCTGCGAGCCGGGGGGCAATATACCTGCCGCCACACCGGAAGAATTAACCCGGAACACCCGCAACGTATTGCTTTGCGATACCCGGTGATAGTAAAGTATAAAAGCTCCGTCGTTTCCATCGGGTAGTATGGTGGGGTAAGTACTATAACCATTCGTAGTTTTAAAATCATTGGCCCATACCCAATTACCCGTGGCTTTGTCTAATTTATTAACGAACACTATATCCTGCCCGGTGTTGGCATCCTGTATCATGGTCCAGGCCACCCATATATTGCAGGCACCATCGCGCATAAAACTGTAAGAGCCGTTATCGCTGAACTGGAAATTGACAGACCGGTTCAATCTTTTGCCTCCTACAGCAAATGCCAGCGATTTATCGGGGTGTACCCGTTGCAATAACAGATCTTCCTGCTGGCCATCGTTCCAGTTCATACGCCAGATAATGGTGAGGTCGTTATTATCATCCATAAATAACCCCGGCTCGAAACCGATATACGGACGCATAAAAGTATTAATGCGCCCCGGTGTAAGGTCTAACGCATTATTTAAGCTGTAACCATTATCAAAACTGCCATCCGATAATTTAATACGGGTAAGCATTACGTGCGGCTCAATAAGCCGGGAGTGGTAATATACATACACCGCCGACTTATCGTGCGTTAGAATGATATTGGGAAATGTTTCCTGCAAAGTATCAACGTTAGCTACCATTACCTGTGTAGAAGGCCAGCCGGCAGCCACATTACCATTCTTATCTATCCGGCGGATACTGATGTTGGTAACAGCGCCGGTAACAAGGTCTTCAGTCTTCCAGGCTATTATTGCTCCTCCGTCGCCATCAGAAATTACCTGTGGCCGGCGGTTATTCACCGTGGTATCGATTGAAACCTGCACGGGGTTACCATTGTTCCATAAGGCATTTCCCACGCTATCGTACTTCTGCACGTATATATGCTTGGTATGATGGTACCAATACCCATGGCAGGCAACAATAGCCCCTCCATCGTTACTGGTTGCCACTAAGGGCGCAAACACCAGGAAAGTATCCGGGGTATTCACTATACCCATCGCCCGGCCATCCGCAGGCCAACCGGCACTCACTCTTCCGATAGAATCGAATGATTGTACCACTGCATAGCTGGGAGAATTCCCCAGGTCATCCAGGTACCAGGGATTTTCTTTTAACCAGGCGGCATAAAAACCTCCGTCGCTACGCATAGCTATTTGAGGATGTGAATGCCAGATAGAATCATCGGCGTTCAAAGTGGGTGAAGTACCCCACTGACCGAAAGTTGCCGGGGCATATAGGAACAGCACCAGACAAAGCGTAAAAGTTAAATATCTCATAGCACGAATTTGCTCCTAAAAATAGAAAATGATTGTTACTAAAACATTATCTCTTTAGCCGTGGCGGCTTTTAATTAGGCTGATAGTGAATATTCATCTCATTCAACTTCTTCCTGTATTTGGAAGCGGTGCGCATCTGCTCTTCGAAGGTTTTTGAAAAAATAGAATATCCGCTCATATCGGGATTGGCGCAGAAGTACAGGTAATTGTGCCGGTTGGCATTCAGTACCGCATCGATCGCTTTTTTACGCGGCATACAAATAGGCCCGGGTGGTAACCCGGCGTGTTTATAGGTATTATACTTCGAGTCGAACTGCTTGTGGTATTCCGTTACACGCCGCGCATTAAAATCGCGCAGGGCAAAAACAAGAGTAGGGTCGGCCTGCAAAGGCATTCCTACCCGCAACCGGTTCAGGTAAACGCCTGCCACTATTGGCAGCTCCGTATCGCGTATCACCTCTTTTTCAACTATAGAGGCAAGGGTAATTACCTCATCGGGCGAAAGGTGCAGGGCTTGCGCTTTCATTTTCCGGTCCTCATTCCAGAACCGGGCGTAAGCGGTATCCATCCTTTCTAAAAATTTCGGTTCGGGAATATTCCAATAGAACTGGTAATTATCTACTATAAAGCGGGTAAGTATGTTGCTGGTATCCAACCCGGACTTCCTGCTCCATGCAGGGTTATTCAACCGGTTAAGAAAAGCGTTAGAATCCAACTCCAGCGTACGGCCTATTAAACCTGCAAATTCATCTTTGGTACGGATATTATAAATAACCAGTGTAACCGGCGTTTGCAGCCCCGAACGCAGTATATTCACTATCTGCCGGTTGTTCAGCCCGCGGTTAAAAACGTAATATCCGGGCTTTACCGCTTCGGGGTAGTGTTTCATTTTACTTACAATGGAAAAAGCGAATTCATTCTTCAGTACCTGGTTCTCGCGCATAATGCGCAGTACATCCATATAAGATGATCCGGTAGGTATTTTTACCGACACCCGCTTATCTGCATTGATGTTGGGTGAAACAAACAGCAAATACGCACCCCCCGCTGCTATCAGCAACACTACCAGGAATATGAATGCGATGGTCTTTTTCATTTAAAGCAGCAAAGTTAACTCATTCAAGA
>JADMIO010703454.1_pt1 | contig 13340 bp, 14 predicted proteins | sample 8958161 | NCBI WGS metagenome assembly JADMIO01 (sample SAMN16585339, study PRJNA669376) | soil metagenome | isolation source: Crop rotation soil | place: USA: Cullars Rotation, Alabama | collected 2011 | reverse complement strand
CGCGACAACTTGTCCACGTGGAATTCTAAGCTTAGGATCCCAATGTGCTGGAAAGGAAGTGCGACCAGCGCAGGCGCGCGGCCTCGCTGTGGCGGAGGCCCGCCAGCGCCTTGAGCGCGTACAGCACGCGCCGATCCTGCAGCACGCGCGCATCGAACAGCAGCAACTGGATCTCGGAACGGTCGTAGATGGCGGTGGCGCGCCAGTCGGGATCCTTGTCGACCTTCTTGGGCAAGACGCCCTTGCGGACCACGCACGGGGTCGTCGCGATGAGCTCGTCGGCCACGGCGTCCCCGAACATGATCGCCATGGTCGCGAACACGTGGCGGATGGTCCGCGGCGCGAGCTCGTTCGCCTTGCGATGAAAGAGAACGACATCCCTTACGTCCGATGGCCGCACGGCGGCGAGCCCCATGTTCCCAATCAAAGGCACGACATGCTTGCGCAGCCGATTCGCGTCGTCCGACCAGGAAGCCAGTGACAGCGCCTTGCGATCCTCGAGCCAGCGCTCGACGTAGTCCTTGACCGTGATCGATCCTGTCGCCGTCGGCGGCGACGCCTTGGCGCCTTCGCGGGCGTCGCGCGCCAGCCCTACGATGCGCGCGAGGTAGCGCTTCGCCTTGTCCTCCTGGCCGACGGCGTAGCCGGTTCGCTCGTTGACCCACTGGCCCTTCTCGTCCTTGTAGCGGGCCCAGAGGCGTGTTCCGCGCGCGAAGATTCCCATTTCATCTCTCCTTCGATCGGACGGCGCGCCGATCGCACCTGCTCATTCTGGCATGCTGGCACGTCCCGATCGCCTGCGAAAAGCGGCAAATGCCTGCTCTTCAGGGCTCGCTTCCCGATCGGTCGTGCTCGGCTGACTGAGGAGCGCGTCGAGCTCGGAGCGCTTCACCCGGACGTGCCGTCCGGCCTGGTAGCGTCCGAGCTTGCCGGCCTCGATCCAGGAGCGAATCGTGCCTGGGATCACATCCGCGATCTCCGCGGCCTCACGCACGGAGAGATACTCACTGCGCTCCGGTACCTTCGACAGCTCCTCGCGAACCACCTGTCGGACGGCGTCGGTGATGACGTGCAGGAGCGCCTTCTCGTCGAGGATGCTCATCGATCGCGTTCCTCCCGGCCGCCACCCGGCGCGCGCGGCGGCGGCGCCTTCACTCCCGATCCCGCACTGGCGCGACGGCGGGCGCCGCGGGATCGACGGAGAGCGGTCGTCTCTCGAGACTCGGTATATCGGCAATCCGGGTAGCGCGTGCAAGACCAGAAGGCGCCGGCCCTGCCGTCTCGAAGCCGAAGCCGGCCGGCGCATCCCGGAGCGGCGCAGCGACGAGCCCCGGGGACCTCCAACGCCGTGCGCGCGCGGCCCGATTCGACCAGCTTCCGGAGCTGCTCGATGACGCCGCCGAGGAAGACGTCGAGCGACATCTTTCCTTCCGCGATCCTGCGCATGGCCGCCTCCCAGAGAGCGGTCATGTCCGGGCGGGTGGCGATCTCGGGCAGGACCTGGATGAGCGTGCGGCCGATGGATGTCGACGCGATCTGTCGGCCGCGCTTCTCCACGAAGCGGCGATCGAACAGGGTCTCGATGATGGACGCCTGCGTGGCCGGCGTCCCGATGCCGTCGGTCTCGCGAAGGAGCTGTTTGATCTTCGGATCCGCGACGTACCGGGCGATGCCGGTCATCGCCTGGACGAGGCCCGCCTCGGTGAACCGCTTCGGGGGCGTCGTGCGTCGCTCGGCGATCGCGACGTCGTCACAGACGACCCGCTCGCCCTCGCGCAAGAGCGGAAGCGGGCTTGCCGCGGCCTCGTCGTCGGAGTCCTTCGCCTCCTCGTCGGCGTCGACGGATGGAATCAAGACCCGCCAGCCATCAGCGATCGGTTGCCGTCCGGATGCGCGGAAGCGCTCCCCCTCGATCGCGACCTCGATCTTCGTCTCGTGATACTCGAACGGAGCGTAGAACTGCGCGACGTACCGCCGCGCGACCAGCTCGTAGACGGCCGCCTCCGACGGGCTGAGGCTGCCCGCCGGCTTGGCGACCACGGTCGGCACGATCGCGTGGTGGGCGGTGATCTTCTTGTCGTTCCAGGCGCCCGAGCGGTGGGCGCGATCGGCCTGGCCGACCGCAGGGACGAGCGCGGGGACGTTGGTCGCGATGGCCGCCAGCACCGCCGTCGCCTGCTCGTGCTGCCCTCCAGGCAGGTACTGGCAATCGGACCGCGGATACGTGAGGAGCCGATGAGTCTCGTAAAGGCTCTGGCAGGCGTCGAGCGTCTGCTTCGGTCCGAGACCGAGACGCTTGCCGGCGTCCACCTGCAGCTCGGGCAACGAGTAGGGAAGCGGCGCCGGCTCGGATCTCCTGTCGCGCGAACTCATCGTAACTAGGCCCGATCGACCGGTGACGGTAGCGCGGATGGTCTCGGCGCGCCGGGGGTCGATGAGACGCCCGGCATCGTCCAATACGCCGGACGCGTCGTCCGGCGGCTGCCAGGTCGCGACGAAGTCTCCGCTATCGGCGTGAACCGCGGCACGAACGACGTAGTAGGCCCGCGGCTGGAACTGCTCGATCTCGAGATCGCGCCGAACCACCAACCCGAGGACCGGGGTTTGAACGCGACCGACCGACAAGACGCCGTCGTAACCACCGGCGCGCCCGAGCAAGGTGTAGAGACGCGTCAGGTTGATCCCGAACAGCCAGTCGGCGCGCTGGCGAGCGAGCGCCGCCTCGTAGAGGCCACGGTAGCGCGCGTTCGACTGGAGCGCGGCAAGGGCCCGGCGGACGGCGGGAAGGTTCAGATCGGAGATCAGCAGGCGATCGATGGGGCCGCAGTAACCGAGGAACTCCAGCACCTCGTCGATGAGGAGCTGGCCCTCGCGATCGGGATCGCCCGCGTGAACGACGCGGCTCGCGCGCGGGAGCAGCGAACGGATTGTCCCGAGCAGCTCCGGTGCCGTCGGCGTGAGGCGCCACTGCGCCGGGACGATGGGCAGGTGCTCGACCCGCCACGTCTTGTACTCCGCCGCATACTGCTCCGGCTCGGAGAGCTCCAGGATGTGTCCGGCGCACCAGGCGACAACGTCCTCGCCGCCGCACTCGATGAAGCCGCGACGCTTCGTTTGCCGGCCGGGCAGCGCATCCGCGATCGCTCGCGCGAGGCTCGGTTTCTCTGCAACGAAGAGTCGCATGGTTCCACCGTGGGCAATCTCGGTCGCCTGCTCGTCTCGAGGCGCGGCTTCCCGCTCAGAGCCGGACCATCTCAATTGGATTTCGGCTGGTCTCCAGGAGGTGCCTCTCCGGCCTCCGACTTGGATGCCGCCAGGACGTCGGCAAGCTGCTCGAGCGCGAATCCCAGGTAGGGAATGGAGGCGATCTGAGCTGTGACGCGGGCCAAAGAGCCTTCCAGGCCGTTGACCGCAGCCTCGAGCTCGTCGATCTTCTCGAGCACTTGGCTTTTCCCACGTGCGCCTTCGCTCACCGTCGTGGCGTGCGCGCTCGGCCCGCTGTCGACGGGCGACGCAGTCTCGGTCTTCTCTTTCGCAGGCTTGCGTTTCATCGGCTGACTCCTTCCGAGCGATAGGGGGGAATGACCAGGTCCTTGGTGACCAAGACGTTGACGCTGAACCCCGGCCGCACCTTGATCGTCGGCTGGATGCCGAGAGCGCGATTCGTGATCTGCTGGCCGGCCTGGTTGACGGCGCCAGCCGCATTCGCGGCCATACCCTGGCCGATCGTCGGGACGTAGCCGCTGACGTTCCCCTGGGGAACGACGACGCCGGCGGCGAGAACGCTGCCGAGCGCGACGCCCGTGAGTACGCGCCACCAGTGGTTGTCGACCGTGTCGGCGAACCCAGCGTAGCCGCCGAGGTCGACACCGGGCTGGCAGTCGAGCGACAACGAAGTGCCGTCGGGGCGGATCAGGCGTTGCCAGCAGACGAGGACACGCTCCTGTCCGTACGCGACCATCGAGTCGTAGCTTGCGAGCACCTTCGAGCCCTGCGGGATGAGGAGGTAGTTCCCGCTCACGGTGTCGTAGACGTTCTCGCGGACTTGGCCGAGGATCGTCCCGGGCAGATCGCTGTTGATGCCCGTGACCAGGACGGTGGGGATGATGGTCCCGGCCTTGACCTCGTAGGGGCTCCGAGGCGGGACGACCTGATTCGGGAGGTAGCCGTCCGAGCGATCGGTCTGGGTCATGAACTCGTTCTTGCGACCCTGCATGTTCTGATCGGCCGTGGGCGCGCCGCCAGTGGTGAGCGGCGGCTTGGACCCGTCGGGCGACGCGGACGTGCCAGCGCTGACGGCCATGGCGGGCCTCTGCTCGCCCGCGAAAGGGTCGTCGATGTTGGCGTACAGCGACGAGCCAAGGGCCTTCTCGCGTTCCTCCCGGAGCATCTCGTGACGTGCGCGCCGGCTGCCATCCTGCGCTGACGCAATCTCGCCCGCCCGGGGGCCCTCGCCTCCGCGATGGAACGGGCCAGGGCTCGTCCCCCCGTCGGCGGTAGTCGTCGCGGCCGGCGGGTCCTGGATGACATCCGGGAGCTGGACCGCCTGACTTACGGTTGCTTGGTCTGGATGCGCCTCAGCCGGCTTCTGAGCGGGAGGCGAAGGCGAGAACGCGAACGCGGTCGCGAGGGCGATGGCGGAGCCCACGCCCGCCAGCAGGACGACCGTCGGCCCCTTCGCGAGGCGCGGCTTCGCCTCCTCGAGCCGGAGCGGCGGCAGCTTGCTCTCGTGAGTGAACTGCGACGGCCCAATCTGATGAGCACCCGTCATCGCTGCCGCTGTGTCAGCGTCAACAGTGGGAGGCAACCCCGCCGCGGGCGGAGCGTCGCTCCTCGTCGTGTCCCCCTCCATCGGAGGGAGGTCGCCGCCGGCCGACATCACTGCCCCCTCGAGATGCAGACGATCTCCTGGTCCTGCTGTCCGACCCGAAGCTCCGCGCGCTCGAACAGCCGATCTACGATGTAGTACTCGTTCTTCACGCGGACGTTCACGATCTGGACCTGGTTCGTCGAATCGAGGACGAAGAAGGCGGGCGCCTCGCGTTTCAGCATGGCGACGGGGAATCGGATGAAGGTTCGCGTCCCGTCGTCGAAGACCTGCAGCGGCGTCCACACCGGACGGCCCTTCTCGACCTTGATCGAATAGGCGAAGTTGGCGCTGTCGAGGCGCACGAGCGTGGCGGTCGTGGCCTTGTCGACGGCGTCCTGCTGCGCAGCGGCCGCCTCCAACTGCGCGACCTCGTCCTGCGGATAGCGCCACGCGACGGCGACCATGAAGTCGTTCGGCCAGCTCGTGAGGTCGAGGAAATACGATCGGCGATCGGTGTTGATGGTCATCGTCGTCGAGAGATCAGGCCGGGTCGGCTTGACGTAGACGATGAACTGCTCGACCTGCCCGGCCTGCGACTTCCCGAGCGCCGTCGCCCACCGGATGTTGTCGCCGATGACAACCTTGCCGAGGACCTTCTCTCCGGGCTGGAGCTGGATGGCCGTGAAGCGAAGCGGCGCCGTGTAGATCCTGAACAAGACCCCGGGCGCGTAGTCGAACACCATGATGGCGTTGTAGTAGCCAGCGGGATCCGGCGAAGAGGTCGCCTTGGCGTTCGCCTCTTGAACGACCGTCGCGGGCTGCTTCGCGGCGGCGTGGCGAAGAGCGGGCTGCCGCGCGGGAACGGGGCGCAGCTGCCCCGGCAGCGGCATGGGCTTGGGCACCGTGATCACGACGGGCGGCTTGGTGGCCTCCGCGACGAACTGCGCCTTGACGTAGCGCGGGGGCGGCGGCGTTCGGCTTGCGCAAGCCGAAGCGAAGAGAAACACGGAGGCGATAGGAACGGCGGAGAGCTTCATCGGTTTTCCTCGCGGTGTGGTGAAGAGGTCATGGCAGGCGCGTCCAGTGGAATTCGTCGACGAAGATCCCGAGGGGGTTTTCATCGATCTGCTCGTCCTTGTCGGGATCGAGCGCGCGCACCGCGACGCGGAGCGTGGCGCGCCAGTTCGACGTCGAGGCGGGGTTCCCGTCCTTGTCCGAGACGACCTCGCGCCAGTCGATCTGCCAGGTGTCGGCGGACAACGGGATCACGTACGTGAACTCGACGCCCACGCGCTGCTCTTGCGCGCGGGCAAACGGGCTGTTCGCCTGGACGTACGTGGTGAGCGCGCTGCTCGCCGCGGGCGTGACGAACTTGTACGCCACGACCCACCACGTCTTGAGGACCTCCGCGTCGCTGGTCAGAGAGCGCGTGTGGTGGACGAACTGCCGGAGGTAGTACTTGATCGACTCGGGGCCTGGCCGGTACCCCGCCGTCGCCGCCGGCCCGAAGTACCGCGCGCCGCCCAACCGATCGACCTGCACGACGTGCGTGACCGCCTTCGGCAGCGACCCGAGATAGATGATGCCGGCCGTCTGGATCGCGAAGCCGGCGGCGAGCGCAAAGCAGGCGAGCCGCCAGTGGTAGGCCTGCACGAGCGCCGACCCCATTCGGTCGTCCCATTCCTGGGAAGCACGCTTGTAGGGCGTCTCGAGCAGCCCCTGCGGGGCCCACTTTCGCACCGTCTTGGCGCCCTGCGTTCTGAAGAGCGTGAGCATCGGGTCCTGCGATCACACTCGGGCGCCGGCATCTCGAGTTGCGGCCTCGAATGCGGCTATGCTCGCGGCATGGGCCTTACCCACAGCGTCGCCGTACGCGGGGCGCCGGATCTGCGCGCGCTCCTCGACGGCCTCGAGCGCGCCGGGCTGCCGAGCGCGGTCCTGATGATCGACAACCAGCTCGTCGCCCCCACCGCGCCGCCGCCGGCCGACTGGCGCGACGTCCGCCTAAAGACCCCCGCCGGCACGATCGCCCTCAAGCTCGACGGCGGGCGCGTCCACCTCACCGTCTTCGGCAACGCCGACGGGGCGCTCTTGGCCGCGCGCGACCGGATCGCGCTTCTCCTTTCGGAATAGGGAACCGCCGGGGGAGGCGCCCCTTGGAGAGCCAGCGGCTAAGCCTCGGGCTCTCGACTCGGAGCGCTCTGCTGCGCCGGCATGGCATTGCCGCCGAAAAGGAGGGACCTACGCGCGTGTTCCGCCCAAGGGGCGGGCCGGCCGCCAGCGGGTCCGCCTGGCGCTGCAGAACCACGGCCCTCGCCGCCTGAGCTCGACGGCGGCGCAGCCGTCGATTTGGGAACTCCCGCGCTGGCGCCTTTGTCAAAGCCCTGCCCGAATTGGTCGCGGAGGCCCGCGAACGGGGACTTCGCGAGGTTGCCGACGCCGGCCGCAGCCGCGCGGCCGGCCCCTCCCGCCGCACCGAGCGCGCTGGCGGCGTAGCCTCCCCCACCGGCTCCAGCCATCCCGGCGGTGGCACCGCCCGCGACGACGCCCGCCCCGCGAGCACCGGCGCCGAGGAGGGCGCCTCCCCCGCGGGCGATCGTCGACGCGAGACCGCCGATGCCGCTGACCATCATCGCGCCGGACATCATGTTCTGCGCCACGCCGCCCGCGCCCAGCGAAGGGCTGCCGGCCAGGAGAGACGCGGCCAGGCTCGGCGCCGTCCAGGCGAAGAGCATGATGGTGCCGCTCGTCAGCAGGAGCGCCCAGAGCTCGTTGAACTTGATCTCGGGGCCGACGAAGCGGACGGACGCAAGCGTCGGCTGGACCATCGTCATGATGAAGGCGAGGACCATCAGCTTGATGGAGCACGCGACCACGGCGCCGATCGCCTTCTCGGACAGGAATCGGAAATGCGGCGAGACGCCGAAGCCGATGAGCACGCCGGCGAGCGCAGAGATCAAATAGAACTCCACGACGGCCAGGAAGATCTGCACGGCCATCAGCAGGAACGTCAGCATGATGGCCATGTACATGAGGCCGAAGACGACCGCGTCGAAGAAGTCGAACGTGCCGATGTTCGAGAGCGCTTTGACCAGACCCTCGGTGGCAGTCGTGCCCATTCCCGCCACCTTCGATGGGTCGAGCAGGATCTGGAAGTTGCCAGGCTGACCGGCGGCGATGAGGCCGGCGCCGATCAGGCTCTGGGAGAAAGCCTGCACGAGCTGGTGGAAGTTGGTCGTGATGTACGTCCAGACGGCAATCTTGAGGAACTTGCCGAACAGTGCAGACACCTGCTGCCCTCCATCGAGGGCCAGATACATGCCGACGAGGGCGATCTCGATGAGTGCCAGCGAGCCGAGGACCTTGTGCGCGATCGGCTGGACGCGGTCGTAGGCGGCGGAGTACGCCGACACGAAGGTCGTAAGCGTCGTCGTGAGACTGTTGAACTCCACCGCGGCTTGCTCCGGTTCAGGGAAGCCTGTTGAGGACGCGGGACGGCCGTCCGCGGTTGGTGTAGCCGTCGAGGCGGCGCTGCTTGCTCTCGCGGATCATCAGCTTCTCGCCCGATCCAGACGCGGCGAGCGCCGCGGTGACGCGCTGACTCGTGGCGAGCACCTCGACGACGGTGCCGAGGCGGTCGTGGATCTTGGCGAGGCTCTGGTTGATGAGCTGGAGCTGGCGCAGCTCCCCGTTCGCGCCCTGAGACTGGCGCAGGATGTCCATCATCACGTCGTTCTGTCGCTTGAGCAGATCGATCTGGGTCTGCGCGCTCATGGCGACGAGTGACGAGTTGCTGATCTCGGTCTGCCAGCCCGTGTAGTAGCCGTCGAAGTCCGAGGACCGAACGCCGCGCCACGCGTTCTTGTCCTTCGGGAAGAGGCGGTTGAAGTCGGACTGGACGTGGTTCGCGGTGAAGCTGATGGTCTGCACCTGGCCGGCGAGGGACTGGTAGTTCCAGCGCAGGGTGTTGAATGTGTTCACCAGGCCGCTGAAGGAGGTTGGATCGAGCTGCTTGAGCGTCTGCTCCGTGTAGCGGACCTGGGTCTGGAGCTGTTCGAGCTGACTAGCCAGCTGAAGGCCCTGGCTGAGAAGCTCGGCAAGGATCGCCGCCAGCTCCGCGAGGTCGCCGCCGAACAGATCGGCCCGCGCGGTCCTCGGCGGAGCCGTGGCGAACATAGAGGCAGCCAAGGTGGCGACGAGGACGGTGCGGCGACGATGAGACATCTTGTGTGACTCCGGGTTACGAGGTGAGGGGCTGACCACCTGCGCGCGTGCCGCGCGCCTGCTCCAGAAGCGGAACCGCCCACTCGAGCTGCCGGTGGGCGAGGATCTTGAGCGCGCGGTCCGCCGGAGGCGTGGTCCGCTCCAGCTCGTCGAGGAATCGATGGTCGGCCGGGCTCGACATGCCGACGAAGGCGAGCGCGACGGGACCGAGGTCGAGCCGGAAGAGGCGCTGGCCCTTTATGGATTTGTAGTAGTAGTCGGCCTTCTTCGTCGCTCGGGCGAGGATCGAGATCTCCGTGTCCGTCAGGCCAAAGGACCGATAGACGGCCGCGAGCGCCGGTGTCTGGGCCTGCTCGTCGGGGAGGTAGATCTTGGTCGGACAGGCTTGGAGGATGGTCTGAGCGATCGGGCTGTTCGCGGCGTCGGCCACCTCCTGGGTCGCGAAGACGACGTAGACGTTCTTCTTGCGCAAGGTCTTGAGCCAGCCCTGCAGCCGGCTCACGAACGTGGGGTGGCGAAGGAACAACCACGCTTCGTCGAGGATCAGCAGCGTGGGGCGCCCGTCGAGGCGCGCCTCGATGCGATGGAAGATGTAGTCGAGCGCGGGCGCGACCGCCTCCTCGCCCATTCGCATCAGCTCGCCCATCTCGAACATCTGGACTGCCGACGACGAGTCGACCGAGTCGTGGTCGGCGTCGAAGATCTGCCCGTAGTTCCCTCGGACCGTGTACGGATAAAGGGCAGACTTGAGCTCGGGCGTGAGCAGGAAGCTGAGGCCCGAGATGGTCCGGTGCTCGCGCCGCGGATTGCTGGCCAGGCTGGCAAGGGCGCTGTCGATGTACTCCTTCAGCGCCGGCGAAGGGCTCACCTTCTGCTCGGCCAACAGATGGAGGACGAACTGCGATGCCCAGACCCGTTCGACGGGATCGTCGATCGCGCGCAGGGGTTGGAAGGACGTGGCTGCCTTCTCGTTGCCGGGCTCATAGATGACGCCCTCGAGAGCGAGCGTGAGCGCCCGGGCACTCTTGTCCTTGTCGATGACGATCACCTGGGCGCCTGGGTAGCGCAGGAACTGGATCGCCAGCGTGCCAAGGAGCGTGCTCTTGCCCGCGCCGGTGGGACCGACAATGAAGGTGTGGCCGACGTCCTGGACGGCCAGATTCAATCGGAACGGCGTCGAGCCCGCCGTGGAGCAGTAGACGTGGGCCGTGCCGACGCCCGATCGGTCGCGCAGGTGCTCGTTCTCCTCGTCGCCCGCCCACACGGATGACAGCGGCATCAAGTGCGCGAGCGTCGTCGTGCTCACGGGCGGCCGGCGGACGTTCGCCCAAAGATGACCGGGCAGCGTCCCGAGCCACGCCTCCTGGGCGTTCAGAGACTCGTCGCGGACGACGAACCCGTTCTGCTGGATTACCTGGCGAACGGCCTGGCTCTTCCGGCGAGCCAGGTCGATGTCGCGGTCCCACACGACGATCGTCGACGTGAGATAGCCGTAGCCGACGACGTCGTTGCCCAACTCCTCCAGCGCCCGATCGACGTCGCCGGCCTTGCCGGCCGACGCGTTGTCGACCAGCGCCGACTCCTCCTTCGTGACCGTCTCTTTGAGCAGCGTGAGCAGGCTCTTGCGGCCTTGCCAGAAGCGACGCCGCGCCTTCTCGAACTCGCGCTGCGCCTCCTCCTTGCCGAGCAGGATGTAGCGCGTCGACCAGCGGTACTCGATCCCGAGGTGATTGAGCTGGTCGAGGATCCCGGGAACGGTCGACCCCGGGAAGCCCGTGATGGTGCAGGCCGGAACGTAGTGTCGTCCCAGCATCGGGATGTCGCCCGGCGTGAACGCCTGGTCGGGAAGGAGGGCGTCGAGGTAGGCCGGCACCTCCGGCATGCGGACGCGGTGTCGGTTCGTCGAGATCGTACTGTGGAGATAGGTGAGAGTCTCGTCGTCGGTGAGCTCCCGCACCTCGACGAATACCGCCGCCATGATGTCGAGGATCTCCCGCACGGTCTTCTCGAAGATCGCGAGGTCGCGGCGGTCGTCGTGGCCGTCCTCGGCGACGGCGGAGACCCTGCGCCCATTGTGCCGTTGTCCGGACCCGGAGAAGAGGCGCGCCGCACGATGCTCGGCGAGCGTCGGGAGCTGCCAGGCGAAGGTCAGGTAGTAGCTGCTCTCCAGGTGGGTGCCGCCGCGGAAGTTGTGGCGGCGCTCGTAGTCGACGATCCAACTCGCGGGATGCGGCCAGGTGGACGAGGGGTAGTTGTCCGTTTCGAACCGCTGCGCCTCGACGAAGATCGCCCAGCCGCTCGAAAGGCGCTTGAGCGCGTTGTTGAGGCGAAAGACGGTAGCCGTGAGCTCCGGTCGGCCCGACGCCATCAGATCCGGTCCGCGAAAGGCGATCGTCTTCTGGAGGACCTCGTTCTTCTGCAGGACGACGCCGGGCGCGACCAGGCCGTACCAAGGCAGCCAGTCGGGGAGCCGGTGGGTGGGCTCGCGGTATCCCTTGAGCGAGAACATCGTCACCGCCTCATGGCTCGAGCCGGTTCTGCCCGTTGAGCGCGCGGAACAGCACGGGGAAGAAGTCCGGATCCTTTCGCGTCAGGTACGCGGCCGCGATGTGGAGCCCGAGGCCGATCGCGAGGAACCAGTACTGGTTCAGGTTGAAGACCAGCGCCGCCGTCGTGATCCAGAGAAGGATGGCGAGCTTGCGCGGAACCCCGGCGAGCAACGTCGGCTCGGTGAGCGCGCGGTGCACGGGCCATGCGTAGCCGTCGTCGTCGGTCATCGACGTCTCAGAGGATGAAGCCGCCGCTCGACCCGAAGAACGAGAGCCAGAACGTCCGCGCGCTGAACGCGATCGAGAGGCCGAGCCCGATGATGAGCAGCTTGCGCGCCCCACCCCCACCCTCGCTGAGACCGATGCCGATCCCGCAGAGGACCATTGCGATGAGCCCGATCGCCTTCGCGACCGGCCCGCTGAGCGAGTTCGAGACCTTGTCGAGCTGGCTCTCCCACGGCAGGCCCGCGCCCGCATGGGCGACGCCGGCGAGGAGCAGCAGGCACGAGCACGCGAGGACGGTTCGGAAGGCGAGCGACTTGGGGAGCGATGGAAGAAGAGAAGTCGGCGTCATGGGTGGTCCCTTTCTGGTTTGTTCGCTGGATCCACTCGGGCGTAGTCGCCGCGAGTTGCGGCGATCGAGCCGCGGCGGGCGCGGCGTCGGCGCCGCCACGCCTCGCCGCGGACCGCGTCACGCGGCGGCCTGGTCTCCCTCGCGCGCCTCGGCGCCTTTGCCGCGCTCGTCCGGCTTGCGGACCTGGATCGTGATGTCCGCTCCCATCGGGACGTAGCTGAGCTTGAGGTTGATCGAGTCGTCGTCGTTGACGAACGCCGTGCCGATTCGCGTCCAGATGTTGAACGTCTTGCCGGGCTCGTTGCGGTCGTCACGCTTCTCGATCCCGAAGACGTGAAGAACGCCCTTCTTCTTGGTGTCGCTGGCCATGCTGGGCTCCTTTCGAGCGGTTGGGTGTTTGCCGGCGCACGTTCGAAAGCGCGCCTGAGAGCAACTCGGGCAAACCGGGCGCGGGTTGCTGCACCCTCAGCCTGGACGAGCCAATCGGATCACTGCCGGGGCGCAAACCGCGCGCTAAACTGGGATTCCCGTGGATTTCGGTGCGGAAGGAGGCGCCGGTTCGGCGCTCTCAGCTCAAAAGCGAGCCGCCAAGCCGCAACTCCACCTCAGATCGGACGAGTGACATGAGGCTGTGACCAACGGGTAGGAGTAACTTGATGCGGTACGTGAGTCTCTGGGTCGTCGCGGTGTTCCTCACGGGTTGTCCCACCCGCGCGAGGGTCCAGGGTGACGACGGAGGCGGAGGGAACGGAGCGGACGGCGGCGGTGGCGGCGACGGCGGGGTGCGCACGATCGCGATCGTTTCGCCCGCAACCATGACGTTCGCGAACGGCGACGTGGCCATCGAGGTCCGGATCTCCGGTGGCACCGCCCCCAAGGTGCAGCTCCTCCGCAACGACATGGCTTGGCAGGAGATCTCGGGGCCGCCGTTCCGGTTCACCTGGGACACGAGACCCGCCGCGGACGGCGACTACATACTCACCGCGAGCGCGACCGTGAACGGGAAACAGGTCACGTCGGACCCCGTCACGGTCACGGTCGACCACACACCACCGCAGGTCACGGAGGTGACGCCGGCGCGTGGCAACGCGTCCGGCGACCTCGCCGCGCCGATCAAAGTGACATTTTCGGAGCCGGTCCTCGCGTCGACCGTGAACGACGCGTCGGTTCACCTAACGGCGGG
>JADMIO010820072.1_pt1 | contig 13342 bp, 6 predicted proteins | sample 8958161 | NCBI WGS metagenome assembly JADMIO01 (sample SAMN16585339, study PRJNA669376) | soil metagenome | isolation source: Crop rotation soil | place: USA: Cullars Rotation, Alabama | collected 2011 | reverse complement strand
CTTTCCCTGGCTTCGCCCGCCGCCCGCAATCCGTTATCATTAATGCGCGCATGGTTTTCAAATCCGCAATCCGCACGCCACGACCTGCACGCTTAGCGGGCGGACTTCGCCACTTCTCTAATTCACCGCTCGCGCGCCTCGCCTTCCGCCAATCGGCCATCAAAGAAGAAGCCGTGCCGCCGGTCTACGCGCGCGAAGACCTGCTGGCGGCGCGCTTCCGCGTCGCGCGAGTCCTGCCCTACCAGCCGGCGCACGCGCCGTTCGTCAGCAACCTTTTGCTTGCGGTCTTCTCCGGCCTGCTGATGACCTTCGCCTTCCCGGAGTGGAACTGGTGGTCGCTGGGCTGGGTCTGCACCGCGCCGCTGGTGATGGCAGTCGCGCGCGAGCGGCGGTTCTGGGGCGGCTTCATACTCGGCTGGACGACCGGGACGATCTTCTACATGGGATCGTCCTACTGGGTCACTTACTCGATGCATCACTATGGCGACATCCCGCTGTGGTTGAGCTACGTGATTCTGATGATCTTCTCGGCGACGCTCGGCGTCTTCACGGCGCTGTTCGCCGGGCTGCTCGCGCTCATCATCAAACGCTTCGGCGGCTGGGCGATTCTCTCCGCGCCGGCGCTGTGGGCCGCGAGCGAGTGGCTCCGCATAGAGGTCAGCGGCGTCGGCTGGAACGCGCTCGGTTATTCGCAAGCGTTCCAGCCGTCGGTGATCGCCATCGCGCGCTTCGGCGGCGTCTACGTCGTCAGCGCGCTGCTGGTCGCCGCGAGCACGGCGCTGGTCTTCGCGGTCATTTATCTCGAACGCCGGCGCGGCTTCGTGGTGCTGACCGTGGCGATTGTGCTGGCGATTGTCGCGGTGCTCTACGGCGAGCGGCTGCGCGCCACGCAGCCCGCGGAAAGCGGCTCGGTCGCAGTGGCGGTGGTCCAGCCGAACGTGCCCATCAGCGGCGACTGGAGCGACCCGAAGTTCGTCGAGCAGATGTTGATTCGCCACTTCCGCCTCTCGGAGCAGGCGCTACAGAGCGGCAACGAGAAGCCCGCGGGCGCGGCGGCCAGCCCGACGAGTTACCCGGCCGCCGCGGCGGACGCGAATCACGCGGCGGGCGTCGTCGTCTGGCCCGAATCGCCGATGAACTTCGAGTACGACCGCGACCCGCTCTTGCAGCGGCGCATCGCTTCGTTCACCGGCCGCCATAACGTGACGCTGTTGATGAACAGCTGGGGCTTCCCGAAAGATTCGGCGCAGGGCGAGGCGCAATACAACAGCGCGCTCGTCATCGCCCCATCTGGAGAAAAGGTCGCCGAATATGATAAGATGGCTTTGGTTCCCTTCGGCGAATACATCCCCGCGCGCAACTGGCTTCCCTTCGCCAAGAACATACGGGCGCTGGTCGGCGACATCACGCCGGGCACCAGTTTCACGCTGGGCGAGGCGGCGGGGGCGCGGCTGGGGACGCTGATCTGTTTTGAAGCGACGCGGCCCGACCTGGCGCGCCGGCTCCGTCGCGAAGGCGCGTCGGCGTTCGTGCAGTTGTCGAACGAGTCGTGGTTCGGCCCGACTTCGATGCCGCGCCAGATGCTGGCGCAGGCGGTCTTTCGCGCCGTTGAAAATAACGCCGAGGTGGTCCGCGCGACCAACTCAGGGCCGTCGGCGTTCGTCCACCCGAGCGGGCTGACCGAGGGCGAAACGCCGATGTTTGAGACCGCGACGCGGACGTGGCAGGTCCGAAGCGTCGCCGAAGCGCAGGGCGAGGGCCTGACGTTTTACACACGCCACGGCGACGTGTTCGCCGTCCTTTGCGCGGTCGCCAGCCTGATCCTGGTCGGCGCATCATTTATACCGGAGAAGAGTGATGAGTGATGAGTTGAAAGTGACGAGTAGGAAATGCGATTAAAGGGCGGCGATTGCCGCACCGCCTTCTGACTCATCACTCATCACTCATTACTCATCACTGAAAAGAATTATGATTGAAGAACTGAGACAAAAATACGACGACCTGGCGGCGCGCGCCGCCGAGTTGCGGAGGTTTCTTTGACCCGGAAACCAAGCGCGCGGAGTTGAGCAAGATCGAAGAAGAGACGGCGCGGCCCGACTTCTGGAACGACCAGGAGCGCGCGCAGAAAGTCTTGCGCCGGCGGGCGCGGCTCGAAGCCGCCGCCGACCGCGCCGACCAGTTCGGGCGCGACGTGGACGACGCGACGGTGCTGTTTGAATTCGCCTCCGAAGACGAGGGCTCGCTCGGCGAGTTGAAGTCGCTGATCGAGCGGCTCGAACGCGAAGTGGACGAGGCCGAAACCGAGATGCTGCTCTCGGGGCCGAACGACGCGCGCGACGCCATCGTGACGATCAACGCCGGCGCGGGCGGCACCGACGCGCAGGACTGGGCCGGCATGCTGCTCAGGATGTACCTGCGCTGGGCCGAGCGGCACGGCTTCAAGACGGACCTCGTGGACGAGCAGCCGGGCAAAGAGGCGGGCATCAAGTCGGCGACCTTCACCGTGGCGGGCGAGTACGCTTATGGCCTGATGGCGGCCGAAGCCGGCGTCCACCGGCTCGTCCGCCTGAGCCCGTTCAACGCCGGGTCGAGCCGCGAGACCAGCTTCGCTTCCGTCTTCGTCTACCCGGACGTGGAAGAGGACGTCGAGATCGAAGTTCAGGACAAGGACCTGCGCGTTGACACCTACCGCTCGTCGGGCGCGGGCGGCCAGCACGTCAACGTCACCGACTCGGCCGTGCGCATCACGCACCTGCCGACCGGCATCGTCGTCACCTGCCAGAACCAACGCTCGCAGCACCAGAACCGCGACGTCGCCATGCGCATTCTCAAGTCGCGCCTCTACGAGCTGGAGATGGAGAAGCGCCGCGCCGAGACGGCTCAGCTCGAAGAGTCGAAGCGCGACATCTCGTTCGGCTCGCAGATTCGCAACTACGTCCTGCACCCTTACCGGCTGGCGAAAGACGTGCGCACGAAGCACGAGACGTCGGACGTTGACGGCGTGCTCGACGGCGACCTCGACGAGTTCATCAAGCAATACCTCGTCTTGAAGAGCCGCGCGGCGCGCGGCGAGTCGCCCGACGCGGCGGGCGCGTAGACCGCCATGCTAAAGCGGGCCGGCGTATTGAAACGTACTGTGCCCGGAAATCGCGATTAAAGATGATGTGGAATGACAAGGAGTAAACTGATGTTCATCACCCCGAACAGAATTCGATCATTGATTATGGCCGCCGCCCTGGCGGCCGCCATGTTGGCGGCGACGCCCGCCGCGCTCGTAGCGGCGCAGGGCGGGCAGGCGGGCCTGCCGAAAGGCGTCACGCGCGTCACCAGTGTCGAAGGCATCACCGAATACCGCCTCGACAACGGCATGCGCGTGCTGCTCTTCCCCGACCAGTCGAAGCAGACGATCATCGTCAACATCACCTATCAGGTCGGCTCGAAGCACGAGAGTTATGGCGAGACCGGCATGGCCCACCTGCTCGAACACATGGTCTTCAAAGGCTCGACCAAGCACACCAACATCCCCGAGGAGCTGTCCTCGCACGGGGCGCGGCCGAACGGCTCGACATGGTTCGACCGCACCAACTACTTCGAGACCTTCGCCGCGACCGACGAGAACCTGAAGTGGGCGCTCGACCTCGAAAGCGACCGCATGGTCAACTCGTTCATCGCCAAGAAGGACCTCGACAGCGAGATGACCGTCGTGCGCAACGAGTACGAGATGGGCGAGAACGACCCGGCCAGCGTGCTGGTTGAACGGCTGTTCGCGACCGCCTACATCTGGCACAACTACGGCAAGACGACCATCGGCGCGCGCTCGGACATCGAGAACGTGCCCATCGAGCGGCTCCAGGCGTTTTATAAGAAATATTACCAGCCGGACAACGCCGTGCTGCTGGTCGGCGGCAAGATTGACGAGGCGAAGACGCTCGCGATGGTCAACCAGTACTTCGGCGTGATCCCGCGCCCGGCGCGCGTGCTGCCGAAGGTTTACACGGAGGAGCCGACGCAGGACGGCGAGCGCGCCGTGACCGTGCGCCGCGTCGGCGACGTGCAGGTGGTGATGGCCGGCTACCACGTCCCGGCGGGCTCGCACCAGGACGCGGCGGCAGTCAGCGTACTCGCCCAGATTCTCGCCGACACGCCGTCGGGCCGGCTGCACAAGGCGCTCGTCGAAACGAAGAAGGCGAGTAGCGTGAGCAGCTTCCCCGTGCTGTTCGGCGAGCCGAGCCTGCTCATCTTCGGCGCGGAGGTGCGCCAGGAGGCGTCGCTCGACGAGGCGCGCAACGCTCTGCTCGCGACCGTCGAAGAGATCACCAAGACGCCGCCGACTAAAGAAGAGGTCGAGCGCGCGCGCAACCAGATTCTCAAGCAGGTCGAGCTGAACTTGAGCTCGGCCGAGCGCGTCGGCCTTGAGCTGAGCGAGTGGGTCGGCATGGGCGACTGGCGGCTGCTGTTCATCAACCGCGACCGCCTGCGCAAGGTGACGCCCGAAGACGTGCAGCGCGTCGCCGCCGCTTACCTCAAACCGTCCAACCGCACGCTCGGGCAGTTCGTCCCGACGCCGAAGCCCGACCGCGCCGAGATTCCGCCGACGCCGGACGTCGCCGCGCTGGTCAAAGACTACAAGGGCGACGCGGCGGTCGCCGCCGGCGAAGCCTTCGACCCGTCGCCGGCCAACATTGACGCGCGCACCACGCGGGTGACGGCGGGCGGCCTCAAGCTCGCGCTGCTGCCCAAGAAGACGCGCGGCAACACGGTGGTGGCGATGATGACGCTGCGCTTCGGCGACGAGAAGAGCTTGATGAATCGCGGCACGGCGGGCGAGCTTGCCGGCGCGATGCTGATGCGCGGCACCGCCAAGCACACGCGCCAGCAGCTCAAGGACGAGTTCGACCGCCTGAAGGCGCGCGTCAGCGTCGGCGGCGGCGCGAGTTCGGCCAGCATGCGCATCGAGACGACGCGCGAGAACCTGCCGGCGGTGCTGCGGCTGGTCGCGGAAATCCTGCGCGAGCCGGCCTTCCCCGCCAGCGAGTTTGAACAGCTCAAGGAAGAAGAGCTGGCCGGCATCGAGCAGCAGCGCAGCGAGCCGACCGCCGTCGGCGTCACCGAGATACGCCGCTACCTGTCGCCTTACCCGAAAGGTCACCCGAATTACGTTTCGACGCCCGACGAAGACGTCGCCGAGTTGAAGGCGGCGACGCTCGACGAGGTGAAGAAGTTCTACGCGGACTTCTATGGCGCGTCGAATGGCGAGATGGCGGTCGTCGGCGATTTCGACGACAAGGAGGTCGCGCGGCTGGCGGGCGAGTTGTTCGGCGGCTGGAAGAGCCCGCGCCCGTTCCAGCGCATCGCCAACCCTTATCACGACGTCGCGCCGCTCAACAAATCGCTGGAGACGCCCGACAAGGCCAACGCCTTTTTCCTCGCCGGCATGAACCTCGACCTGCGCGAAGACGACCCGGATTACCCGGCGCTGGTGCTGGGCAATTTCCTGCTCGGCGGCGGCACCCTGAATTCGCGGCTGGGCACGCGCATACGCCAGAAGGAAGGGCTCAGCTACGGCGTCGGCTCGCAGTTGCAGGCCAGCCCGATTGACAAGAGCGGCATCTTCATGGCGTTCGCCATCTACGCGCCGCAGAACGTCGAGCGGCTGGAGGCGGCGTTCAAGGAAGAGGTCGCCCGCGCCTTGAAGGAGGGCTTCACCGAAGACGAGGTCAAGGCCGCCAAGTCGGGCTGGTTGCAGTCGCAGCAGGTCAGCCGCGCGCAGGACAACGAGCTGGCGGCGGGGCTGTTAAGCGACCTCTACCTCAACCGCACGATGGCGTGGGACGCGGACTTCGAGAAGAAAGTGATGGCGCTGACGCCGAACGAAATCGTCGCCGCCATGCGCCGGCACATTGACCCGGCGAAGATCACCATCGTCAAGGCGGGCGACTTCGCCAAGGCGAAAGCCGCCGCGACGAAGTGACGAGGAAGCAGTAGGCAGGAGGCAGTAAGCAGTCAAAGACGGACGGCAGGGGCAGGCGACTTGAGCGGACGCGTCACCACGATCTTGTGCGTGGGCGCTCCCGCGGTCAGCGTCGGCGGCTGCCTCCTGCTTCCTGCTTCCTGCCTCCTGTATTTTTGCGCTGGCGATTTTCTGAGATTCTGGTAAGGTTTTAGCATCTGCGATGGCAAAGAAGTCTCAGAAAAAGCAAACTGGCAAGAAGTCTCATGTCAGCGAGGTGCTGGCCGTCGTGCTGGTGACCGCCGCCGTGCTTTTGTTTCTGAGCCTTGTCACCTTCAACCCCAAAGACGCGAGCTGGAATTCGTTACCGCCGCAGCCGCCGCGCAACATGATCGGCACGGTCGGCGCGCATGTCGGCGAACTCTTCCTGAACATGTTCGGGCTGGCGGCGCTGGCGATCCCTTTCCTGTTCATCCTGATCGCCGTCGCCACGCGCGCCTTCTTTTCTGACCACGCCGAGTTCCCGGTTCGCAAATCCTTCGGCGCGCTGCTGCTGCTCATCGCGCTGTCGGGCGTGCTGGCGCTCTTCCCGAACATGGGTTTTGACATGCTGGCGCACTCGCGCTCGAACGGCGGCGCGGTCGGCTACGTTCTGGAGAGCGCGCTGGTCGGCGCGCTCAACACCGCGGGCGCGGCCATCATCCTCTCGGTCGCTGCCATTCTCACGCTGATGCTGACGATGAACATCTCGCTGGGCCACCTCGGCACGGCGCTGAGCTTCGCGGGCCATGCGGCGAACAAAGTCTTTCAGCGTTTCCAGGCGTGGCGCGCGACCCGCGCCGAGCAGCGGAAAGAGATGGCCAAGCAGCGCGCCGTCGAGCTGGCCGAAGCGCGCCGCCGCGACGACGAGATGCGCAAGCAGCGCGAGCAAGAAGATAAAGTCCGCCGCGACGAGTTGCGCCGCCAGCAGGAAGAGGAGCGCCGCCGCCGCGCCGAAGAGGCCAAGCGGCTCAAGGAAGAAGGGCCTGTCGTCGTCAAGTCGTCACGCACTCCCGCGCCCGAGCCCGTCTTGTCGTCGGCAGCCGTCGCCGCCAGCGCCGCGCCGACCGTCGGCACGGCGCTGGTCGAATCGGACGACGACTTCGACCGAGACGGCGAGCCGGTGATCACGCCTTCGGTGTCGTCGCACCGCCAGCGCGCCGCCGAAATCCTGCGCGAGCGCACCGCCCGGCAGGAGCGGGCGCGCGCCGCCCGCAACATCGAAGACGAAGAGGTCGTGGACCCCGAAGTCGCCGAGATGGTCGCCACCGCTTCCGTCGTCCGCACCGCCCCGACCGAGAAGGCCGACAAGAAAGAGCTGACTTCTAAGCGCAAGTTGATGGTCGAGACTTCGACCGGCGCGACCTACAAGCTGCCGTCGCTCGACCTGCTGGAGATTCCCATCGGCCACGCCGAAGAGGCCGAAGAAGAGCTGAAGAAGCGCGCCACCATCCTCGCCGAGAAGTGCAAAGAGTTCTCGGTCACCGGCCACATCCACAAGATCAACCCCGGCCCGGTCGTCACCACCTTCGAGTTCAAGCCCGACCCCGGCATCAAGTACAGCCGCGTCGTCGGCCTCGCCGACGATCTGTGTTTAGCTTTACAAGCCGAGTCCATTCGCATCGACCGCATCCCCGGCAAGTCCACCGTCGGCATCGAGGTCCCCAACCACGCCCGCGAGAAGATCTGCATCCGTGAGATCATCGAGTCGGCCCGCTTCCAGAACTCCGCCTCGAAGCTCACCGTCGCCCTCGGCAAGACCATCAACGGCGAGGAGTACATCGCCGACCTCACCAAGATGCCGCACCTGCTGATCGCCGGCGCGACCGGGGCCGGCAAGTCCGTGACGCTGAACTCGATCATCTGCTCGGTGCTCTACAAGGCGTCGCCCGAGGAGGTCAAGTTCATCATGGTGGACCCGAAGCGGGTCGAGTTGGGGCTGTACGAAGGCGTCCCGCACTTGCTGACGCCGATCGTCACCGACCCGAAGCGGGCGGCCAACGCCTTGAAGTGGGCCGTCAACGAGATGGAGAGCCGCTACCGGCAGCTGGCGGAGCTCGGCGTGCGGAACATAGATCAGTACAATCATCAGATCCAGCAGACGACGGTGGCGAGCGTGACGGAGGACAGCCCGGAGGCGCGCAAGCCGCTGCCGTACATCGTGGTGGCGATAGACGAGCTGGCCGATTTGATGATGGTGGCGCGGGCCGACGTCGAGACCAGCATCGCCCGCCTCGCGCAGATGGCGCGCGCGGTGGGCATTCACCTGGTCGTGGCGACGCAGCGCCCTTCGGTTGACGTCATCACCGGCATCATCAAAGCGAACATCCCATCGCGCATCGCCTTCCGCGTCTCGTCGAAGGTGGACTCGCGCACGATCATTGACTCAAACGGCGCGGAGGCGTTGCTAGGCCAGGGCGACATGCTCTTCCTGCCGCCCGGCACGGCGCGGCTCATCCGTGTGCACGGCTCGTTCGTCAACGAGGTCGAGGTCAAACAGATCGCCGACCACACGCGGCAGCAGGCCGAGCCGGATTACAACGAGGCGGTGACGCTGAGCGATCAGGACGCGGCCGGCGGCGAAGAGGTCGAGGGGCCGGAAGACGAGCTGTTCGCGCAGGCGCTCGAAATCGTCACCGACATGGGAAGGGCCTCGACTTCGGTTTTGCAGCGGCGGCTCTCAATCGGCTATGGGCGCGCGGCGAAGATACTCGACATGATGGAGCGGCGCGGCTTCATCGGCCCGTCGGAGGGCGCGTCGAAGCCGCGCAAGGTGCTGCAAGCGGCCTACGACTTCCGCGACCGCCTCGGCCAGATTCTCGAAGAGGAAGTCGAATAAAACGGTGTGCCACTGCGCCCCGTTCGCGACCAGTTTTTTGATGAATCCCGAAAAGTTTTGCACAGGTTTGCAGCAGTGCCGGCCGGGCCTCGAAAAAAGCCTTGAAAAATCCAGGCAAATTGCTATGCTCTACCTCTAAGTGAAGATATAACTAAGCTTTTCCTGTAAACAGAATTTGAACAAAATATGTGCAAAGTGCTAAAAGTCCGTAGAATTCAAAAATTTGCGAGTTGAAAAGGGGGGTTTTCCACAGACTTTTCCACACCGAACTGTGGATAACTCTTCGGCCAGAGCGAACCATAGGGGAAAAGGGGCAAGAGCCGGTCGGCAGCGTTTCTCTCCCCTTTTTTTGACCGGCCTCTCAAAGTCAACAGGAGTACGACGACAATGATCAAGTTCACGGCAAATTACGATGATCTGTCCACAGATCGCGGCTATCAGTTCAAGTTTCACTGTGACAAATGCGGCAACGGCTATATGTCGCGCTTCCAGCCGTCGCTGACCGGCACGGCGGGCGGCCTGCTGCGCGCCGCCGGCGACCTGTTCGGCGGCGTCTTTTCGAGCGCCGGCAACAGCGCGTACGAGATTCAGCGCGCCACCGGCGGCAAGGCGCACGACACCGCGCTTGAGAAGGCGGTCGAAGAGGCCAAAGGCTATTTCAAACAGTGCACGCGCTGCGGCAAGTGGGTCTGCCCGGAAGTCTGCTGGAACGCCAAGGCCGGCCTGTGCGAAGAGTGCGCGCCGGATTTCGAAGAACACTTCACGGCCAACCGCGCGCAGGCCATGAGCGACGCGGCGCGCGACCAGCTTCATCAGAAGGCGCAGCAGACCGATTACACGTCGGGCGTAGACATGCGCGTCGGCGCGAGCACGCCGCAGTCGGCGCTCTCTTGCCCGTCGTGCGGCGCGAAGACCACCGGCAGCAAGTTCTGCCCGGAGTGCGGCAGCCCGACTAAGATTAAGTTGACCTGTCCGGGCTGTGGCCACCAGCCTGATGACGCGCCGAAGTTCTGTCCGGAATGTGGCGTGAAAATGCCTCTGCTTTAGGCGTCAGGTGTTGGGGGCCGGGTGTCGGTTAAAGGATCACCGTTAGCGACACCTCCCCAACACCCAACGCCCGGCACCCAATACCTATGATCAAGCCTTTCATCGCGGCGTCGAGTTACTTGAACGCCGCGCCGCTCTGGTACAGCTTCCTCTACGGCGAACAGAAGAGTCGTTGCACGCTGGTGTCGGACGTCGCGCCGATACGCTGCGCACAACTGCTGGTCGAAAACCGCGCCGACGCCGCGCTGATCCCCGTCATCGAATACCCGCGCCACGCCGACCTGCTGGTCGCGCCGGGCGCATGCGTCGCTTCAAAGACGCAGGTCTACAGCGTCGTGCTCGCCTCGCGCGTGCCGATCAATGAAGTGCGCTCGGTGACGCTCGACACGACCTCGCGCACGTCGGCGGCGCTGGTCGAGATCATCTTCAGCCGCTTTTATAACCGCACGCCGGAATACCGCACCGCGCCGCCGCGCATCCATGAGATGCTCGAAACCGCAGACGCCGCGCTCATCATCGGCGACCCGGCGATGATGATTGACCGCGCGGGGCTGCACGTATACGACCTCGCGGAAGAGTGGCGCAGGCACACGGGCCTGCCGTTCGTCTTCGCCTTCTGGGCGATTCGCCGGGACGCCGCCGCGCTGTTCGGCGCGGCCGGTGAAGGCCGCATTGACTTCCGCGCCGCCCGCCGCGAAGGCGTAGCGCACGCCGAAGAGTTGGCGGTGCTCTACTCCGAACAGCTCGGCATAGCGAAAAGCGAGTTGGTGAGCTACCTCACAAAGAACATCCATTATGATCTTGACGACGAGAGCCTGAGCGGGCTGAAGCTCTACTACGAACTGGCGCACCAGTGCGGCCTGATTGACGAGCCGCGCGCGCTGGCCTTCTGCGATTGAGTTATAGCGACATTCGCTCTGGTTAAACAGTAGGGGCAGGGCAAGGACGGGCCCTGCCCCTACAATCTGTCAACCACTCTAGAAGACTACTTGCACGCGGCTGAGGACCACGAAGTAATTCCGGTCGAGCGGGTTCGGCGAACGCAGCGGGTCGCGGAAACGCTCGAAGCCGAGATCGAGCAGGTACTTCACGTACCGATTCAAATACCAGTTCGGCCCGAAGTAGATCGTCTGCGCGCGGTTCGACTTCACCGTGCCGTCGGAGATTTGCAGGTCGGCGAAGCGGAACTTCAACTCCCACGCGCCCCAGCCGGTCTTGTTCGCCTCGTCGCCGAACAGGTTACGTCTAGGCACCACCGGCCCCGCGTCCGGCTTCGGCTCGCCCGTCAGCACATACGTCGCCTGCGCCATGTAGCCTTTCGCCACCACGCCGGGCAGGTTCGCGCCGCTCGCGCCCAGGTTGTCGCGTGCCTGATTCGTCTGGTCGTACTCGGCGCGAATCGTCGCCGGGCCGAGCGTCCACGTCAGCTCGCCGTTGGCGCGCGTCACCTTGCCGTTGACCAGGTCAGGCGCAAAGTAGGTGAAGCTACGGCTCTCGGTCAGGCCGCGCACGCTGGAGCTGAGTACGCCGCGCCCCTGCGCGTACGCGCCGCCGAAGGCCAAGCCCTTATCCCAAAAGCCGCCGCCGTTCTTCCACGGCGCGAAGCGCAGCCGCACCACCGACTCCGGCGTGTTGCTGTTGTTAGTCGCCAGCAGCCCTTTGCCATTGAACGTGCCGACCTGATATTCAACCACGCCCTGGTTGATCAGGCCCGAAGCCATCAGGCCGGGGCTGCGGCTCGGCGCGAGGTTGTTGACCAGCGAACGCTCGACGAAGTCCTGGTAGACGTCCGAGCGCAGTTCTTCCTGGCTGAACGGTTCTTTGAACTGGCCGAAGCGCAACTGGAACTCGTCAATGCGGTGGACGTTGACGTAGAAATCGCGCAGCAAGGTACTGGTGGTATCGGCGAAATCGCCTTCGACTTTGAAGTCGAAATAGCGGGCCACCCGGCCTTCGGCGGACAGCCGGGCGCGGCGGATCAGAAAGGTGTTCGGCGGGTGATCGCCCGATTGATAGCCGCGGTAGTCCAACTGGCCGTAGCCGCTGATCTGCGTCTCGAACCACCCGTCGGCGCTTCGGATGAAGGCATGGTTCTGATCCCAGCCCGCCACCACGGCCGGCTGGTCCGCCGGCTTGGCCGGAGTCTGCGCCGCCGCCGGCTTCGCCGGCTGGTTGGCGTCGAGCGACGCGGCGCGCAGGTCGCTTGAGACGCCCGTCGTGCCGTCCGGCTTCGTCGTCACGACGGGCGCGGCGCGGGCGCTGAGTTCGTCAACGCGCTTCTGCATCTCCGCGAGCGCGCGCTGCTGCTGCTCGACGACGAGTTGCAGCTTGTCCACCTGCGACCTCAGCTCTTTGACTTCGATCTTGTCGGCTTCCGGCTTTGTAGCCTGTTTCACTTCCTGCCGCTGGCCGGCGGCGTCGGGCGAGTTGGCCGCCTGCGCCTGCGCCGTTGCGGCAGAAGCCAGCATGGCGACCAACAGGCCGAGGAAATAAAATCGGGACTGGATTGTTCGTAATCGCATGTTCGTTCCTTTTGGTGTTAGAGACGTTCGTGCCACATACCACTTTCGACTCGACCTCCGGCCATACGATTCTAGTCGATTTTTCCTGGCCGTCCGGCGACGGGCAGAAGTGATGACCCCGACGCCTACTTCTTCTCGGCCCGCTTCCTGAAGAACTCGATGGCCATCAGGATCGCGAACGAGACGAGCGCCAGCACGACGGCCATAGCGTTCGCGCCGACGGCGTTGCGGTCGTCGAGCGAGCGGAAGATGAACAGCGTCGCCGTCTCGGTCAGGCGGCTGACGCCGCCGCTGACGACCAGCACCGCGCCGATCTCGCCGACCGCGCGCGCGAAGGTGAGCGACACGCCATAGAACAGCCCCCAGCGGATCGCCGGCAGCGTGACGTGGCGGAACGTCTGCCACGGACTCGCGCCCATCGTCCGCGCGGCGTTCTCCTGGTCGCGGCTGACTTGATTCAACACCGGCACCACTTCGCGGATCACGAAAGGGATCGAGATGAAGATGGTCGCGATGAGAATGCCCGGCAGCGCGAAGACAACTTTAATGCCCATCGCGTCGGTCAGGGACGTGAGCCATCCGGTCCTGCCGAACAGCAGGATGATCATGAAACCGGCGATCACCGGCGACACCGCGAAAGGCATGTCCACCAGCCCGTTGAGTACGCGCTTGCCCCAGAAGTCGTCGCGCGCCAACACCCATGCGATGCAGAGGCCGAACAGCGTGTTGATCACGGTCGCGCCGGCCGCCATCACCAGCGTCAGCTTGAGCGCGCTCGTCGCGTCGGCGGAGCTGAGCTGGCGGACGAACTCGCCCGCGCCTTCGCCCACCGCGCCCCAGACGATGGCGACCAGCGGCGCGACCAGCAGGCCGGCCGCGTAGAGCAAGGCCAGCGCGATCAGCCCCCACTCGACGAGTTTGCCGCGCGCGGCGGGCCGGGGAAAG
>JADMIO011053175.1_pt1 | contig 13343 bp, 13 predicted proteins | sample 8958161 | NCBI WGS metagenome assembly JADMIO01 (sample SAMN16585339, study PRJNA669376) | soil metagenome | isolation source: Crop rotation soil | place: USA: Cullars Rotation, Alabama | collected 2011 | reverse complement strand
GGCGAGCCCCCGCCGGCGGCGATCCGCGCGCGCTATCGGGAGCGCCTGCTCAGCGCCGAGGGCTGGAAGAAAATCCTCACCGGTTCAGTGGATTATGGAAAGCTGCTCAAGAGTATTCGAAGGATAGCGGCGAAAGAGCAGGCCTCCCCGCTCGCCCGCGACGCCGCGGCCGCCCTGGCCGCCGGCGGCATCCGCGCCTGGGCGATCCTCGCCGAAGGCGACGCCACCGCAATCGCCGCCCAGCAGGAGCTGAAAGCCCCTGCCTTCAAGGGCCTGATCGAAGGCATTCAGAAAGTCACCACCGACTCCCACACCTTCGCCCGCCCGGGCGATGAAGCGGCCCTGCTCGCCGCGACGGTGCGGGCGCTGGAGGCGCTGACCAATTAGGCTCGCAGGCGGTCAGGCGTGCTGCAACGCCGCCTGCGGAGTCGCCTCGAAATCCGCTTCGGCCAGGAACTTCTCGGCATCGAGCGCGGCCATGCAGCCGGTGCCGGCCGCGGTGACCGCCTGGCGGTAGATCTTGTCCATGACATCCCCGCAGGCGAAGACGCCCGGAACGCTGGTCCGGGTCGTGCCCTGCTCGACGCGGACATAGCCGTCCCCGTCGAGATCGAGATGGCCGCGGAACAGATCGGTCGCCGGCGAATGACCGATCGCGACGAAGGCGCCCTCGGTGTCGAGCCGCTCGACCGCGCCGCTGACCGTATCGCGCAGATCGACCGCGACCAGCGCCTCGGGCTCGCCGCCGCCGACGAAATGGGCGACCTCCCGATTCCACATCAGCCTGATGTTGGGATGGGCGAACAGCCGGTCCTGCAGGATCTTCTCGGCGCGCAGCGAATCCCGCCGGTGGATCAGGATCACGTCGTGGCTGTGGTTGGTCATGTAGAGCGCTTCCTCGACCGCGGTGTTGCCGCCGCCGATCACGATCACCTTCTTGCCGCGATAGAAGAAGCCGTCGCAGGTCGCGCAGGCCGAGACGCCCTTGCCTTTCAGATGCTCCTCGCTCGGCAGGTTCAGCCAGCGCGCCTGGGCGCCGGTCGCGATCACCAGAGTGTCGCCGAGATAGAGCGTGCCGCTGTCGCCCTTCAGCCGGAACGGGCGCTCGCTGAGATCGACCTCGGAAATATGGTCCCACTCCATCCGCGCGCCGACATGCTCGGCCTGCTTCTGCATCTGCTCCATCAGCCAGGGGCCCTGGATGACGTCGGCGAAACCGGGATAATTCTCTACGTCGGTGGTGATGGTGAGCTGGCCGCCGGGCTGGATGCCCTGGACGACGATCGGCGCCATGCCGGCGCGGGCGGCATAGATGGCGGCGGTGAGCCCGGCCGGGCCGGAGCCGAGGATCAGCATGCGGGAGGAGTGCGTTGCGGTCATCAGGCGGACTTAGGGGGGCGCTTCCCGCCATGCAATGCCACTGATATGGAGCCGCGCATGAACGCTTCCGCCACCGCCCACGACAATCCGCTCGGCCTCGACGGCTTCGAGTTCGTCGAGTTCACCGGTCCCGATCCCGACGCTCTCGCCGGCCTGTTCACCGCGATGGGCTTCACCCATCTCGCCAACCATCGCTCGAAGAACGTCCGTCGCTACACCCAGGGCGACATCAACTTCCTCCTGAACATGGAGCCGACCGGCCAGGTCGCCGATTTCCGCGCGGCGCACGGCCCTTCCGCCAACGCGATGGCCTTCCGGGTCGAGAATGCGGCCAAAGCGCTGCGGCTCGCGGTCGAGCGCGGCGCGGTTCCGGTCGAGGGCAAGGTCGGGCCGATGGAGCTGAACATCCCGGCGATCGAAGGGATCGGCGGCGCCAATCTCTATTTGGTCGACCGGCGCGGCGCCGCGACGATCTACGACGTCGATTTCGAGCCGGTGCCGGGCGCGCACCCCGATGACGAGAGCGTCGGCCTGCATACGCTCGACCATCTCACCCACAATCTGATGCGCGGCCGGATGGACCATTGGGCCGGCTATTACGAGCGCATCTTCAACTTTCGCGAGATCCGCTATTTCGACATCGAAGGCCAGCAGACCGGCCTGTTCAGCCGCGCGATGACCGCGCCGGACGACAAGATCCGCATCCCCTTGAACGAGAGCCAGGACGAACACAGCCAGATCGAGGAGTTCATCAAGGATTATAAGGGCGAGGGCATCCAGCACCTCGCGCTCGCCACCGACGACATCTTCGCCACCGTCGACGCCTTGCGCGCCAACGGCATCCGCTTCCAGGACACGCCGGACACCTATTACGAGATGATCGACAAGCGCGTGCCCGGCCATGGCCACTCGATCGAGGAGATGCGCAAGCGCCGCATCCTGATCGACGGCTCGCCCGAGACGGGCGAAGGTCTGCTCCTCCAGATCTTCACCGAGAATATGGTCGGCCCGATCTTCTTCGAGATCATCCAGCGCAAGGGCAACGAAGGCTTCGGCGAGGGCAATTTCAAGGCCCTGTTCGAATCGATCGAGCTCGACCAGATCAAGCGCGGCGTCATCCCGGCGAAGTGAGCCCAGGCGGCGATGATCCGACAAATGTGGGGCTTGCATGCGCGCCTGCCGCGCTTAGGTTGATCGTAAAGGGGCCGTTACGGCCCCTTTGCATTCGTGCCACCCGCCTGATCCGTTCGCAGGAGTAAACATGAACGTTCGCAAGACCTTGTCTCTTTCCATCGCCGCTCTGGCGCTGCCGCTCGCCGCGCCTGCGCTCGCGCAAACCGCCCAGCCCGGCCTGCACGTCGGCGCCACCGTCACCGATCCGCAGGGCGGGACGGTCGGCACGATCACCTCGATCGACGGCCCGAATCTCGTCCTGCACACCGACCGCCACGATGCGCGGCTTCCCGTCACCTCCTTCACCGCCACCGCGAACGGCGTGCTGTTCGGCATGACCCAGGCCCAGCTCGACGCCGCGATCGAAGCGGCCGAGGCCCGGGCGGCCGCGGCGATCCAGGTCGGGGCGGTGCTGCACGACAATACCGGCGCCGTGGTCGGGCCGCTCACCGCGCTCGACGCCGAGACCGCGACCGTCCGGATCGGCGCCAATGTCGTCCGCGTCCCGCGCAACGCGCTCCAGGCCCCCAACGGCAATCTGACGATCAACCTGACCCTGGCCCAGCTCCAGGCCTCCTCGGTGCCCGCTCCGCCGGAGGCACCGGCGTCCGCACCCGCGCCGGCGCCTGCGCCAACACCGAGCCACTGAGCCGGCCGGATTCGAGGGGCCGGCCGGCCGCCGGCCTCTCAAATAACCGCTTCCGGCTGGGCACCGCCACCGATAAGGTCGGCGGCTGATTGGGGAGAGTGGGCGATGGCGGGTGTTGCGTTGAACGAGGCGGGAGCGAAACCGGCGGCGGCGGCGCCGTCGCCGGGCTGGGAAGAGGATGCGCTCGGCTTCCTGATCGCGCCGGTGACCCCCGAAGAATTCCTGGGCCGCTATTATGAGCGCGAGGCGCTGATCAATATCCGCGACGAGCCGGAGCGCTATGCCGACCTGCTCTCGCTGCAGATGCTCGACGACTTCATCAACAGCGCCGACCTGCGCGAGGGGATGATCGACCTCACCAGCCAGAAGAACCGGATCTCGCGCGACACCTATATCGACGACAGCGGCCGGGTCAGCCGGGTCGGCGTCGCCGAGGAATATCTGGACGGGGCGACGATCATCCTGCCCCAGCTTCACGAATCGATCTTCAAGCTCGGCGAATTCTGCCGGGCGCTGGAGGAGATCTTCTCCTGCCACGTGCAGACCAACATCTATCTCACCCCCTCGGGCAATCAGGGCTTCCCGATCCATTACGACAATCACGACGTGTTCGTGATGCAGGTCTCGGGCGCCAAGGCCTGGCGGCTCTACGGCTCGCCGGTCGAGACTCCGTTCCGCGGCGAACGGTTCGAGCTCGGCCAGCACGATCCGGGGCCGGTCACCCAGGAGTTTACCCTCAATCCCGGCGACTGCGTCTACGTGCCGCGCGGGATGATGCACGATGCCGAGAATGTCGGCGAGGAGCCCTCGCTCCACATCACCGTGGGGATGATCACCAAGACCTGGGCCGACCTGCTGCTCGAATCGATCTCCGAGCTTGCCCTGACCTCGCCCGAATTCCGGCGCTCGCTTCCCGCGGGCTTCGCCGGCCGCGACTTCGACCGCGCGGCGGCGCAGATCCATTTCGACAAGCTCCGCCAGGAGATCGCCGACAAGGCGAGCATGGACAGCGCCTTCGATCTGCTCGCCGACAATTTCGTCCGCGGCCGCCGCCCCAACGTATCCGGCGTGATCTCGGCTTCCGTCTCGGGGCCGCAGGAGGGGGATCGCTTCCGCCGCCGCCGCTTCGTCCCCTGGAACGTCGCCGACGACGAGGGCAAGCTCGTCCTGATCGGACCGGGCGGCGACCTCAATTTCGAAGCCGAAGAAGGCGACGCGCTCGACATCGCTTTGTCCGGCGCGCCCTTCACCGCCGCCGACTTGGCGTGCAAGGATCCGGCGGAGCTGATCAAGACCCTCTGGTCGGGCGGCTATCTCGAGCGGATCGCCTGATCGCGCGACATTGCTGGGATTGTGGGCCGGCAATGGGCGCGGACCGCATCGACCAGGGGAAAGTCACCGGCCGCGCGGGCGACGCGCTCGCCCTCCTCGCAATCGCCCGCGCGCACGATCTCGCCGACCCTCGTGCCGAGCTCGGGGCTCCCGGCGCGGAGCGGTCCCGACGGCGCCGCCGGCGCCTGGCGGGCAGCCTCGGCGTGCAGGGAATCGCCGTTCGCCGTCGACCAGTGCGTGAACAGGCTGGAATAGTCCCGCGTCGCGGCCGGCGCGGGCGCCGGCGCTGCGGCGGCAAGCGCCGAGGCGATCAGGATCGTCGCAATCATCACGCGCGCCTTCGCATGGCCCTTCTGAACGCAGCTGGAATGGCTGAGGTAGGGAGCGGCGGGCAGGCTCGCAAGGCGCCCGCCAGCGAGCGGGCCGCGCTCGGCGTGAAACACGAGAGGGGCGAACGGCCGCGGCAACCCTCCTCAGGCCGCGCGCGCCTGCGCGCCCGCGTCGATGTCGGGCAGATATTCCAATATGTCGCCCGGCTGGCAGCCGAGCGCGGCGCAGATCGCCTCGAGCGTCGAGAAGCGGATCGCGCGGGCCTTGCCGGTCTTCAGGATCGAAAGGTTCACGATCGTGATCCCGACCCGCTCGGCGAGCTCGGTCAGCGTCATCCGCCGGGCGTGGAGCAGGTCGTCGAGCTTGACGGCGATGGCCATGTCACACCGTCCCTTCCAGCTCGTCGCGCATCGCCGCGCCTTCCGCGAAGATCCGGGCAAGCACGAAGGCCAGCAGCACCGCGAGCCAGCCGGCGATCGAGAAGCCAGCATCGAGGTGGAGCGGATGCGCGGGCGTCGAAATCCCGAGGGCGATGGCGCCGATCAGCATGGAGATCAGCTGCAGCGTGAGCAGCACCCAGGCGATCGCCTGCAGGCGCCGCGCATTCGCTGCGACGAAGGGGTCGCCGGCCCGGACCGTCTCGATCATCGCCACCAGCCGCTTGAGGATCACATGGTTCAGCGGAATGGTGACGAGGCCGAGCATTGCGACCGCCTCCAGGCCCAGGATCAGCAGGTCCGTGTCCGGCGACGGCGACAGCTTGAACGCGGCGACGATCCATTGCCGGTGCGGCATGACGAGCAGCAGGACGAGGATGGCGGCGCCGTACAGCCAGTTCAGGACGATGAGGATTCGCAGCACGACCCAGGCGATCGGCAGCGCGGCGGAATAAGAGCGGGACATCCGGCCTCTCCAATGATTCTCAATATCGAGTAACGATAATGATCTTATCGATATTCGTCAAGTTCGATATCGAGAATCATATAAGCCGGCTTCAGATGTCGACCGCGAGGCTGAGGGTGAGGCGGCGTCCGTCGACATAGAAATAGGAGCCGTCGCTGCCGAGGTCGTAGGCGTAGGTGTCAAAGAGGTTGGTGATCGACGCGCGAAAGGTGGCGGGCCGCTGCGCGACGTTGAAATGGTAGCGCGCGCCCATGTTGAGAAGGGCCCGGCCGGGCACGCTCGCGAGGCCAGGCGCCGCGAAGGGGCTGCTCCGCGCCTGCAGGCTGAAGTCGATCGAAAAGGGCAGATGCGCGAAGCGATAGTCGAAGCTGGCCAGCGCGATCGCTTTCGCCGAACCGACGGGGCGGGTGCTGCCGGCATTTCCCTCGACCCGGGAATCCAGCAGGACGATGCCGCCGACGAAGCTCAGTCCGGGCGCCAGCGGCCCGCTGAGCGAGGCCTCGATGCCGCGGTTGCGAAGTTGGCCGGCGAGGGTGAAGCGCTTCGCCGAATCGAGCGCATAATAAGGCTTGGAGAGATCGAAGGCGCCGACGACCAGGCCGAGCGCCGGGCGAGGCCGCCAGCGAACGCCCGCTTCCATCTGCCGGGTCAGCACGGCGGCCGGCGCTTCGGCCCGATTGACCGCGATCTGCGGCGCGACCGGACTTTCCTCCAGACCCTGGGTGTAGCCGAAATAGGCGGCGATCGCCCGGTTGAGGAAGATGGCCCCGCTGCCGCTCAGCAGCCATTGGCTGTCCGTCAGCAAGGTCGGCGGCGCCGTGCCGGCGAGCGTCTCCTTGCGATAATGCATGCGCTGCGCGCCGAAGCTCAGCTCGCCGAGATCGCGCCATTCCATCCGGTAGGAGGCGCCAGGGGCCCATTGGGTGATATGGTCCTCGGTCTGCGTGCCGAAATGGAAGGCGGGTGGCGGCGCCGTCCTCGGCACGCCGATCATGGCGGGCCCGAGATCGACGACGTCCTCGCCGCCGAACAGGCGGCGGCGATCCCTGCCCCGCAGCGAGAAGAGCAGCAGGTGCCGGCGCGGACCCTCGCGAAGCTCCCGCTGGATCCTGGCTTCGCCGGAATTCGAGACCGAGCGCGCGGCCGGAAAGGCGATCAGGGATTCGTGGGCGCTGCCGTCCGCCTGCGCGTCGAGGAAAAGGACTGCGAAGCCGCGCTCCACCCGGTCGAGCGACCTGAAGGCGCCGAGGTCCACGGCCCAAGGCGAGGGCCGGCCGTGGACGACCAGCCCCATATTGTAGCTGATGCCCTCATAGCCCGCATAAGAGGGGCCGAGGAAGGTGCCGCGGGCCGGACGGGGCGGGCTCGCGCCCGGCACCGGGAAGATCAAGGGCTGGCCGTAATCCCGGCCATAATGGATCCGGCTCCAGAAGGGGATGATCTCCAGCCGGTCCGAGGGTGCCCAGCGCGGGAGCACGCCGATCGTCTCGTAATGGGGCTCGTCGCCATAGCCGTTACGCGGCCGCGCGAGCGCCGCGCCCAGGGCGACGCCGAGCGTCGGGGAGAGATGCAGCTGCGTGTCGAGCTCGATGCCGGCGCCGACGCCCGGCCCGCCATAGATATAGGGGCTGATCAGGGTCCGCGCCCCCGAGCGACGCAGGCTGTAGTCGGCGATCCCGGTCGGCGCCGGGAACGGATAGCCTTGGGCGGAGATCCCGACATGGACGATCGTCTGGGCGATCAGGCGGTCGGTCGGGCCGGCGAGCTGGTCGAAATAGAGGCCTTCGATCCGCACGTTCCCCGCATCGACCGGGGAAAAGCCGCGCACCGCATAAGGGCTGTAGAGCCCGACCGAATCGTGGGCGAAGCTGGTGCCGAAGGCGTCCTGGGCGCTGGTGACCGCATTCGCTTGGGCGGTCTGCGCCTGGGCCGGCGCGGCGCCGAGCGCCAGGCCCGCCGGCAGCGCCAGCCATCCGGTCAGGCGTTTCGCAAGATGCGTCTTGCGCCTGCCGCGCGCCGCCGACTCGTAAGCCACAAACCCCTCCCGTGCAGGCGCGGGCACCGCGCGGCATCGGGCTAGCCAGCGGCTGCGGGCCGGTCATCGGGTCTGTGGCGAAGGGGCGAAAAGGGGGCTAAAGGGGCAAATGGAGCATCCGGACCGAGGTCCGGTAGAGGGCGCCGACGCGGACCCATTCGCCGCTGGCAAGGATTATCTCGTCGCGCTTCTTGCCATGCTGCAGCCGGACGATCGCGCTCCTTCGCACCATGCAGGAGCGATGGACGCGGACGAACCCCGCCTGCTCGAGCGCTGGCTCGGCGCAGTGGAGCGGCATGCGCAGCAGCCGCAGCCGCCCGCGCCCGCGGAATTCGAGATAATTGCCGGCGACCGCGACCCGCTCCACCTCGGACAAAGGCAGCGGCCAGGGCCCTTCGAAGCGCGGCGCGGCGGGAAGGGGCGCGCCGCGCCCTGACCAGCCCGGGACGAGCAGCAGTGCGGCGCCGATCACCAGCGCCGCGGGGGGCAGCTGGCGCACCGCCAGGAAGAGCAAGGGCGACGGATCGCTGTGGAACAGCCAGGCGTCGCGAAACCGCTCGGCGAGAATCGAGAACAGGGTTGCGGCGGCGGCGATGAGCAGCAGACGCAGCCAACGGCCGGCGGGAGAAAGCGGCGCCCGGGCGGCCCGCTTCGCCCCTTCGAACGCGAAAAGCCACGGCGGCAGGGCGGTCGCCGCCCACGCCACGGCGACGCTAAAATGCTCGGGTTCGCCCTGGCTATAAGCCTTCATCGAGCAATAGGTCGCGCCGCCAAGGGTCAGCAGCGCCGCCCACAGGAGCGTCCGCGCGGGCCGCGACGGCTCAACGATCCATGCCCTGCCGTCCATCGCGCGCTCCGAAAGCCGATTGCCCACGCATCGCCATCATAGACCGGGAGCGGCGGGCGGCGAAGTCTTTGTGGCGGCGAAACGGCTTCGGCTCGGCGCTCGGCGCCTGCGGCTCGTCGCGCCCGTGACGGTTGTGGTGGTAGCGGAGGAGGGACTTGAACCCCCGACACGCGGATTATGATTCCGCTGCTCTAACCAGCTGAGCTACTCCGCCCCATCCGGGCTTGCCCCTGGGGGGCCGCGCGAGGCGGCGCTATAGGAAGCGGCGCCCAGCCGGTCAACTGGAGCGCGGGAGCGCGGAATGCAAGGCCCGGAACCGGCCGGGCATCCTGTCGTTTCGGAGGTCGGGCACGGAGAACGCCATGGAATTGCTGACCCCGCTGGAGACGATCTGCCGCCTCATCCTCCGCGCCAAGGAGCTCGAAGCCCAGGTCCCCGCCGTCGATCCGGACGCCGATCCCGACGATGTCGACGATTTCGACGACGAGGGCGGCGAAGGCCTGTCGGCGCTCGAGGACGAGCTCAACGACGGGGTGGAAGAAGAGGTCCAGGCGCTGCTCGACGACCTCGCCGAGGACCAGCTCTCCGAAGTCGTGGCCCTCGCCTGGGTCGGGCGCGGCACCTACGATGCCAGCGAATGGGACGATGCCTTCGAGGAAGCGAACAGCCTCAATGGCGACGAGAAGATCGACGAGCTGATGGACATGCCTCTGCTCGGCGGCCACCTCGAAGCCGGGCTCGCCGCCTTCGACTATAGCTGCGACGGGGTCGGCCAGGTCGATTGACGTCAAAGCCGGAACGGCCAGCTCCGGATCGGCGCCCACGGACCATCGAGATAGCGCCAGGCGGCGAGGCCCTTGATGGCGAGCGGCCGCCGGCGGAAGCGCGCGCGGAGCTGCTGCTGGAGCGCGCGGGCTTCGCGGCCGGTCACCTTGTTCTGAATGGTGACGTGCGGGTTCCAGTGCGCGAGGTCCTGCGAGGTCAGCAGGCCCCGCAGCGCGTCCGCCAGTTCCTCGCGCAGGCTTTCGAGCGCTTCGCTTTCGACCCTCAAAGCGGTGCCTTGGCCGAGATCGACGATTCCGCTGATCGCAGCGACCGGCGGCCGTGCCGCGGCGGCCCGCTTCAGGCGCGTCGCAAGCTCGGCCTCGGCGCTCGGCGGAAGCTGGCGGAACAAAGTGAGGTGCGCCGGCACGCGGTTGCGCTCCGGCGGATAATGGTCCCGCCGCAATTGCTGGAGCCAGCCATTGTCGCCGTCGCCGAAGGTGGCGGTGACGATGATCGCCCCGCCGCTCATGCGACGCTCAAATCTCGACCTGGCTGCCGAGCTCGACGACGCGGTTGGGCGGCAGGCTGAAGAATTCCATCGCGCTTTCCGCGTTGCGCAGCATCCAGGCGAAGAGCTTCTCGCGCCAGAGGGCCATGCCGGGCCGCGGCGAGGCGATCAGCGTCTGGCGGGCGAGGAAGAAGCTGGTGTCCATCATCTTGAACTGCGGCCCGCAATCGTCGACCCGCTGCAGCGCGGCGGGGACGTTGGTCTCCTGCATGAAGCCGTAGCGGACGATCAGCCGGTAGAAGCCCTGCCCGAGCTCCTGGAGGTGGAAGGTCTGCTGCTCCTCCACATAGGGCACGTCCTCGATCTTGACGGTGAGCAGCAGGACGCGCTCGTGCAGCACCTTGTTGTGCTTGAGATTGTGCAGCAGCGCATGGGGGATGCCGTCCGAGGCGGTGGTCATGAAGACGGCGGTGCCCGGCACGCGGGTGGCGCTCGACGCCGCCGACTTGATGAAGATCGAGGCCGGCATCGCGGCCTCGTTCATCCGCTTGATCATCAGCTGGCGCCCCTTCGCCCAGGTGGTGAGCAGGGTGAAGGCGATCAGCCCGACCAGCAGCGGGAACCAGCCGCCATGCGGAACCTTGGTGAGATTGGCGGCGAAATAGGCGACGTCGACGGTGAAGAAGATCGCGAGCGCCGGGACCGCGAGCCAGGGCTTCCATTTCCACAGCACGAACAGGACGACGGTGAGCAGGCAGGTGTCGATGAACATCGCGCCGGTGACGGCGATGCCGTAGGCGGCGGCGAGGTTGCTCGAATTCTGGAAGAAGAGGACGAGGATCAGCACCGCGATCAGCAGCGCCCAGTTGATCACCGGAATGTAGATCTGGCCGACCGCCGCCTCGCTGGTGTGGCGGATCCGGAGGCGCGGGATGAAGCCGAGGTGCATCGCCTGCTGGGTCACCGAGAAGGCGCCGGAGATCACCGCCTGGCTGGCGATGATCGTCGCGAAGGTGGCGAGGATGACGAGCGGCAGGCGCAGATTGTCGGGCGCGAGCAGGAAGAAGGGATTGTGCAGGGTCGCGTCGGCGGTGGCGAGGTCCATCTGGATGACCATCGCCCCCTGCCCCATATAGTTGAGCATCAAAGCCGGCATCACGAAGAACAGCCAGGAGACGCCGATCGGCTTGCGCCCGAAATGGCCCATGTCCGCATAGAGCGCCTCGGCGCCGGTCACCGCGAGCACGACCGAGCCCAAGGCGAGGAAGGCATCCATCTTGTCCATCAGGAAGAAGCGGATTGCGTTGGCCGGATTGATCGTCTCGAGGATGATCATCGGCCGGTCGGCGATGTGCATGATGCCGAGCACCGAGATGGTCAGGAAATAGATGACCATGACCGGCCCGAACATCGCCCCCACCCGCGCCGTCCCGGTCGCCTGGATCGCGAACAGGCCGACCAGGATGACGAGCGCGATCGGCACGACATAGGGCTGGAAGCCGGCCTGGACCGTGGTCAGGCCCTCGACGGCCGACAGCACCGAGATGGCCGGCGTGATCATCGAATCGCCGTAGAACAGCGAGCAGGCGAAGACGCCGAGCAGGATGATCCCGCCGGTCCAGCGCCGTCTTTTGCCGCCTTCCGAGGTCTTGCGGTTGATCAAGGCGAGCAAGGCGAGGCTGCCGCCCTCCCCCTTGTTGTCGGCGCGCATGATCACGGCGACATATTTGAGCGTCACCACGATCATCATCGACCAGAAGATGAGGCTCAGTACGCCCAATATCTCGACCGGGCCATTGGCGAGGTCGTGATGGCCCGAGAAGGTCTCGCGGAAGGCGTAGATCGGGCTCGTGCCGATGTCGCCGAAGACGATGCCGATCGCCGAAACCGCGAGGGTCGCGAGGCTCGATTTCGAATGATGCCCGGCGGCATGCGCGGCAGGCTGCTCTGGGGCTGGGCTATCGCTCATCGGTAAGGACGGAAACGCCCCACTTCCTTCTTAAGTGCCCTGGGCCTGCCGAGGCGGCGCGCGGCTTAGCACCGGCCCGAAACGTTCGCAACGGCGACAAAGGCCCGCACGCCGGTTATAGGCCGCGCGTTTGGCCCGATAAGGAGAAGAATGATGCGCGTCGGCGTCCCGAAGGAGATCAAGGTCCACGAATATCGAGTCGGCCTGACCCCGGCATCGGTCGCCGAGCTGGTCGCGGCCGGCCATGACGTCATCGTCGAGACCAAGGCGGGCAGCGGCATCGACTTCTCGGACCAGGATTATGTGAAGGTCGGCGCGACCATCGCCGCCGACGCCGCCGAGGTGTTCGCCAAGTCCGACATGATCGTGAAGGTGAAGGAGCCGCAGCCGCAGGAGATCGCGCTGCTGGAGCCCCGCCATCTGCTCTTCACCTATCTCCACCTCGCCCCCGACCCGGAGCAGGCGAAGGGGCTGATGGCGTCGGGCGCCACCTGCATCGCTTATGAGACGGTGACGGCGAAGGACGGCTCGCTGCCGCTCTTGAAGCCGATGAGCGAGGTGGCCGGGCGGATGTCGATCCAGGTCGGTGCCCATTATCTCGAGAAGGAGCAGGGCGGCCGCGGCGTGCTGCTCGGCGGCGTGCCCGGCGTGCCGCCGGCGCGGGTGATGATCCTCGGCGGCGGCATTGCCGGCGTCAACGCGGCGCAGATGGCGGTCGGCATGCGCGCCGACGTCACCATCTACGACATCTCCAACGCCCGCCTCGCCGAGCTCGACATGTTCTTCGGCAGCCAGATCAAGACCGCCTGCGCCTCGAAGGCGACGATCGCCCATGCGGTGAGGAAGGCCGAGGTGGTGATCGGCGCGGTGCTGATCCCGGGCGCGGCGGCACCCAAGCTGATCACCCGCGAGATGCTGAAGACGATGAAGCGCGGCTCGGTCCTGGTCGACATCTCGATCGACCAGGGCGGCTGCTTCGAGACCAGCCACGCCACCACGCACAGCGATCCGGTCTACGAGATCGACGGCGTCATCCATTATTGCGTCGCCAACATGCCCGGCGCGGTCGCGCGCACCTCGGCCTTCGCGCTCAACAATGCGACCCTGCCGTTCGTGCTGAAGCTCGCCAACCAGGGCGCCGACGCGGCGATGAAAGCCGACCCGCATCTGGCCAACGGCCTCAACGTCTCCAACGGCAAGATCCGGCATCAGGCGGTCGCCGAGGCGCTGGGCCTGGCGTTCGAAGCGGCTTAGCTCCCCTCACCGGAGGTCACCATCCGTCATCCCGGCGAAGGCCGGGATCTCGGGACGAGAAGTCACGGCGGGTCTCCTCGAGACCCCGGCCTACGCCGGGGTGACGCAAGTCGCTAACGCCCGCTCGATCCGTTGGCAGCGGGCGCGGCGGCGTTGCCCTCCGCGCCCGCCTCGGAAGGCACCGCCACCGCCGGCGGG
>JADMIO011081529.1_pt1 | contig 13346 bp, 17 predicted proteins | sample 8958161 | NCBI WGS metagenome assembly JADMIO01 (sample SAMN16585339, study PRJNA669376) | soil metagenome | isolation source: Crop rotation soil | place: USA: Cullars Rotation, Alabama | collected 2011 | reverse complement strand
CCGCGACTTCAAGTCACGTGAATTCCAAGCTTCGGATCCCACTGTGCTGGAAAGGTAGACGACGTAGCCCGCGGCCTCGGCGCCCGCCGCGGCGTTCTTCACTTCCGTCTCCAGGCCGTTGTTTAAGTCAACGGGGATGGGCGTCGGGTAGTAGTAGGCCGGCCGCGGGCCGCCGCGCTTCCCGAACATGGAAAGAATCGGAAGGTAGTCGCTGGCGATAAGCTCCGCGCCGCTCAGGTCGCGGAGCTTGAATTTTGAAACCGTCAGGTCGGTCATCGCCGCCACGACGGAGAGGTCTGTCTTGGCCTCGGGAGTCGTGCCGAACTGAACCTCATTGGCTGCGGACGTGAGCGGAATGCTCGCGGGCATCCAGTAGCAGCGCCCCACTCTTTCAGACATCTTCTCAACCTCTATGCCTGCGCCCGGCGGCGTACTCGGCTCAGCACTCTTTCCGCCCCGGGGAATGAATCTGGCGGTCGGGCGCGGCGCTTACGCCTGCGCCGCCTGCTCCTTCGAGTTGCGCGCGGCCTCGATCCTGTCGAAGTCCTCGCGGCTCACGTTGATGTCGTCCGTCTTGTCGGCGTCGCCGGTCTTGAACTGAACCTCGACGTAACCGCCGCGGCCGTTGCTCCGCTGAATCTTGTCGGTGTCAACCTCGCGCCCGGTGCTGAGCGTTACCTTTGCCATGTCGTTCGTCTCCTGTCTCTTTCTTTGCTTGTTAGGGCCGGCGCGCGCCGGCCTCCGCCTTAGCCCACAGGCCGCAGGCCGACGCCTTCGAGGATGAACCGGAGCGTCACGTCGAGCGTCGGCGTGACGTTGGTGTAGGGCGTGTACGTCACGTAGAACTGGACGCCCGGCTGCAGCACGATCACTTCGTTGAGGTAGCGCGGGAAGCCGGGGCCGTTCTGCGCGCCGCCGTCCTCCACGCCGCCGCCGAAGCCGAAGATGCCGCCGCGCTGCGGGAAGTCGAGCGGCGTGCCTTCGAGCACGGTGCGGTCGCCGATCTTCATCTCGACCCACGCGTCGCGCAGGAGCGGCAGGAGGTTGAGCGTCGGGCTAAGGGTCGCGCCCGCGACCGCAGTCGGGTCGGTGATGCGGTTGTTGGTGTCGGCCGTGGCGATGGCCGAAGGCACGATGGCTTCCACCTGAAACGACGTCACGATGAGGTAGTTGCCCGAGGGCAGTTCGTTCGCAACCTTCATGTTGGTGTCGGCGCGGTCGCCCTTGAAGGTCGTGCCGCCGTCCGCGGTCGTGCGGTTGGTGTTGACCGGGATGTTGAAAAGCTGCTTGTCGGTCAGGCCGATGGCCGTGCCCGCCACGATACGCAGCGAGTCGTAGCGCCGCGAGTCGTGGGCGTACTTGATCTGCCCCTTGAAGAGTTGGTTAAACGTCTCGGCGTTGATGCCGTCGAGGGATTCGAGCGGCCTGCGCTCGTAGATTCCCGTCGCCGGGTTGCGCCAGTCAAACATACCGTCAGGCATCGTCTTTACTCCTACTCCGCGCCGCGGGCGAGCCCCGCGGGCACTCACAAGTTGATGGCGTAGGGCTGGCGCGCGGCCCGCCCCCTGAACGGGCCGCGCCCTAGAAGATGAAGTTCGGGTTCGCGTTCACGAGCCCGGCCATGCCGGGGTTGATGAAGCGCGGGTCAACGCTCACGAGCCCCGCGGCGCCCTGCTGCGCCGGCTGGCCGGCGGGAAGCTGCGGGATGAAGTTCGTCACGCTGTCGAGCGCCCCGCTGATGTAGGGGCGCGCCAGTTCGGCCGCGGCCAGCGCGCCGATGACGAGCGCCACGCCGGCCGCGTTGCCGCCCGTGAAGCGGTTGACGGTTCGGTTGTTGCGGAGGTAGAGGGCCGCGCCGAACTTGATGCCCGTGCGCAGGTAGGGGCTCAGGCTCGCGGGCAGGACGCGCGAGGCGACGGCGTTGAAAGCCTCGTTGCCGACGCCGGCCGCGAGGCACGCGATGCCGAAGTTGACCGCGCTCGACGGGTTGCGGAGTGCGCGGGCCGCCGGGTTCCTGCGCCGGCCGCCCTTCTTCCCGCCCTTCTTCTTCGGGTTGCTCTTGGCCTTGAAGGGGGCCGCGGCGCGGGCCTGCGTGACGGCGGCAGAGTTGCGGCGGCCCTTGCCCGCTTTCTTGCCTTTGCTGCTCTTGTGCTTCTTCACGTTCTTTCTCCTTGAACCGGGCAGACCCAAAGGGAATGACGGGGCCGGGTTGTGCGCCCGCGTGACGCCCTTCGCGTCGCGTGTGTTGGTCTGAGCCATGACTGTCGCTCCCGTTGGCCGCGTGTGTAGCGGCGTCGCTAGACGCGGCGTTGCTGGCCGCCGCTTCCGCCCGCGTGGGCGGAGAAAAAACAAGGCCCGCCGCTGCGAGCCTTCGCGGTGTGCGCCTGCTCGCTAACGACGGGCCTTGTCTCTATGAAACCCTGCCCTTTAAATTTTCAAATCAACTGTCAGTCTTCATATGCGGACAGCACCCGTAAGAGCCACCGCATGAACTTAGTGTCGCGCTTGAACAGTCTGTAAAATCGCGCGAGTAGAATTTTGTCCGTCTTCGTCTCGGCGCGTATCTCCATGACGGCGACGCCTTCAACCTTGCCTCCGTCAAAATCCTCAAAGTGCGCCTCCGTGTGTATCACTTCGCCCTCTTCAAGATTGCCGACGTTCTTTGCTCGGGTGTGTATCCAAGCATCTCTTCACAGAGTCCGATGAAGTCAAAAGCTATCGAGCGAAGCCGCTTCCAGACGATTACCCATTTCTCTTCGCTCAATTCCTCACGCCCTCCCGGCGTATGCTGTACTGCCCGCCGACGAGCGCGAGCCGGCCGTTCTGCAGGACGAGCCGCGGGCGCGTCCCGCCCTCCTCGCCCAGATGGTGGTAGAAAAGAAACTCCTTGTCCGTGCCGTACAGGTGCGGCTTCGCCGTGACGTACTCGACCGTTTTGACTTCGCCGTAGTCGAGCGCCCCGTTTGGCTGCGCGCCCTTCGGCATGGCGTAAGGTTTTGACAGTCCGATGTAGAGCCGCCTGCGGCCGGCGCCCCCGCCGAGGAGCGCGGCCGGGTTCTTTCTGAACGTGAGCGCCTTGCCGTTCGCCAGAATGACGCGGTGCAGCCTCCCGAGATACGCCGTGTCGGCGGGCGAGCCGGCGGGCACGAAGTATCGAGTGACGCCCCCGGCGCAGGGGACGCCGCGAAACTCTTTGTGCAGGCGCGAGACTGATGCGGGGCGCGTCGCGTTGCGTTTCGGCTTCGGGTTCTGCTCCGCGGCACGCTTCGCCGCCTTCTTCTCCTTCCGCCCTTTGAACCACTTGGCGACGACCGGCGCCGCCAGCACGCCCGCGACTGTCGAGGCGACGCCCGCGGCTGCGCCCGAGACGAAGTTAGAGCCGATGGCGCCGAGCGGGTTGCCCTGACGCGTGAGCGTCGCCACTACGGACACGGCCTTTTTGTGCTTGCCCTTCACGGCGCGCACGGCCGCCGCTTGGGTGCGCGCCAGCACGTCCGCCTCGCCCCGCTCCATGCCGAGCGAGGTCTTCTGTAGCCACGTCACCCGGTAGAGGTTCGCGGGGTTCTTACGCGGTCGAGCCGCCCGGCTCGGGTTGTGCTGCTTGACCGGTGCGCGAAAGATTTCCCGCCCCATGAAAAAGACCGTGTAGCGCAGGACGCGCGGACTGCCCGCCTTCGATTCTGCTTTCTCCTTCGCGTAGGCTTTCGCGTCGGCGCTGCTCTCGAAACTTCCGATTACCGAGCCGCCGTCCACGTGCGACTCAATTACGGTGTAGTCGCCGGGGTTCTTGCGGGGCTGCGGGCTCACATGATGATTACGCGGAGCCTTCGTCGCCGACTGCTTCTTACCCGCGCGCGGCTTCGCCTTAGTCGCCGTGAGTTTCTTAGGCTTGAGCTTGGGGGTCTGGGCCTTCGCCTTCTTCTTCTTCTTCTTCCGAGTCTCAACGGCCTTCTTAGCAGCCGCCTTCCGCTTGGAAGCCTGAACCCATCCGGTGTGGGGGTTCTGCGCCCGCAGCCTCTTTAGTGCCACCTCGCCGGACACGTAGTCGCGCTCGAATTTCCGGAGCCGCGCCGTCTGCTCGCGCGTCCGCGGTTTAGTGTCGCGCAGTTCGGCGATGCGCTCGCCTAGCGCTCTCAGACTGCGCTCTATCAGGTCGGGGTCGCTGCTGTTCCCGCGCAGCCACGCAGCGACTGCCGCCTCCGAGTAGCCGGGGTTCTCGTGCGGCGGCGGGATGCGCGGCCCCTTCGACGGCGACTTAGTGACCTGCCCCGCCTTCCTCGCGCGCTCGATCTCCTTCTCAGTCCAGCCCCAACGTTTGAGTTGGGCCGCCGAACAGTTGCGCTTGAGCGCGGGGTTGCGCCTGCTCGCCTCTTTCCTGATTGCTTCCTGAAGGTGCGGTGGCAATTCGCTCAACCTCTGCCGCGTGCGGCCTATCTTCACCCACTCGTCGGAGGGGGGCTGCTGCTTAGACTTCTCGGCGCCCGCCCGCGTGCCCTTACTCGCGCCTTGAGCTAGGCGCCGCTTCACGGCGGACTTGACGCGCTTGACGGCGGCGCGGCGCAGCTTCCGGCCTATGCCGAGGATATTCTTTTGTCGGGCCGTCTTTGCCATTAGTCGAGTATGAACGCGATCAGTAACACCGCGCCTCCGATTAAAAGATAGGTGCCGACGTTCCCGCCGCCGTTCGGCGCGCTCGTGTAGACTTCCACGTTGCCGAGCGGCAACCCAGCCTCCGAGCCGGCCCCGATCACGTCGGCGCGGACGCCTTCGACTCCCGCCTTGTCCGAGATCGGCGTCCCCTGCATCTGCACGACGCCACCGCCGAGCCAGTCGGCCTGAGTTGTCACGTTGGCGTAGCCGCGCCGCGCCATCGCCTCGCCGAGTCTGTTGAGCGCGCTCGACATGACGAGCGCGGCGCCGCCGCCGAAAACGTTCTGCGCCTGCGCGCGTATGTAGAGACGCGTCCCCGCTGGAATCCGGCCGACGCCCGCCGCGTTCGCGCTGCCCGTCACGTTCGGGCCGCTGCCGGGTGGCGCGGCGCCGCTCCCGCCCGCGAGCTTCGGGACGGCGCCGTGGGCTATCGGCCCCTGCGCCCACGGGCCGGGGAAGTCCGCAAAGAGCGCCGTCCACGTCTGCGCCCCGACCTTGCCGTCTACCCCGAGACCCCTCCTCTGCTGGTAAGCCGCGACCGCGCTTTCGAGGTTGTAGTCGAAGACGCCCGGCACGCTCGAAAAGTAGTTGAGGCGTTCGGCCACCCACTGCACGTCCGTACCTTCCGACCCGCGCTTGACGAGTCGGCTGCCGAGTTCGTAGTAGGTGTTCGCGGCCACGGCTTAAGACTTACCTCCGCGAGAAGCCCTTACTCTGAAGCAGGACGAGCGCCCCGACGCCGAGCATGATCGGAGCCCAGCCGATGTGCGAGCCGTCCGACAGGCGGATGCCCTGACCGTCAACGCCGATGCCTACGCCGGCCGGCGGTGCCGCGCCATAAGGGCTCGCGCCCTGCGTCGTGTAGTTCACGGCGGGCTGGCCCGTCACACCCACGCCGTACTTCGCCGCGTCCTTGCTGTACTTCAGCGTCAGGAAGTTGTTGAGCGTGGCGACGCTCTGGCCGAAGACGTTGTTCCAATCTATCCCGCCCCCGTCGCCGTAGACGCCGCCGCCGAACACGTCGCCGCCGCCGAAGATGCCGCCCTGCGGGATGTTGAAACCGAGCCCGCGCCGCAGTAGCGCGGCGTGCATTAGGTTACTCATAGCTTCTTACCGTCCTGCTTTCGGTCTGCTACTTCTTCATGAGGAGGTAGGCGCCCAGCGCCCACGCGCCCCACGGTAGCCCCATCGGGCCGGGCGTGAGCGCGAGCTGGAACAGCCCGCCGATGCCGCCCGCGGGCTGCGCGGCGCCGCCGCCGCCCCCGCCCACCTGAGTCCCGCCGCCGCCCGCCTGAGTCGCCTCGTAGCGCGCGAGGAACGCGGCCCGCGTGCCGGGGATGCTGTCCACGTTCGAGAAGTCGGCCTTGCCGCCCTCCGCCAGGAACTGTTCGAAACTCCCGAACCCCGAGCCGTCGCTCGCGCGGTATATCCCGCCGTTCGTCGTCGGGTCGTCCGGAAATCGGTAAAATGGGTTAGCCATGATCAACCTCTGCTGTCCTGACTCCGCCGCGGTGATGTTTTTGACGGGGTTCGTCAGCACGGCCGGCGGCTTGAAGTCCGTCCCGGCGCCCGTCGTCTGCGGCGCGGGCGTGTCGTAAAAGTCCGTAACCGGCTCGTACCCGTCTAAAGGTAGAAAGCTCATTTGAGTACCCACAGGAGCGCGAGCGCCCCGATTGCCGCGTAGAGCATCGTGTCGTCGCCCGCGGTCGCGCCGCCCGTCCCGTTCGGCGCCGCGCCGCCGCCGCCCTGCTGCGCCGCCTGCCGTATCTGCGCGAGACGCTGCTCGTACGCGGGCCTGTACGCCGGGTCGTTCCACTTCCGCTGCACGTACTCGACGGATTGGAGCTGCGCGGCCGCCTGCGCGAGTTGGGTCAACGCCTGCTCGGCCGCCGAAACGTCCGCCGCGGTGATGGCCGCCTGAGACTGAATCCGGTTGAAGAGCTGCGTGACCTGCCCGGCCATCTGCTCGAACTGATTCGCGGCGTCGCGCTCCTGCGCGCTCGGCCCGCCGCCGCCGAACAGCCCGCCGAACAGCTTGCCGATTACGGGCACGAGCGAAACGCCGATGCCGACGAGCGTGCCCACGGGGCCGCCCGCGCTGCCCGCCGCGGCGCCGGCCGCGAGGGCGAAGCCGAGCCCGCGCCGCGCGTGTCTCACTTCAAAGAACTGATAGCGGTCGCCGCCGAGTCGGACGGCCAGCCTCAAGCCGGCGTGCCTGAGCATGGCCGGCGGAACGTCCGCGGGGCTCGCGTAAACCGGCGCCGCGCCTATGCTGCCGATGGGTTCGCCCATTCACTTAAAAATCTGATAGTTGCCCTCCGCGATGCGCGGGGGCTTCCATCCCGCCGGCCTGTCCTGCGGCGTGGGGTCGAGCGCGAGCCAGCTGCCGCGCTCGTCCTGCGCGTTGACGTAGACGTGAGTAAAGCCGTCGTCCGCCGGGGTCTGCTTAATGACGGTGAAGGCGACGGGGCGCCCGACGAGCGCGAGGCACGTTGCGAGAAAGACGGACTTGATTCCGCAGTCGCCCTCGGGCGTGTTCGGGTTGAGCGCGTAGAGAGTGCTCCAAAGGTCAGCAACGCGCTCGACGCCGTAAGGGTCAGCGCGGTAAGTAATGCCGTCGCGGGCGAAAAGGAAACACGCGTTGATCTCGCCCATGACATCGTGGCCGCGAACCTTCCCCACCACCTCGCGCAGGACGAACTGGCGCAAGTCGGCCTGCGTCGCGTCCTCGCGGACGAAGCGGGCCATGTACTCAAGAGCCTGTAGGGTGCCGGCGTCTCCATCCTTAAGCCATTCGTGGCGCTGGTGTCCGTCCCGCCAGATTTGTAAATGCGTCTTCACGTTTGAAGAGGGGGCGGCGGCGCGCGGCGGGTGGCAGCGAAAAGGGTAAAGGCTGCGCGATGTGTGCCGCGCGCCGCCTTTACCCGAGCGGACGATACAGGGGCGGCCTTCGCGTGTCAAGAAAAAAGTATTAGAAATTTTGATGTAATTATGCTAGACTACAAAAAGTCCTGATAATAACGTAGTGTTATTGAAGTAATAAAGTATTGTTATACTATAATTATTTCAATAAGATGTATAAGGAAAATCTATGGGAAAGAAAGCGGCACCCCCGAAAGAGCCGGACGCACCGGACGCGAAAGAACAGGCGCCGAGACTGAGGCCGGGCCAGCGGGAGCGAATCAACTACGAGCGCACGGTGGAGGACGTTGACGCGGAAGAGAAAGGCGAGCCGCAGGCAGAGCCGGACTGCGCGCTCTGCAATGACGAAGGCTGCGCCGCGTGCGACGGCTCGGCGCTGCTTGAAATCGATCCCGAGCCGGTCAAGCCGCTATCTCCCCTCGAAACGCTGCTCAAGAATCTACAGGGTTCGACGGACGCGGTTATTTACGTCATCCGCAAGGCCGACCCCGTAATGCTGCGCGGGAAGTTTCGGGAGACGTGCGAGATTGAACAGACGAAGGGGCAAATACCTTACGAGGATACGTTCACAGACCCCGACAGCGTGGCGCTCGCGGTTCAAGGCATTTTCGGCGGGGGCGTCTACAAGCTGCAAATCCGACAGAACGGCCTGCCGCTCAAGACGTGGACGATGACCATCGCAGACGTGCCCGAGCGCAAGCCGGCACAGCCGGAGGTGATGCCGCCCGAGCCGCCCGCGAAGGCAGTCACGATTGAGAGCGAGCTTGACGAGTTGGAGCGCACGGCGAACCGGCTGCACAGGCTCAAGAGTCTCATGGGATGGGAGGCGCCGCCGGCCGCGAACGCGCTGCCGCCCGCGCCGGCCGAAAACTCAGACCCGACGCTTGCCGCCTTCCTGACGCTCACGGAGAAAAACCCGACGCTCGCGGAAAGGTTCGTTGACCGCTTCTTACCTTCGGAAGATAAAAAGTCTTTCGTGTCCGATCTGCTCGCGCACCCTCAAGAGGCTCTACAGTTATTTCAGGCGGCGGCGATGACCGTGCAGAGCATGTTCATGCGGCCGAACGGCGCGCAGCCGAACGGGCAGGCGCCCGCGCCCCTCGACCCGCTGCAACAAACTCTCGCCGTCGTCGTCAACGACTTGAAACATAACCGCCGCGTCGGGCGCGCGGTCGTCACCATCGAGGAGCTTCTTTCCTCTCGGCCCGATCTCGCGCCGATGTTCTCTCAGTTGCTCGCCGCCGAGCCCGCGGCGCTGCTCGCGGAGTTGTCGCGCTTCGCTGGCGAGAACCTTGCCGAGTACGAGCACGCCGCGGAATTTATTTCAGACCTTCAAGACGAGTTGCGGCCCGACGAAGACGAAGGGGAAGGCGAGGCGGAAGAGAAGGGGGAAGGTGAAGAGTAATGAAGCCGAAGCCGGTTAGATGTAACACTCACGGCGAAGTGCCGGGATACGTCGTCTGCCATCACGTCATCAATGGCGTGGCCGTGGGTAGCTACGACCGCCCCGAGTCTGACGAGTCCGGCAGGCTCAATCGTCTGCAATCTAAAGAGCCCGCGCGCCCACGGCGTAGACGAACTAACCTTAGTCTGTGAAGGGTGGGCGATGGCGCGCGGCTGGATTCCTCCGCGAGAGGTGCAAGGGCATTGAATCTCTTCCCGCCACTCGAAGACCTGAAGCGCGAAATGGCCGCGGCGATAGAGCACGGCCGCGCGAACCGCGCTGCGGAGATTCTGACTGACGCCCGCGGGCGTTGGCCCTTCCTGTCCGCGCTCGTCGCGTCCGTCTTCACCGGCACGCCCGAAGAGGTCGTCAGGAAGGCGTCCGTCTACTGGCCCGGCCTCGCGGACATGCCGGGCGCCGTCGAGTTCGCTCGCGCGGTGCAAGAGAAGTTACAAGAGGCGGCGAGTAAGAAGCGCGGGGCGCAGCCGGCGCCGGAAGGAAGGCGGTTAAAGGGATGAGCGACGATAAGGTAAGAGTCGAGTCTGTTTTTACAGACCTCGTTGTTTCATTATCCGAAGGGGCCGACGACGTAACGCGCGCCATGCTGAAAGAGGCGAACGATTATTTCGAGCAACACAACTATCAAGCCGCGGGCGTGCAAATGGCGATGGCCGCGGCGCGGCGGGGGAGGCTCGCGGAGGTGTTAGCGCGCGTACAAGATGCCTTCGCCGTTGAAGTGGCGTCTGCGGCCGCGCGGCCCGAGCCCGCCGCGTTCACCCTGCTAGAGACCGACAAGCAAGGCGCCGTCGCCTTTGACTGCTTTCTCTGTAAACTCGAAAACAGAGAAAGCTTTCACTTCAAAGGGATGCCGCCGGGCTACGACTTCGCCTCAAAACTCCCGGTCTGCGACGAGCACGCCGACGAGCCGACGAGCGTTCGCACGAACATACCGCCCGCCTTCGCGCCCGACTTCCGCCCGTGCGGCAGATGCAAGGTCGAGTTCAATATCCACACGCCGCCGCCCTTCTTCACCGAGCAGGGGCGCGAGTACAACGTACAGGCTCACACGCGCCCGTCAGACTTCATCTGCAACGACTGCACGCTCGCGCTGTGTAGGGAGTTAATCAGGCGCCACGAATGACGATCTACGCCGCGCTGTCACTCTTCGCCGCCTGCGCGCTCGCCGTGATGGTGAGGCGGCGGCGCAAGGCCGAGCCTTCACTGCCGGGCGGGAAGTCTGATTACTGCCCGAACTGCTCACGCCCCGTCAAACGCTACGACGTGACGGACGGCGAAAAGCGTTGGAAAGAGTTTTACTGTTGGGTGTGCAGTCTGAGCATACCCGCCGACGCGTCCCGCTCTTAACCGGGCGGGGCGCTTTTCTGTTCACGTCTGCGCGCCCGCCGCGCCGGGCCGTTCCTCTTCCACTCCGCGCGCCAGTACGCGCGCAGCACTTCGCGCGGGCTCGGCGCCGCCTTCACTCTCTGCGCCGCGGCTACCGGCGGGCGGTGATCTTCCGCCCACGCCTTATTTCTACACGCGGGGCGGCAAAACTTCTGCGTCCGTCTCTTCTGCTCGAAACTCTCGCCGCACGCCTGACACTCCGCGTGAATTTTCTCTTTCCGCCTTCTCGTCATTCCCAAGCCCTCCGAAGGTCGAAAAAACGCTCGACGGTCGCGGCTGTGATGCCGGTTGCCGGGCCGCTTTGCCGTCTCCCTTGCGTTGACAACGCATAAAAGGGTAGCACAACGCCCCTGTTTGTGGCGGTAATTGTGTGAGCAAAAGGAAAACGGCGCCCGAAAGCGCCGCTAAGTTGTTGATTCTAAATGCACCCGGCATGACTCGAACATGCGACCTTCTGATTCGTAGTCAGACGCTCTATCCAACTGAGCTACGGGTGCTTTGTCTCTTGTGTGAAGAGATGAAAGGATATTAAAAGCCGCGCGCGGGAGTGTCAAGCGGGCGCGGCGGAGGCGGATTAGGCCGGAAAAGCCGTGTATTTTCAGCGTGCGTAGTAGCCGGGGCGCGAGCGTGCGATGGCGTCGGCGCGGGAGACTTCGACGGTGATCGTGCGCCACTTGCCGTCGCGTGCGCGGGCGTTCGTTGATTGATAGGCGAGGCTGTAGAGGGTGCGCATCTCGGCGGCGACCTCGGCGTAGAGGCGCCCCATGTCTTCGAGCCGGCGTATCTCGTGGAGGCGCCCGCCCGTCCGGTCTGCCAGAGATTGCATGCGCGCGCGCGCGGCCGCGTAGATGGCCGACTGTTGCGGCGTGAGCGGGAGCAGCGTCTTCGGGTCGGCCGAGGGGAGCGCGAGCGGGTAGATGGTGACGCCCAAACGGTCGGCCGTGTCGAGGACTGTGCGCAGCGCGGCGCTCTGCTCGGGCTTGACGGCGGCGACGGCCTCGTCGCCTGTCTTGGCCTCGGCCGTGTGCTCGCCGTCGAGCTTGCGCTCTTCGGTGTCGAGCCCGTCGGAGAGGACGACGACGGCCTTGCGCCGTTTGCCCTCCTTCGACAACTCGGCCAGAGAGTAGCGCAGGGCTTGATAGAGGCTCGTGTTGCCGCGCCCCTTCGACTCCTCGATGGCGAAGGCGATCTTCGAGCGGTCGGAGGTGAAGTGCTGAAGCGTCTGCACCTTGTCGTTAAAGGCGACGACCTCGACGCGGTCTTCGGGGCCGAGCGCGTCTATGAAGCGCAGCGCCGACTGCTTGAGCGTCGGCCGGAAGTTGATCGTAGAGCCCGACATGTCCAAGAGCAGCACGAGGCTGAAGGGCGCCTGCGACGGCTCGAAGCTGACGAGCGACTGGCGCACGCCGTCCTCGTAGACGGCGAACTCCGACTGCTGGAGGTTCGTGATGGCCTGCCCCTTGCGATCCGCGACGCCGACGTTGAGGATGACGAGGTTGCTCTCGACCGTCACCACGGGCTCGTCCTGCGCCTGCGCGCGCGCGGCCGCCGAGAGGCACAGAAGGGCGACGGCGGCGCAGACGATTTTTCGTAGATTGTTCCGGAAAGTGGCGGTGAAAGTCATCGCTCGAAAACGCATGGTTGCGGGATAAGTATGCCGACGCACGCGCGCACGCGCAAGCTCGCCGGACTGGTTTGGTGCTCTCCCGGCGCGGTGAGTTGCCAGAGTTCGGGGCTGTTGGTGTTTGCGGCGATTCGGCTCGCAGGAAGGGAACTTAACAGGGATGGACAGGACGGGCAGGATTAGGATTGAAAACTTAAATCCCTATCCCGTCAATCCTGTCCACCCCTGTTAATTCATTCTCTATCTTCCGGCGCGCGCGCGCGCGCGGCGCGGGGCGGGCGCCTGACGCTCGTCTTCGTCGGCGGCGACGGGGGCGGGGAAGGGGACGGGCGCGGGCGGCGCGGGGCGCGAAGGCGTGCGGCGCGTGCGGCGGGCCTCGGCGCGTTCGGCCTCGACGGCCGCCGTGCGCTTGGCCTTGTCTATGCGCTTGCGCGGGACGAGCTGGTAGCGCAGCTCCATCTCCTGCGAGACGCGGTAGATGTTCTTCGCCTTCTGCCCGCGCTCGGCGCGCTTGAGCACCTCGTTCGTCTCCAGCAGCTCGGCGCGGTCTTCCTTGTCGATCCAGATGTAAAGGGCCTCGGCCATCTCTCTTAAAACCTCCAGGCGTATCAGCTTGCGCAGCTCCTCGGGTCTCGCGACCGGGGGGAGGTGCGCCGTCTCAGTGTCGGCCGCCGGGCGGGGCTTTTGCCCCTCCTGCGAGCGGCGCGCGTCGTAGTATTCGGAGACGAGCGCGTCCACCTCCGCGCGCCGCTCGTCGTAGAAGAGTGCGAAGTCGTTGCAGCGCGTGCGGTAGACGCAGTTCACCGAGCAGACGAGCGCGTCCTTAAAATGCCCGTAGCGGTTGCAGTAGAGTTTCAGGCGCATCGCTTGCGATTCCACCGGCACAATCAAAGTTAATATACCATGCGCGTGCCACGCGTGCAACGCACATTTGCGCGTGAAACGCATGGGGCGAAAATTCTTCCCCGAATTACCGTGCGGGCGTATAATGCGCGCCGTCTTCGGGTGAAACTCAAGCTCACGGGGTTCGCCGCCACGACTCCACAGAGCGTCTCCGTAAACGACGCCGCCGACAGGCGTCCTCAGTCGCGAAGGGGATGCGAAAGCCTTGCATAAACCGAACTTTTGCTGCGACTGCGGCGAGCGCGTCGCGCGTGCGCGCTGGCGCGTCTGGACGAGCCGGCGCTTCTGCGAGACGTGTGAGCGACGCCACAGGCGCGCGAGTCTGACCGCGACAGTTCTGCTTCTGTTGGCGCTCGGCGGCGGCGGATTTCTGCTCGGCCGTTTCGTGTCGCAGATCGG
>JADMIO011583489.1_pt1 | contig 13348 bp, 11 predicted proteins | sample 8958161 | NCBI WGS metagenome assembly JADMIO01 (sample SAMN16585339, study PRJNA669376) | soil metagenome | isolation source: Crop rotation soil | place: USA: Cullars Rotation, Alabama | collected 2011 | reverse complement strand
TACGCGGTCTTCGTTGACCGCGAAGGCGTCGTCTGGTTCGGCACCGATCGCGGCGTCTGCCGCTATGACCCGCGCGGCCTGCGCGTCGAGAACATCTCTGATAATACCGAGAGCAACTTCGCGCGCACCCTCTTTCGCACGAGCAGCGGCGCGCTGTGGTGCGGCACCAATCGCGGCCTCTTCGTTCGCACGGCGGAAGATTGGCAGCCGAGCGAAGCCATAGGCAACCGCGTCGTTCATGCGATCAACGAAGACGCCAGCGGTCGCCTGCTCGTCGGCACGGCTTCAGGACTATTCATCGAATCGCCAGCGCCGCCCGCTCCGCCGCGTCATTCGGGATTTAGTAATTTATCTCACACGACGACGTTCGTCCGGTTCGACGAAGCCGGCGACAGTGTGCGGGCGATTCAGCGGTTTCGCGGCGCGCTCTACGTCGCCAGCTTCGGGCGCGGCCTCGAACGTCTGGAAGCCGACAGCCGCGCGCCGATCTGGCCCGCCGATTCAACCAACGCCGCTCTGCGTCAAGTCGTCAGCCTCTACGCCGAGGGCGACCGGCGATTGTGGATCGGCACGGCGCTAGCGGGCGTCTTCGTCTTCGACGGTGCGACCACGAAGCCTGCCGACGGACTCAATGCCTTGCGCGGCGCGGCGGTTTGGGCGATGGACGGCTCGCCGGAAAGCGTGCTGTGGCTGGCGACGGCGCGCGGCCTGTTCGCCTTGCGCAACGGGCAATTGACCTCACTGATCGGCGACTGCGATGCGCGCAGCGTTGTCGCCACGTCAGCCGACCTCGCATGGTGCGCGACCGCCGGCAACGGCTTGCATCGCGTTCTGCTCGATGACACGGCGAGCGTCATCACGACGAAGTGCGATGTTGAACAGGGCCTACCGTCCGAGCAGGTCTTTACCATCCTCGCGGCGCGGGATCAGCCGACCGTATGGGTCGGCACGAATCGCGGCCTGGCGCGCTACGAGCCGAGCGAGGTCGCGCCGCTCGTCTTCGCCGCGCGCGTGATGGGCAAGCGGTTGTTCAGCCGCGATGAAGTGCAGGCCGGCCTCAACCTCGAATACCCGCAGAACAGCCTCGCCATTGACGTAGCCGCCATCAGCAGTCACAGCTTCCCTGAACAGTTTCAATATGTCTTCGCCGTCAGCGACGACGCGGGCCGCACGGTGCGGCAAAAGCTGTCGCGCGATTCGCAGCTTGTGCTGGAGGGCTTGCGCGCCGGTCGTTACCGCGTGACCGCGCGCGCTTTCACGAACGACCTGGTGGCGTCAGCGCCGCTTGTAATCGAATTCACAGTCGCGCGCGCGCCATTCCCCTGGACATCTGCGGCGCTTTCGGTGCTGTTGCTGCTGGCGCTGTTAGCGGTCTGGTGGGGCTATCGCCAGAACCGCCGCATGCGGCGCACGAATGCGGCGCTCGAATCGGCCAACCTGCAACTGGCCGGGACGCGCTCGCAGCTCGCCAACGAGACCGAAGCCGAACGCCGTCGCATCGCCCGCGACCTGCACGACCAGACGTTGGCCGACCTGCGGCGCTTGATGATGATGAGCGACCAGTTGCCGGCCAACGGCCACCGCGCCGTCGAGCCGTCGCGGTTCCGGCAGGAGATTGAAAATATCTCAAGCGAGATACGCCGCATCTGCGAAGACTTGAGTCCTTCGGCGCTGGCCAACGTCGGCCTGGCGGCGGCGCTGGAGTGGGCACTGGCCAACGGCGTCGCGCAGTTGCCGGACGAACAGAAGTTCGCCTACGAGTTCGCCTGCGAGGACGGTTTGGATGAAAAGCTACAATTGAAAAGCGTCGTGCAGATACAGGTCTTCCGCATCGTGCAGGAGGCGGTGAATAACGTCTGCCGGCATGCCGGCGCGACCCGCGTCAAGCTGAGCGCCAGAGTGGAGGCGGAGGGCGCTTTGTTGATCGAGCTTGCAGACGACGGCTGCGGCTTCGACGCGAACGACACCAACGGCAAGCGCGGGCGCGGGCTGACGAACATCCGCTCGCGCGCCAGCCTGATTGACGCCGAAGTTAGTTGGATGAATCGCCCCGAAGGCGGCACGGTTTTCACCCTGCGCAAAGCCGCCGCACAGGCCGCCGTGACTTGACTGTCAGATCAATACGAATGCGCTCCGCTCACTTTCCCAGCCTTCAAAACAATGGCTAAAGGCATTTGTGCGTTGACGCTCTCATCTCGCCGCATTATCGTTCAGAGATGAAAGTGCGTGACGTGTTGAAGCTGCTTAATGAAGACGGCTGGTATCTCGTCACGACCGAAGGCAGTCACCGTCAGTATAAGCATCCAATGAAGCGAGGACGCGTCACTGTACCAGATAAGCCGAACGACGATCTGCCGCCCGGAACATTGAACAGCATATTGAAGCAGGCCGGCCTGAAGACGACAGGAGAATAGACCATGCGTTATGCAATCGTTATCGAAAAGGCAGAAAATAACTACGCCGCCTACGTTCCCGATTTGCCCGGCTGTGTAACAACAGGGCAGACCGTCGAAGAAGTAGAGCGAGAGATACGCGAGGCTATAGAATTCCACATTCGCGGATTGCGCGAAGATGGTTTACCCGTGCCGGCACCTTCGAGCAAGGTCAATTATATTGACGTTGCCGCTTAGACTGCCGGCAACGGCGTAATGGCAGGATCAGACACAACGGGGTGATGGAGCGATGAAGAAATGACGCAGCCGCTGGTTGGCATCATCATGGGATCAACGTCCGACTGGGAGACGATGGCGCACGCCGCCGAGACGCTCCAGTCGCTCGGCGTGCCGTTCGAAGTCCGCGTCGTCAGCGCCCACCGCACGCCCGATTTGCTGTTTGAATACGCTTCGACCGCCGAAGCGCGCGGACTCGAAGTCATCATCGCCGGGGCCGGCGGCGCGGCGCACTTGCCCGGCATGACCGCCGCTAAAACCGCGCTGCCGGTCTTGGGCGTGCCGGTCGAATCGAAGGCACTGAAGGGCATGGACTCTTTGTTATCTATCGTACAAATGCCGGCAGGCATCCCCGTCGGCACGCTCGCCATCGGTCGCGCAGGGGCCGTCAACGCGGCGCTGCTGGCGACGGCGATGCTCGGCAACAAGTACCCGCCGCTGCGCGAGGCGCTGAAGCAATACAGAGATAAGCAGACTCGGACGGTGCTCGACCGGCCCGATCCGAGGGAGGCGTGATGCAAATCGGCATACTCGGCGGCGGACAACTGGGGCGCATGCTGGCGCTCGCCGGCTACCCGCTCGGCCTGCGCTTCCGCACGCTCGACCTCTCGTCGGAAGCGCCCGCCGGCCACGTCAGCGAGTTGATGGCCGCCGACTTCAACGACACCGACGCCTTGAAGCGGTTCGCGCGCGGCCTCGACGTGGTGACGTATGAATTCGAGAACGTTCCCGTAGACCCTGCGCGCTTCCTGAGCCGCCGCGTCAGCGTCTTCCCGCCGCCCGAAGCGCTCGAAGCGGCGCAGGATCGCCTGATGGAAAAGCGATTCTTCGAGCGCCTCGGCATTCCGACGCCGACCTTTGTGGCGGTAGACACATGGGACGATTTGAAGAACGCGATCAACGACACGGGGCTGCCGGCGGTGCTGAAGACGCGGCGCTTCGGCTACGACGGCAAGGGCCAGGTCGTGATCCGCAAGACCGAAGACGTGTCGCAGGCATGGCAGTCGCTCGGCGGCGTGCCGTTGATCCTCGAAGGCTTCGTCGCCTTCGAGCGCGAGGTCTCCATCCTCGCCGTGCGCAGCCGCGGCGGCGAGTCGGCGTTCTACCCGATAGTCGAGAATCATCATCACGAAGGCATCCTGCGCACGTCCCTGTGCCCGGCTCCCGGAGCCACTTCTGAGCTTCAGCGCGAAGCCGAAGCGTATGCCCGCGCGGCGCTCGAAGCGTTGAATTACGTCGGCGTGCTGGCCATCGAATTCTTCGAGCGCGACGGCCACCTGCTGGCTAACGAGATGGCCCCGCGCGTTCACAACTCCGGCCACTGGACGATCGAAGGCGCGGAGACCAGCCAGTTTGAAAACCACCTGCGCGCCATCACTGGCTGGCCGCTCGGTTCGACCGCGACCGTCGGCTACTCGGCGATGCTCAATTTGATCGGCATGATCCCCGACTTGCGCGCTGTGCTGGCGATGAGCAATGTTCACCTGCACCTCTACGGCAAAGCGCCGCGCCCGAATCGTAAGCTCGGTCACATTACCTTGCGCACGACAACCTCGGAAGCGCGCGACGCCGGCCTTGCCCTTCTTCGTCAACTCGTCGGCCAGCCGGAATAACGACGACTTGAGCCGATTTCAAATGCATTGAGCCAAGGGAATCTCCGCGCGGTCGGCGCGAGCGATGTCTGCGTGTTTGAAAACGTGGCGTAGCACCGGCGCGCACAACTCGCCGTAGACCAGCGGCAGCAGCTTCTCGCGCGCCGCCACGTCGCCTTTGCCATATGTGGTGAGCAGCCCGGTGATCTCCTGAGGCGATGGCCGATCTGTCATACGTCAATCATCAACGTCGTGAATGCCGTTCTTCGCGCCGCGCCGCCTATGTTATAATATCGGGCATCAGCCGTTAAGCCGATCTGTAGAGGCGAGACAATTACAGCAAAGACGCCGGCGCTGGACGCTTCATTCCGATCTCAAAGCAGTGCGAACGTTAGCCCAAAGCTGAGGCCGCGAACCGATGCAAGAACCAACCGACCAGCACGACGCCAGTCCGGGCTTTCCTGTAACCGCGCTACTTTCCGCTTCGTCTAAGCACTGTGGCAAAATTAAGAGAATGAACTTCATCATAACATTGGAGAAGATTCTCAAAGATGAGGATTCAGAATGGCAGAGATACTCAGCAAGATCAGCGCGACCTTCAAGCGCCGCAAGGGCTTAGTGGCCCTCCTCGTTCTGCTCGTCTGCGCTGCCGTCGGCGGCTTTTTGCTGTGGGGCAGGAAGGCTGCGGCGAGCGATTACATCACCGCGAAAGTTGATCGCGGCAACGTCGAGGTTACGGTCTCGGCGACCGGCACTGTGCAGGCGGTGACGACCGTGCAGGTCGGCTCGCAGGTGTCAGGAACCGTTTCATGGCTTGGCGCCGACTTCAACTCGCAGGTCAAGCGCGGGCAGGTCATTGCGCGCCTCGACCCGGCCATCTTTCAAGCCCAGGTTGATAACGCGCGCGCCAACGTTCAGAACCAGCAGGCGGCCATCGTCGCGGCGCAGACCGACATCGCCAACCAGCAGGCCAACATCAAAGCCTCGCAGGCTAACGTCGAAGTCAACCGCGTGCAGCGCGACGACGCGTTCGACGTGGTGAAGCGCAACCAGGCGCTCCAGAATGTGATCGCCAGCCGCGACATACAGGCGTCGCAGGCCGCCGCCAACGCCGCCGCCGCGCGCTACGAGCAGGCCGTCGCGCAGCTCGGGCAGGTGCAGGCGGGGCTGGCGCAATCGAAAGCCAAGCTCGATCAGGCGAAGGCCGCACTGGCGCAGGCGCAGGCGCAGCTCACGCAACAACAGGCGAACCTGGATCATTCGATCATCGCCTCGCCGATTGATGGCGTGGTGGTGTCGCGCGCCGTTGACATCGGCCAGACGGTTGCCGCCAGCCTGCAAGCGCCGACGCTCTTCACCATCGCCAACGACCTGACGAAGATGCAGGTGCTGGCCTCTATTGATGAAGCCGACGTTGGCCAGATCAAGCAGGGCATCAAGGCGCACTTCAACGTAGACGCCTTTCCGGGTCAGACTTTCACCGGCGAGATCACACAACTGCGCCTGAACGCGCAGACGACGCAGAACGTCGTGACCTACAGCGCGGTCATTGACGTGGCGAACCCCGAATTGAAGCTGCGCCCCGGTATGACGGCGAACATCACGATCCCCGTCGCGCAGGCCGAAAACGCGCTGACGGTGCCCAACGCGGCCTTGCGCTTCAAGCCGAACCTTTCTGAAGAGGAGCTGCGCGCGAAGATGGAGGCGCACCGCAATCAGCGTCAGGGCGAACGTCAAGGCGGCGACCAGGGCGCGCAATCACAACCGTCCGACGCGCAAGGTCAGCAGCCCGCCGAGCAAGGTCAACGCCAGGGCAGGCCGCGCGACGGCCAGGCCGCGCAAGGCCAGGGGAATCAACCTAACGCTGGCGCGGGCGGCGACAACCAGCGGCGCGGGCAGATGGTCTGGGTGCTGGTCGGCGACAAGCAGATCGAGCCGCGCTTCGTACGCACGGGCTTGACCAATGGCCGCGTCACCGAGATCACCGGCGGCGAATTGAAAGAGGGCGACACCGTCATCCTCGGCCAGAGCGATGCCGGCGGCAACAGCAATCGCCCGCAGCAGGGCGGCTCGCCGCTCAGCCCGCGCCCGATGGGCGGCGGTCGCGGCAGATAGTGGGAACGAGTCTGGAGTCTGGAGTCAGAGGTCAGGCATGAATTGACTGCTGATCTTCTGACTCCAGACTTCTTTCAGGAGATTCTATTGGATACGCAGGTGATCACAGAAAAAGAGAGCGCCGTCGGGGCGGCGGCCACGTCGTTGATTCGGCTCGAACACATCCACAAGACTTATCAGATGGGTGATGTCGAGATACACGCGCTGCGCGGCATCAACTTGAACATCGAGCGCGGCGAGTTCGTCGCCATCATGGGGGCGTCGGGTTCCGGCAAGTCAACCACGATGAACATCCTCGGCTGCCTCGATAAGCCGACGCGCGGCCACTACTTCCTCGACGGGCAGGATGTGTCGAAGCTTACAAAAGACGAGTTGGCCGACATACGCAATCGCAAGATCGGCTTCGTCTTTCAGGGCTTCAACCTGCTGTCGCGCACGTCGGCGATTGAGAACGTCGAGCTGCCGATGCTCTACCTCGGGCTGAAGCCTGCCGAGCGGTTGAAGCGTGCCACAGAGGCGCTGGAGATCGTCGGACTCAGCCAGCGCATGCACAACATGCCGAACCAGTTGTCGGGTGGCCAGCAGCAGCGCGTCGCCATCGCGCGGGCGCTGGTCAACCACCCGGCCATCATCCTCGCTGACGAGCCGACCGGCAACCTCGACAGCCGCACTTCGATTGAAGTCATGGACGTCTTCCAGCAGTTGAACGAAGAGCGCGGCATCACCATCGCGCTGGTGACGCACGAGCCGGACATCGCGCAGTACGCGCGCCGCGTCGTCGTTTTCAAGGATGGCCGCATCAAGCGCGACGAACGCGTCGAAGACCCGCGGTCGGCGCGCGAAGAACTCGAAAGCCTGCCGCCGGTAGAAGACGACGACGAGGAGGACGACGAATGAACGTGTGGGGAACCTTTAAGATTGCTCTGCGGGCGCTGTCGCGCAACAAGCTGCGCTCCAGCCTGACGATGCTCGGCATCATCATCGGCGTCGGCGCGGTCATCGCGATGGTCGGCATCGGCCAGGGCGCGTCGGCTTCGATTCAGGCGCAAATTTCGCAGCTCGGCAACAACATGCTTTACGTCTGGTCAGGCTCGACCAATCAAGGCGGCATGCGCGGCGGCCAGGGTTCGTCGCCGACGCTCATCCCGGAAGACGTGGACGCCATCGAGCGCGAATGCCCGTCGGTGCGCGCCGCCAGCCCCGGCGTGCGCGCCAACGGCCAGCTCGTCTTCGGCAATCAGAACTGGGCGGCGTCGAGCGGGATTCAAGGCGTTAATGAGAAGTTCCCGGAGATTCGCGCATGGACGGTCGCACAAGGCGAATTCTTCACCGAAGGCGACGTGCGCACGGCGGCGCGCGTCTGCGTGCTCGGCAAGACAGTCGCCGACAACCTGTTTGCCGGCGCTGACCCCATCGGGCAGACGATGCGGATACGCAACCTGCCGTTCCGCGTCATCGGCATCCTCAGCACGAAAGGCCAGAACCAGTTCGGGCAGGATCAGGACGACACGGTGATCGTCCCCTACACGACGGCGCAGAAGAAGATGCTGACGATCACCTGGATTCATTACGCGATGGTCTCGGCGGTCAGCCCGGCAGCGACCTTCACGGCAGAGCGCGAGATCACCGACCTGCTGCGCCAGCGCCATAAGATCGCGCCGAACATGGACAGCGACTTCACGGTAAGGAATCTTACAGACGTGGCGGAGGCGGCGGACGAGTCGAGCAAGATCATGACGAACCTGCTGGCCTCGATCGCCGGCGTGTCGCTGCTAGTCGGCGGCATAGGCATCATGAACATCATGCTGGTGAGCGTCACCGAGCGAACGCGCGAGATCGGCATACGCATGGCGATAGGCGCGCGCAGCGGCGTCATCCGCCGCCAGTTCCTGATCGAATCCATCACGCTGTCGCTGGTCGGCGGCATCATCGGCGTCGCGCTGGGCGTCGGCGCTTCGATCGTCATCTCGAAGACGCTGAACTGGCCGACGCTGGTGTCGCCGTTCTCGATAGTCGCCTCTGTGCTGTTCTCGATGCTGGTCGGCATCGCCTTCGGCTACTACCCGGCGCGCAAAGCCGCTGCGCTTGATCCCATAGACGCGCTGCGATATGAGTAGAGGCAGTGGGCAGGGCAGAAATGATGAGCGATGAATGATGAACTGCCGGAGCTAGCGCCCATTGCGATTCGAGGGTCTCTCTGTAATTCATCATTTATCATTTCTCATTCATCATTCCTGCCCTGCCTCTAATCTGTTGTGATTCCCTTGTGCTGGATGACAAACAGTCCCCTCGCGTGCAGGATTCGGGTATAATCAAAACTTGAACCGCGACGTGGCCCCGCGCGTTTTGGAATGGTGTTAATGAACGTGAAGCGCATCATCACGACCACAATCTTGTTTGCCGTTATGATAGGCGGCTCGCCGCGCGCGCGCGCGGTCTTCGCTGCGGAAGGCGGCGTGCAAGAAATCAAGCAGGCGCTTATCAACGACACCATCAAGGATGCAGGGCTGCACCTTCAGCGCGGCGAGGAAGCTTACAAGAACCGCGAGTACGACCGCGCCCGCCGCGAATTCGACCAGGCGGTTGATGTGATTCTCACTGCACCAATCAACATTGCCGATGACGACGCGCTGCGCGCTTACTACCGCGAGCTGATCGAGAAGATCAACCGCTATCAGATCATCTCGATGGAGCAGAAGGACGGCGGCTTCAGCGAGCAGCGTTACGAGCCGTCACCGCTCGACAAGCTGGCGTCGCTTTCCGAGGCCGAGCTTGAAGAAGTGGCCGCCGACGATCAGGAGATCAACGCGCGGTTCAACTTCGACTTCGAGGCCGCTTACCCGATCAAGCAATTCATCAGCTACTTCACGCGCGGGCGCGGGCGCGCGACGATGGAGGCGGGACTGGCGCGCTCCGTGCGCTACCGCGCCATGGCCGAGCGCATCTTCAAGGAAGAAGGCGTGCCGACGGATTTGATCTGGCTGGCGCAGGTCGAGTCGGGCTGGAACCCTTACGCGCTGTCGTCGGCGGCGGCGAAAGGCATCTGGCAATTCATCCCGGCGACCGGCTCGCGCTTCGGCCTGCAACAGAACTACTGGGTGGACGAGCGCGCCAACCCTGAGAAGTCAACGCGCGCGGCGGCAAAGTATTTGAAGTATCTGGCGACGCGCTATCACAACGACTGGTCGCTGGCGCTGGCGGCTTACAACACCGGCGAAGGCAACGTTGATAATGCCATCACGCGCGCCGGCACGCGCGATTTCTGGCGCTTGCACCGCAGCGGCTTTCTGGCGCAGGAGACGCGTAACTACGTGCCGGCGATCCTGGCCGTCGTGACGATTGCCAAGACGCCCAGGAAATACGGCTTTGACCTGCCGCCGACTTACCCTTACCGCTACGAGACGCGCTGGATCGCCAAGCAGACCGACCTGCGCCCGCTGGCCAAGAAGCTGAACATCTCTTACGGCGCGCTGCTGGAGTTGAACCCTGAGCTGCAACGCGGCTCGACGCCGCCGGGCAAGCACGCGCTGCGCGTCCCCGCGGCCAGCGCCCCGCCAACCGAGGCGACCACAGACCCCACCACCGTCAATAATCAAATGTAACCACTGCTACTTTTCATCAGCCGCCCCGGATGAGCCGAACGTAGCGGCTGATAGGGGAATTGGCCCGAACATTAGTATTGAAGCGCCCCTGCCGCTTTGCTATCATCGCCGCAGTCTGTCAGGCGTACCGCAAGCGCCAGCCCTGCTTGATGCCCCTCCAGCGAATCCCTCTTGACCTGCGAGGTCTCCGCCATGTTCGAACTCTTCATGTTTGTCTGCATCATTGTTTTCCTTGTCGTGATCGGCAGCTTCATCCCGATCGGCAACGAAAACTCGACGGTGCGCCGGCTGCCCTGGGTGACCTTCGCCATCATGGGCCTTTGCGTGCTCGTCTACTACGGAACGCTGCCGGCGCAGGCGAGCAGCATGAAGGAAGTGGTGCAGAGCTATGGCGACCTCGAAAAATTTCTCAACCAGAACGAAGCGCTGGCGGCGGATGACCAGGTGAGGAACAAGCTGGTCGAGTATGGCCTCATGTCTAAAGAAGAGGCCGAGATGATCAAGGAGCAGATGAAAAAGCACCCGGAGCTGGCGAGCGAGTACGAGAGCTGGCTACGCACGCCGGAGGCGACGCAGTTGCGCGAAGAGTTCAATAAAAAGTTGATGGCGTTCGTCGAGGCGAGAAAGGGGACGGTCAATTTCCGCTTCGGCTTCGCGCCGAACGGCGAGTGGAAGATCTATCAGCTGGTCACCTGCGCCTTCCTGCACGGCGGCTACGAGCACCTGTTCGGCAACATGATTTTCTTCTTCGCCATCGCCTTCGTGCTCGAAGATTACTGGGGGCGCGGCTTCTTCCTCAGCTTCTACCTGTTCGGCGCGGTAGCGTCGTGCATCCCCTTCATCGTCTCGCCTTCGACCGTGCCGCTGATCGGCGCGTCGGGGGCAATCTCGGCGACCATGGGCGCGTTCCTCATCCGCCTGCCGCGCACCAAGATCAAGCTGTTGTTCTGGCCGGGCAACGTCCTCGGCTTTCTGCTGGCCAAGAAGCGGCTGATCGTGATGGTGCCGAGCTACCTGTTCCTGATCGCCTACTTCGTCGAGAACCTGATCCTGTGGTATTTCAACCGCAAGAACAATGGCGGCGGCACCGCCTTCTCGGCGCACATCGCCGGTTTCGTTTATGGGGCGGCCTTCGCCGGCGTAATGAAAGCTACAAAATACGAAGAGACGCACATCAATCCGAAGATCGAGGCGAAGGTGTCATTCGCCGCGCCGCAGGCCGTGCAGGAGGGTCTGGAGATGATGGACAAGGGTCAGCTCGACATCGCCGAGCGCAAGCTGCGCTCGCACCTGATGAAAGACCACGACAACCCCGAAGCCATCCTCGCCCTGATTCATGTCTACGAGAAGCAGCAGAACTACGACCAGCTCAACGCCATGTACGGGCGGTTGATTCGCCACCACCTGCAACGCAACGACAAGGAGGCGGCGCTGATCGCCTACGACAACCTGCTGTCGGTCTTCCCGGACAACGACGTGCGCGCGCGCATCCCGCCGCGCGACTGGATGGTGATCTGCGATTACCTACGCGAGGCGCAGATGAATCGCGAAGCGGCGGTCGAGTACGAACGGCTGGCCAACGCCTGGCCCGACGACGCGAACACAGTTCGGGCGCTAGTGCAGGGCGCGGAGTGCGCCTTGGTCGTCATGGATCCCGAACGTGCGCTGCGGATGTTCGAGATGGCCGAGAAGCTCTCGCCGCCGCAGGCGCTCGCCTCGAAGATCGTCGTCGGCCTGGAGAAATGCCGCCGCATTATCGAGAATCATCCCCAGTTCAAGAAACGCAAGCAGCCGAAGAAGCCCGTCTGGACGTAGGGTGTAAACAGCACAACGGTAACCCACATGAGATGCGCTTCGCGCGCTCCGCCGGATGCGCCGTTAAACAAACGAGGGATCAGGAATGGATTGCAATAGACGCTGAATCATCTCAATAAGTTTTTGCGCAAGCTTGGGTTCAAATTCATCTGTCTTAAACCCATGAGCTAGAGCATTCCTCACTTTCATGATCCTTACCAGCGAATCGTATTCTTCTCTCGATATTACCGCGTAGGTGGCAAGCTGTTTTAGCAGGTACATTGGCTCATGTCTCCGAAGCGAAATCCCCTCCTTTTGAGCCAGTAATCTAAGTACGGCTTCAGCAGTAGCCCAGGCTAATAATAGCGACGCTTGTGAGTGGTCAGACTTTGAAAGCTCCTGCAATTCTTCAACCATTTTCGCAACGTCTGCTTTGTCGAGAGGTATAGTCTCTTCAGCAAAAAGTGTCTCTTCCGTAGGACTCGTAATTATTAATTCAAACCTAAAGCCAGGATGTTGTTTCACGATTCGTGCCAACTCCGCCAGATGTGGAGATTTGGTCAAAGAGGCGCGGGTTTTGACTTCGACTATAACCGTCTCGTCATGCCTACGCGCAAGGATATCCGGACGATAATGTGAGAGGAAGTCAGGTAACTGATTACCTTGAGGCTCTATAATCACATTGTAGCCCTTAGCGCTATACTCCTTTGCGACCTCCTGAATGCGCTGCCCTTCCAACTCTTGTGCCAATCCTTCCATTATTCTACTTCCTCCTCACGTGGGGCCTCTTCAATCTTAACATAGAGGAACTCATTTCCGCGGGTGAATCCCTCCGCCAGTATTTCAGATTCCACTCGGAAAGTTCCATTTAAGCTTCTTTTCCGACTTAATACGTCGGTTACTTGATCGTCATCTATATAAATCAGGCCGACAAGGGCATCTTGGATAGGCTTAACAATGTTATCAACATCAACAGAGACTGCATCATAGAAATACGTGACTTTTACCATGACCGACTCTGCCATCGGCGGCTCGCTGGGAGGCCAGTATTTTTCGGCCTCTTGCCTCACCATCGCTTTCCAAGCGCGCAAGCGGTCCCTCCGCCTTGCCTGTTGGGAAACCGGAGGTCCGTCTATAATGAACTCAAACGGTAGCAAAAATCACCCCGTTCAAATTGGTTGGCCTAGCGCCAGCTTATAAACCAATCGGCAAATCTTTAAATCCCTGTACCCATGCCAACTAAATATGAGACTTCCTGTCTTCTGTCCCTTCTTCAAAACCACGCCTTGAGACTCAACTGAATCGTGCGCGGGCGCTGCGTGCGGCGCGGCAGGAGGAAGTCCGCGTCGTTGCGGTCAATGAACTCGGCTCCGAAATTAAAGGTCGTGGTGTTGAACAGGTTGAACACATCTATCGCCGGGCGCAGGCGAAGGTGCTCGTTGACGCGCACGGTTCGTGAGGCGCGCAGGTCAACCGTCCGCGTGCCCGGCCCGCGACCGTAGTTGCGCGGCAGGTTGCCGCTTGAGCCGATCGGCGCAAGCTGGAGCAGCGCCTTCACCTCGTCGGCGGTGGCGCT
>JADMIO011130913.1_pt1 | contig 13348 bp, 8 predicted proteins | sample 8958161 | NCBI WGS metagenome assembly JADMIO01 (sample SAMN16585339, study PRJNA669376) | soil metagenome | isolation source: Crop rotation soil | place: USA: Cullars Rotation, Alabama | collected 2011 | reverse complement strand
CCTGCAATGCTGTATTGAATTTATCTTCTCCGCCCGCTTTACCTGTCCAGTAATTTTTGAACCAGGTATGATAATCGGAAGGATTGCCACTCCATTTTAATAACGCGTCTTCAAACTGGCGTGTTTTGAAAAGAGGATGGATCAATGGCTGAAGAAGGCTGGTGTATCCCGTCTGGCCTTCAGCATCACCCCAGCTTTCGAGCCAGTGATGAGCAGGAAGAATATATTTACACAGCTCGGTGGTTTCATCCATTTTAGCATTGAATGAAATTGTTACCGGGCATTTTTTCATTCCGGAAATAAATTTGTCTGCAGCGAAATAATTATACGCAGGGTTAGCACCGTAAACCAGCACTGCGCCTACGTTTCCTGCGGAAAGATCATTTACAAGCGTTGCGAAATCCGCATCAACACCCTGGCGGTAATTGGCAGTTGATGACCAGTCGATCGTTTTTCCTCCCGCACCTATCGCCTCATTTATAGCATTTACTATGATCTGTACGTTCGGATCATTGCTTCCGCAAACAACAAGCGCTGCACCTTTATTAGCCATTAATTCAGCGGCCGCTTTCTTAACCCCGTCTGCAGCGGCACCTGAAAGATTTGAAGTCACGCTTCCCCCCACTGCAGCAAGCAAAGCCAGGGCCACAGCACCGGTTTCAGATGGCTTATGCAGATATCTCTCATCCGCATTTGCACCCGTTAAACTAAAATGACTTTCGAATTGAAAGTGGCGGCTCATTGCCGGGTTCTCACCTTCTATCCTCCTGTTCTGAGAATATTGTTTGTTGAATATTACAGGGCTTAACCATGTTCCCAGGAAATCCGCGCCGAGGCTTACTATTACCTTTGCATTTTCGAAATGATAGGACGGAAGCGCTTTCTTTCCATAAGAGGCTTCGTTTGCAAGTAACATACCGCTGTAAGAAACAGCGTCATACTGTACATGCTTGCTGCCCGGGAATTTTGCAAGGAACTCAGTGATGATCTGTTTGGTAGTGGCCGAAGTAATGGTGGATGTAAGCAACACGACAGGCTTACCACCGAGAGACGCAAGATCGCTCGCGATCATTTTATCAATAACGTCGAACGTTGCTTCTTTTCCTTTTGCTGATGGATAACGAAGGCGCGAAGTATCATACAGGTCCAGCACTGATGCCTGCACCTGCGCGGATGTTCCACCACCTGTTAAAGGTGAAAGTGTATTGCCCTCTATTTTTATAGGCCGGCCTTCCCTTTGCTTAACCACTACGGGTACCACATCCCCTTCACTTACATAAGTGGAGGCATAATAATTCGAAATACCCGGGATGATGTCGTCTCTTTTATTTAAGAAAGGAACTGATTTGCGTACAGGTACCTCACAACTGGCCGCAAGGGCAGCAGCAGCTGTACTGAAACCAACATATTTTAAGAAATCGCGGCGTGGGGTTTTGGCATCAATGATATCTTTAACATCCTCCAATGGAAGCAGTTCTTCTTTGAATTCATTCTCCAGTGAATTCTTAAATTCATCTGAGCTGTTCAACTCTCCAAAACTTTGCCAGTACTTTTTTTGCTCCATAATACCGTTATATTATTCCGTTTAAACGTTAATCAGTTTAAACGTTAACCCGGGTAAACTTTTTTACTGCCGAATCTACATTTAAAAATTCGAGGTTTAACCTTTTAAACGTTCAGAACGTTTAGCCGGATTAACTCCTCTAATAATGACATTTCTGACATTCAGTTCCGCCGATACGCTCTACTGTTACGCTGTCGTATTTTTTATTTTTTATATCATCATGAAATTTTTCATAGATGCTATAAAATTTATTTCCGTTTCCTTTATCGTCATTGAACTGCACTTTTGTTTCCCTGTGGCAATTGATACACCATCCCATGCTGAGGTCGGCAAACTGTGCCACTTCGGGCATCTCCTGGATATTGCCGTGGCAGGTCTGGCATTTTTGCTGGCCAACTTTAACGTGCTGTGCGTGGTTGAAGTAAACGTGGTCGGGCAGATTGTGGATCCTCACCCATTCGATGGGTTTACCCGGCTTATCGTATTTTTTCAGTTCAGGATTCCATCCTGCATATTGGTATAATTTCTGGATCTCCGCGGTACCGTTAACAGAAGTTCCGTCTTCACGGGTTATTGGATCGCCGCCATATTCTTTAATGGCCATATGACAATTCATACAAACGTTAACCGATGGTATGTTTGCATGCTTGCTGTCCTGTGCGCTGCCATGACAATACAAACAGCTTATCTGGTTAGTACCGGCATGTACTTTATGAGAATAGAATATGGGTTGTACCGGCTGGTATCCCTTTGTTCTTCCAAGGCCAATGGCTGCCTGTATGGTAAAATATCCCCCTATCAGGAAGAGTACGATCACCCCTAATAATAAATATGCTTTATTGCGATAGAAAGGAACAGGGTTGGGTGTTCTGAGCCCCTGCTTTTCATCACTTAGTTTCTTAAGGTTGCTGTTTACCTGTAATAATATAAGTGCGATGATGGCGAGAATGAGCGTAAGAACTCCATATAATAAAGAGTTGTCTTCTTCTCCACCTGGCTGCCCTGCGGTTGTTGATCCGGGGGCCGTGGCGGGCTTTTCATATTTATCAGCATAATCCAGTATGGCATCGATCTCATTTTCCTTCAGATCCGGAAAGGCCGTCATCACTGAATTGAACTTCGCCTTAAGCTGCATGGCATAAGGATCCGTGTTTGCCATGGCCGTAGCATTATGAACCCATTTGTGAACCCAGTCCTTCGGCAATCCCGCAGCGGCCTGCCTTTCTCTTGCCCCCTTTAAGGCCGGGCCGGTAAAGTCCGCATCCGGTTTGTGACAGCTTGCGCAATAGGTTCTGAATAATGATTGCCCATCCTGCGCAAATAAACCTGTATTGAAATTAAAGAGAAGGAGAAAGAGAATTCCGGAAATTGCTTTAGAAATAGGTCTGTAATGGTTCATGCGCTAAAACGTCTTAGTCAGGATGTGTGATTTCTATGCTGCGTGCAAAAATAAGTCAGGATGTTGACAAACTGTTAACATTTTAAAAATTTTTTTTCCCTTGTCTGGCGTGGGTTTCAGCCAGTTGCAGGACGTTAATGAGAATATTTGTCATTATTTTGTAACCTCATTTTCAGCTGCGAATAAATTCGAAGGTTACCATGGTATTTGCAGGATAAATGGATCACCTTTAGGAATTATTATAAAATAAAAAATCAATGGCTTCTCCACAAATACATCCGGGGCAGGTGAAACAGGTAGCTGTGTTCGCGTCAGGTGCCGGAAGTAACGCCGCGAAGATCATCGAACATTTCAGAAGTTCTTCAATTGGCCGGGTGTGCCTCGTGGTGTGCAATAATCCTGGGGCCGGTGTACTAACCGTCGCTGAAAAAGAGAATGTACCCGTTCTGATAATAGAAAGGAAAAAGTTCAACCAGGATGGATACCTCCCGGAATTGCGGGACCTCTCAATCGACCTGTTGGTGCTGGCCGGGTTTTTATGGAAGATCCCTCCTGTACTCATAAACGCATATCCCGGAAAGATCGTAAATATCCATCCTGCCCTTTTACCCAAATACGGTGGAAAGAACATGTATGGTAAAGCAGTTCATGAAGCGGTGCTGGCAGCAGGCGAAAAAGAGAGCGGCATCACCATACATTATGTTGATGAGATGTATGATCATGGCGCAACTATTCTCCAGGTAAAATGCGACGTAGATAATACTGACACAGCCGAGTCACTTGCCGACAAGATCCATGTTTTAGAACACTCCTGTTACGCCCGCGCTATAGAAGAGCTTATTTTAAAAAACTGACCAGGCTTATTTCTCTTAAACAAGGCAACTCATTTTTTATGACCCGGTTGCTGTGGCATTTTGCGCTACCGATCGATCGTATAATTACCGTTACCGGTTACGCACGGATCATGTTTCTTTTTTTTGCCCGGTGGGGATTCTCCAGGAATTTATTATGTATGATCTCTGCCATTGGCTTTTCATATACTTTGCTTTCAGCCCAGGAAATAATATCCAGGTAAGCAAAGGACCTCGTTTCAAAGCGATTCTTTTCAAGGTGTTTTATTTTCCGCAGAAATTTTTCAAGCTCGGGCTTCAATTGTTTGGCGCTGACCTTTGTGGAATGCCTTAAGAATTTAAATATCTCCTCTTCAACAACCGTTAAGTTTTTCATGCGCGCCATGAAGCGATACACCGACCGGATAAGTGAATCAAGTATGTCCTCATTGCCCATTTCATAATGGCACAGCAGGTGCATCAGCCTTGCATAGCACTGCAGGTCATTCCGCAGTCCGGGCTCATTATCATTTATTATCTTATGTAAAAAATCAATCGCTGTTGAATAATTTCCCGCACCGAAATACAGCATCGCGATCTTATAATTGAATACCAGGATACGGTGACTGTCCACAAAGAGCGAATACTCTTTTAGTTTTTCAACAATTTCCGGAACGATGTGCAGCCCTTCGCCGAACTCGCCTTTCATGAGATAATAATTCAGGCGGGCTGTATTTATATAAATGGAAGTATGCGTGCGGAAATTATCATGCAGGTTTGCAATGTCCGTTTTCGAGAACTGTTCAAAAGTTTCCAGCGTTTTTTCAAACTGCCTGATATTACGGAGCACAAAATGTGCATTCAGCAAATCATGAAATCCTTTTACATAGTGCCCTGTTTCCACAGACATCATCACTTTGTTCTCTGCAAACAGGTTGATCCATTTCTGGCTATAGCGGTAATACATCAGGAAGTCCTGGCGTATATAAGCATACCAGCAATAACTTTGATACAGGTATAACTTTTCATAAAATCCATTGATAGCATTATAATCAGATGGCAAAGATGTTTTGAAAAAATGACGGATGCTCTTCTCATCCTCTTCGTTTCGTGCATGCCCATTTTGAACATACCAGCGATACAGCAGCAGTGCAAGGTTAGACAGGCGTGTAACCCTGTCGATGTGCCTGCTGTTATCTGTTGCTTCTTCTGTAAGGCGAAGTGTTTTTTCAAGCGAACTGCGCGTGATATGAAGTGTCTCGATCTTTTTTTCAAGCGATATTACCTGCACAAGAAAATTGAATTTCTGGTTTGCCTTTGCGAGCTCCTTGGCTTTTTCCAGGATGTGAAGTGCCTGGAGCTTCAGACCTTTATTATATAACAGGCGTGCATTATCGAGATGTTCACTCAGCTTAAGATCCGTGTTCTCAGTGGTTTTTAAAAGGCGCAGACTTGCAAGCAGCTGCCTGTACAGGTGTGCCTTTAAATTATAAAGCTGTGATTTTGGTATATCATTCATCTTCCTGATCAAAAACTTCTCATCATATTCAGGCATTTTATCCAGGGCATCAAACAGCCGGATTATCTTCAGGTCTTCCTTTGACGAACTTCTCTTGATATAAAGCTTAAAATGTCTCTTCTCCGACTTCTCGAGTGAGCTTACCAGTTGAAATAATGTATCTGAAATATTGTTGGCCATAATTAATATTTTCCTCCGATACGCTGTACAGTTAAGGGTTTTAAAAAAACTTTAGCGCTTTTGGCATTATGGATCAAGCTACAACTTGATTAGTAATGCATACTGTTGCTGCGTATGTTTGTTGAACAATTTGTTACTGGCGGCAATGTTGAAGAGAATAACGATTAAAACCCCGAAATAATAAATTGTGTTAGTTACACAACAGATCATTTAAAATTTTCATATAGCAATCAATCGTTAGGTCGTCCTGTTTCTACAGGAGGACCTTTTTTTTGCAGGTAACAAAGATAGTCTAATCCCATGAAACTTAAAAGTTCTGACCGGTTTGCCATATAAAAAAATACCTGCCGGCCTAACGGCCGGCAAGTAGTGTTCAAGGGGAATATTTTAAGATTCTTTCTATAACAGTGCAACTATTACGTCTTCAACAACCCGGCTGTTCCGGCTTATTTTATACACGTAAGATTTCTTTGTTTTAGTGTTTGTCACTTCAAAGCGTACGTTCAGTACGTCGGTTATATCTGCATCGCTCAGATCGAGCTGGTATTTTCTTAAAACATTCGTACCCCTGAGTAATTCTGAAAAGAGTAATGTCCCATTGGCATCCTTTACTTTCAGGAGATACTCTGTTTCTTCGCCGTTATTTGCCTTGAACTGAAATAACGGAGAATTGTTTTCATTACTGATCACCTGCAACTGCACTGGGCTTTCGCCTTTACCGGTGCTCCATGATGGCTGGCTTAATCCCATTGTAAAAAGGGATACTAAACCCATTGTGATCATTTTTGTTTTGATTGCTTTCATAAAATAAAATTTTACGGTTACTAATTAAGATTCTATTTCATATTGCAATGCAATCATGATGTAAAAGTAGAAGGCCTGAAATCCTTGGTCAAGTCAAATTAGGGGCGGATTCGGCACCTTTAAGCTCACAAAAAAATATTAAAACGCTTGATAGTAAAGCCTTTCAGAAGAAAATGGTAGTTACGCCCAACAGCCCGGTTTAGCATTTAATTGGTTAAATAGTTAACTGGGTGGGGCTTTTTATTGAAAATCAGTGCTGCCTGAGGTACAAAGCCGATGGTGGTAAATGACCTGGTCATTGGTGTTATTAGTCATTGGGGCATAAAGTCATTATGTAAGCTCTTCGAATTTGTATGTCCCTGTTGACTTATTGACCTGTTGACACAGTGACTTTTAATTATCTATTGTTCCCGGACGGTATACGCGCTCCGCATGCTTCATCACATCTTTCCTGTAGAACCATGCATCTTTGAATTTGCCGGAAGCATAAATCGGAGCCTGGTCAAAATAATGCGGCGAGGAGGGATCTGCAGATTGTCCGAAATATACGATGGATCGTGCCCGTATCTTTTTCCCGAATTCTACTACAGCAACATACGTGTTGCCACTTATGCCATATAATTTTTTCTGACCGGCATCGGTGCGGGTATTGAAGGCAAAAAGAGAACCGAGGGCGCTGGGCACGGAAGGTACAGCCAGACTGGGTTTGCCGTCATCAAATTTTTCCAGGGTACCGCTGCTATGTATACGCTGCAACCTGTTGAGATCACCCCAGGGAATAAAAACACTGCCATAGGTTTTGCTTAGATCATCGGCCGCGTTTTTCAGCAATTGTACGGCCACATCATCAGAAGCAGGAAATGTTTTACTGAAAACGACCGCGCTCCGTCTCGCTGATGTACGTTGCTGCCTCAGCCAGTCGTTGTATGCATAATAAAATGCCACACCCAGCGTGGTTGCTTTACTGTTCAAAGAATAGCGATGATCCCAATGACGCAGTGTATCTGCAATATCCTTTAGTTGATTTGCAAGATCCGGCTGCTCTTTCACTTTTCTGTCATAGGCTGCAACAACTGCGGGCATCCAATATTCCATCATTGGTAAATGATTGCTAACGGCCAGCTTCTGAAATTCATCGTAAGATATTTTTCCGGGGGTGGACAATAACCGCTTTGCCTCCTCGCTGCGGAAGTTTTCCGTTTCGTAGGACATGTAAAGTGGATATTTTTTTGCAGGGCTGCCAGCACCTGCCGACTCATAAGGTGAGGTATTGCAGTTCTGCAACCAGCCCGTGACAGGATTCACAACGTGTATTATCTCATCCGCTGTATGCATGCCTTTCCATTCTGTTGCAGGGTTGCTGCCGTCAACAGGTGAACGCCAGTCGAAGGCTGTATCCCGCCGTGGTATTGCATTCCCGTGCCAGTAGGCGATATTGCCGTGAATATCCGCATAGCTGGTATTGGTAGTGAGTTGCACCATATTCATGGCCTTTGTAAACTGTTCAAGGTTTTTTGCGCGACACATTCTCCAGCATTGAAGAATATATTTTTCGGGATCAGCCGCGGCGTTTTTAACGGTCACAAATAAAGTATCGTGCTGGGCCACCACGGGACCGTGATGTGTTTTCCTGAAGACAAAAATTTTCTTTTTTAACTCATTACCATCTTTGTACAGAAGGGTATCATACCACTTCGTTTCTTTTCTGTATTCATTACCGTATTTGTATAACGAAGGATCTGAGGCACTGTAATGCTCCAGGTAAACATCTTCATAATCTGAGGATGTATTGGTATGAGACCAGCCTGCATATTTTGTAAAACCACTCCAGATATAAAAATCTCCCAGCATTGCAAATCCTGAAACGTTAAGACCCTGCTTACTCACGAGGTGCGCTTCGTACCGCTGGCCGCCGCCAAAGAATGATACATGGGGATTTATCAGCAGCATGCTTTTTCCGCTCACGCTTTTTGAAGGAGCAAGCGCCATTGTATTGGAGCCTGTTTCTTTTTGCTGCAGGTAATTATCATACTCTTCGCCGGGGCTCACGCAAGCAAAATTATTTTTCAGTTCCGATCGTGGAATGCCGTGGCTGGTGGGGCTTGCGGGGGAAGGAACAAGGAAATGCCAGGGTTCATATCGAAGCAGTAATCTTTTTTCAACAGAAGGGTGGGTGTATAAAAAATAATTCATGCCTGCAGCGGCAGCATCACACAGTTCTTTTACCAGCGGGTCCGCAGTAAGGTAAAGCTGTTTTCCTTTTTTTAGGCATTCGAACAAAGCGACTGCCGCGTCTCCTTCAAGCGATCTTTCACCATACAGTTCACCGCTTCTTCCAAGGCTGCCAATAAAACTTTCTTCGATCTGCCAGTAATTGTCTTCGCACTGGGCATACATGAGCCCAAAAGCACAGCCTGCATCGGTTTTAGCGTAGATATGTGGAACGCCCCAGTTATCGCGCACGATGGTGATATCAGCCGCCTGTTTTTTCCAAAAACTTATTTCTCCGGGCAATTGGGAAAAGATCAGCAATGGCGATAATACAAATGTCAGAAGTAGAAATTTCATCCGGTGTAAATTATAAAAATTTACCAGGATAAAAATATGCGCACTTTCTTCCTGTCTGAAGATCCGTGCAGGAGAGGAAAAAAACACATAGCTCGTATCTGGATATCGAACGATCCTTTTCAATTTTTCAAAAGCGAAATGAGCGTTAAAAAATCCTTGTACCAAACCCCTGTAACTGCTATTATCTTAATATTGCGCGTGATCATTTTTACCCGGCGAATTTTATTTTTTTCAGTTGTGTTGCTGCTTTCACTGTCGGCAAAAACGCAGATCATTGTGTCGGGCGTGGTTTATGATTCTACCAAACAATATGTTGTACCGGGCGTTATTGTAAAAAGTACCGGCGGCGGCAGCACTCTCACCGACTCTCTTGGCGCATACCATATCAACACGTCTGAAAAAGATTCCATCTCCTTCTATTATGGCAACAAGCCCACGCAAAAGTTCCCGGTAAAAACCATTTCGAATTACAATGAATTTGATATCTCGCTTCGTGTGAAAGTATTTGAAAAATACAGGGTGCTGAAGGAGGTAAAGGTTTTCACGAAAAGTTACCGCCAGGATTCTATTGAGAACAGGAGAACTTTTGCCAAATATTTTGATTATGAGCGTCCCACTCTTAGGACAAATACGGTGCCCGGCACCCCGCCCGGCCTGGATATAAATGAACTTATCAGCATGTTCCGCTTCAGGCGAAATAAAATGAACCAAAGTTTTCAGAAACGCCTGATAGCAGAGGAACAGGAGAAATATGTTGATTACCGTTTCAATAATACTTTACTCAAAAGAGTTACCGGTCTTAGCGGCGAACAGCTGGCAAAATACAAATTGCTTTACCGTCCGGATTATGAATTTCTTGTTACGGCTACTGAACTTGAATATTATGAATACCTTCTTGCTTCGGCCGAACGCTTCAAAAAGCAGGAAGGGATCAACTGACACTTAAGATATCTTTTCCGGCGGCCTGATATATTCATAAATTATCTTTTCTATCGGGAAACGATAGTATTCATTTTCACAGCGCCATGCCGCGATCTTACGGAAGGGAGCGTATAATATCTTCGCTTTGTTCCAGGCAACTCTTTGAAAAAATTTAAATGATTCTATTTTTTTATACTGCTCACTGCTGATCCAGTCACTCGAACTTCCTATGTAATCGAAGGAGGCCCATTCGCTGAGGCCTTGTGGAAATCTGTATCCTTCCTGCAGCAACTGGTCCGCAATGGCATTGCCGGGATATGGTTTGAAATAAGCAATACCGAGTTCGAAGTCGGGGCTCATTTTCCGGAGTCTCCGGCTTACGCGGAGAGTTTCCTGTATGCTCTCCTCCGTTTCGTGCGGAAAGCCAAGTATCATGTTAAAGATGACGGCGATGCCATTGCGGCGGCACTTTTCGGCCGCATCATAAACCTGTTCGATCTTTATATCCTTCTTCATCCAGTTCATCATTTGTTGTGAGCCGGCCTCTACGCCGATCATCACCTTACGCAATCCTGATCGCTTACACAATTTAAAAACATCGTTATCCATCCTGTATCCCTGGTCTGCACGCATGGTTCCGAACCAGGTAAACCGGAATTTTCGTTCAATAAATTCTTCGGCAATTTCTTTTATACGATCCTCATAGGTAAAAAATGTTTCATCCTGGAAGTTCACATCATCAAAGTGATATTTTTTCCATAATACTTCCAGTTCGTTCGCCATGCGTTGCGCAGAGAAGCCATACCAGCCCCGTTTATACATGATTGGATCTGCACAAAATGAGCAGCGGAAGCGGCAACCCTGTGAAGAAATATAATCAAGCTGCCGGCGTTTTTTGCGTGCAAAATATTTTTCCACATCCAGCAGTTCATAATTATGCGGAGGAAAATTATTTATATCCGTCATTGGCTGTGCAACCGTATTGGTAACTGTTCCGTTTTTCCTGTAATAGATCCCTTTTATCAAACCATAATTTTTTTCTCCGGCAGCCTCTTGCAACAGGGCGGTAAATGGTATCTCTCCCTGGCCTGTAACCACTACGTCTATACTTTTTTCTTCGAGGGTTTCGCCCGGAAAAAGCGACGGGTGCCAGCCTCCCCATACCGTGAGTAAATCAGGATAAGTTTCTTTCACTTTCCGTGTAGCTTTTACCGCATCATTAATGGGAGCTCCGGTTAAAACAGTTACCCCCATACAAAGCGCGTCTTTACATTCAGTCAGCAGGTGTTGGTGACCATCCCTGTGGAAGCGGCCATCAATTATTTTTACTTCATAGATCTCAGGGTCAAGATAAGAGCCGATGGCAAGTAATGCCAGCGGCATTGTATGAAAAACACAATCAGGGTTGTAAAGAATAATTTTTTTGCGGTTCATGATTTACAATTGCCGTAAATTGATCTGATATATAAACGTCTGCTACCACCGCATGGTTGTTCAAATGAACTGGTAGCACAATATTTACCATGACTTATGAATACAATTAAACTTTGTCTCTTTCTTTTTACCACCTTTATATCCCATTTCATTTCAGCGCAGGATGCAGATATCCTTATCAGGAACGGCCGTGTAATAGATGGTACGGGCAATTCCTGGTATTATGCGGATATAGCTGTGAGCAAGGGCAGGATCATTTATATCGGAAAGCCCTCCTCTATCAAAGCACAAAAGATAATCGATGCAAAAGGAATGATAGTAACACCGGGGTTTATTGATGTGCACACCCATATTGAAGGCGAAGAAGCAAGAAATCCTACTGCAGATAATTTTATACTTGATGGCGTAACGTCTGTTGTTACCGGTAATTGCGGCGGATCACGTTCCGATATCCAAAAATATTTCAGCTATCTCGACAGTATCAAACTTTCAATAAATGTGGCTACCCTTATCGGTCACAATGAAGTGCGTCGGCTGGTGATGGGGACAGCCAACCGCACGCCAACCCCTACAGAATTGCAACAGATGCAGGCCATCGTAGAAAAAGCAATGAAAGATGGAGCAGTGGGTTTTTCAACGGGCCTCATTTATATACCGGGAACATATTCTCAAACGCCGGAAGTGGTTGCCCTTGCAAAAGTGGCAGCACAATATCATGGTGTATATGCCACCCACATGAGAGACGAGGGTGACAGCGTAACACAGGCCATTGATGAAGCTCTCACGATCGGGAGAGAGGCCGGCATTCCCGTGGAGATATCACATTTTAAATTATCAGGGCAGCAGAACTGGGGAAGGAGTGATCAAACGCTGCAGATGGTAAAGGATGCGAGAAACCAGGGACTTGAAGTAACAATAGATCAATATCCTTATACGGCCAGCAGTACTTCCCTGAGTACGTTATTACCAGACGAGATACTTTCGGATGGAAGGGATTCGGTGATCGCAAGGCTGCAAAGACCCGCCATAAGAAGCTATGTAACGGACTATATCTTAAAAAAATTAAAGAACAGGAAACTTAAACATCTTGGATATGCCGTTGTGGCTTCTTTTGCGCCTGATACCACGCTGAATGGCAAAAGCATTGAAGAGATCAATCTTATCAAAGGAAAAAAACATAAAGCAAAATATGAAGCGGAGACCGTTATCGATATGATGATGCAGGGCAATGCCGGTATGGTGTTTCATGGCATGAGTGAGGATGATGTAAAAAATATAATGAGATACCCGTTTAATATGTTTGCTTCCGATGCCAGTATCAGGATCTATAAACAAGGAGTACCCCACCCGCGCGGGTACGGAACAAATGCCCGCGTACTTGCAAAATATGTAAGGGATGAAAAAGTAATCTCACTTGAAGAAGCTATACGCAGGATGACGTCCCTGCCTGCGCAAAAATTCCAGCTGAAGAACAGGGGATTGCTGAGAGAAGGAATGGCTGCGGATATTCTTGTATTTGATGAGAAAGAGATCCAGGACATGGCCTCATTCGAAAACCCGCACCAATACTCTAAAGGATTTAAATATGTAATAGTGAACGGGGTTACGGAAGTAGATAACGGGGTTCATAATGGTACAAGAAACGGAATGGTACTCATTGGCCCCGGCCATCAATAATCGATTATTACCGCAGGAAAAAAACCTCCACTCATTTACGAAGGTTTTAGTATATCTTTAAACCTAAAGGATGCTTATGATCCCGCGTATTTTACAATCCAGCCAATTCTTCGCTTTTTTTATTTCGGTTTTTTGCTTTCCGGCAAATTCATTTTCACAGCAGGTCATAAAAATATCAGGAACAATAACAGACAGCCTTAATAAACCCCTCTCACTTGTTACCGTCCGGCTTTTCAAACAAAAGGACCTCGCCCACACGGCGGCTGCAACCCTATCCGGCCAGGAAGGAAAATATGAGCTGAATGCGCGCGACACCGGTAATTATATTTTATCTTTTTCACATACAGGTTACAATGAGAAAAAACTGCCGGTTATCATTAATGGTACGAACATTATTCAGATGAACCGGGTATCGTTGTCACAGTCATCCGGGATATTGAAAGAAGTGGCGG
>JADMIO010817228.1_pt1 | contig 13348 bp, 10 predicted proteins | sample 8958161 | NCBI WGS metagenome assembly JADMIO01 (sample SAMN16585339, study PRJNA669376) | soil metagenome | isolation source: Crop rotation soil | place: USA: Cullars Rotation, Alabama | collected 2011 | reverse complement strand
CTTTCCCGACATCCCCGTTTGGTACCAAGATTGGGTCGATCAAGTCCTCGCTGCTGGCGCAAGTGCGTTCATTGGTTACGGCAACCCCGTCCTTCAAGGTTTGCAGTTTCGAGGGGTGCAAAAAAAACCGGTGTTCTTCTGTCTGGGCAACTTCTACTTCGAGCCAGACCCAAAACTGCCACCTGGTTACCAACGCGATCTCTATGGACCCTTGGCGTTCGAGTCCATCATCGCAGAACTGGTCATTATTTGGTCATTATTGTGTTGTGTGTTTTTGTGCGTTGCGTGTTATTCACGATATTTGTGTGTTAGACTTTCCTGCCCGACGGCGGGTTTGCCTCTGCGCGCATTTTTCCCGTGCGTTTATGGGACGCGGGAGAAGACGAGGGCCACCCGATTATCACGAAGAATCGCACGCTCGACGCGAGCATACTGCGGCGATTCAAAGAGCATTCACGTTTGTTGGGTACGACTGTCATCCTGGACGAGGCAAACTTGCTTGCCACCGTGAACAATTAAATTACATGGATCGACTTGTCACATCTGACCGATTTGGAAGCTCATGCATTTGCCATGCCTTGTCGAATGAATGTAACGACCGGCTGTTGCTGGAGACGAGTCGCAACTCTCCTTTAATGGACTATCGAAACCTCACAGCCGAACTGAACTAGTGGAGCAATTCATTTTTTGATCTCTTCCTTACCAGTAACAAAGGAAGGAAGGAAGGAAGGGAGCAAAAAATGCGACGAGTGTCATGTGCTGGTCGAGATCAAGAGATGCGGTTCTTTACGGCTCATCCACGTGGGTCGTGTGATCAGGGCTGGATCGTCGTCCGACAAAAAGGTCCTTCGCGCGAGACGAAAGAAACGGCGGATTGGAGCGTCTGCAAGCGGTTTTTGTATGAGCTCACTCGTCATTCAGCTAATTTTTATCAGAAGTACAGAGCAGTGCGAAGATTTCAAGCGACTGCCACCGTCCCGCCTTTTTGGTGCTTCGAGACTTCGGATCGCTCGGTGGTGTGTGTCGTGTTCTTGGCCTTGCCTAGATTCACCGGGTCGCTTGACATCTTCGTGGATGTTCCCTGGTACGATGAGGACAAGGATCCGGATATGGTGGCTGACTTAGAGTCGACTTTGAATGCGGCCGTGAGTCGGTGCACGATCGAAGAGCAAGATCGGTTCGTCGAGCTGGTAGTTCAAGTGTTTGGGGCAGAACACGGGACCTCGGCGAGTACCGTCTTGGATGGAGTCGATCTCGACGTCAGAAACAAGGCGCCAAAGATTTTGATTCCCGGGATCCGGCGGACGATCGTCGTTTCGATCCGACAAACCGAGAAATGGCAAGACCCATGCTTTGAGCTCTCGATTCACCAGCTGAATGTTAACAGAAGGGTCTCCGAGCTCGGCTTGGTGTTCCCTAGGCATTGTCGCCAGCCAATGACTGGCACGCAGCAGCTTGCGCTTGCAGACAAGATCAACGAATTGCTGGGCGTGAGTTTCTGTCAGCTCGAGGATGCCTCCAGCGTCCCGCTTTGTCAGCAGGATCTTGATTTCGCGCCTCAGCGACTCCTTCTCACCGGACAAACATGGTATGAACGTCACGGGTGGCGGCCAGAACCCAGCGAGAACCCGCGGTCTACGCTCACACCACACACAGTCGCCGAATTCGACGAGTTGGTCGAACGACTCAAGCTCGGAGCGCAGGAGAACACCCTTCGCAAAAACAATCTTCTGAAAAACTTGTTCACGGCACCTTTGGACGAACGACTGCGGAACTTATTCGTCCGTGTCTTCCCCAATGTGGAGATGCCGTCGACGCGAGGAGAGCTGGGACGCTTCGTCGTGCAGCGCATAGAAAAGCAAGACTGCCACGAATCGATCATCTACTTGTTTGAACTGTTCGTCAAGCACTACATGACCAACGTCATCGCTCTCACCACCCAGATGGTGAAATTTTACCCGACAATACATTAAAATGGACCGCCTCTGAAAATGATAAACGTTTTGGGTGCTGTTTACACATTACACCTGCGAGGCTGCCGCTGGTCGCAAAAAAAATAGGAACTCGAGATCACACTGACTCTTCGATAAATGAGGAAGACAACTTATTTCACGCGTGGCAACAACAAACCACAATAAACGTTGCAGTCTCACCATTCTTATCGAATGACAATTTTTATGATTACTGTTTTTGCTAAGGCTTGAGATCGGTGTCGTCCATTTGCCCATTGCGGCGGCGGCTTCATCTTTTGTTTTTGTTTTCGTGGCATTTCTTTCAGTCTCCCAGACCCCTGAGAGCGAGCTGAAATTTGAGAATCGTCATGCGTCGATCGCAGCCCCACATTGCGATATCTGCATCGAGTCCCTTTTCATGCATCGGTGGCTGCAATGAATTGCCAATCTCGGTCAAAGTCGGCAAGCCCTTGCTTGATAGAAGAGCATCCAATGCTTCCTCGCTCTTCTTGAGTTTCACTTGCTTCTCCTCCAGCGAAAGTGCGGCAGGTGCATCCGCAGTTGTCTTCTTGATCTTTTTAACTTGACGATCTTGATCATTTCCGCGAGTTCTTTGACGCTTTCCCGTCGCTGCGTTTAGCCTTTTTGTTGCCATGACACCTCGATGCTTTTGCAAATTTGATGGCCGAACTCATTTGGATAAAAACAATGAAATTGCGCTGCTGTAAAATTATACGAGTGTTGTCATTGACATCATGGATTATCCGTTTTCGGTTTTTCATCAAAGATTTGTGCAACCACACATTTGCTTTCACTTTGTTGTGAATGGACGGTTTCCTCAGTGCGTTTAGCGCTCTCCTGCGCGAGACGGATTCCGAGCAAGACATTAAAGATGCTCTTGAACTCTGCAAGAACAAAAAAAATCAAGGCAGCAGTCATGAGTCAGCCAGAAGCCATGAAATCGTTGAGGCTCTGGACATGGACACGTTGGTGTTTACCGAGCAAGACGTCCAACAAGCGTCAGCCGAGATTCTTGAGTATGCCAGGTCTTTGCGAGAGTCAATAGAGACAGCTGACGAGAGCAAGGACGCGTGGTTTGACGACTTGGAGATTGTATCCCAAAACTACTTCAAGCTGCACAAGATTGCCAGAAGCGGCCCATGTTTCTCATGTGGACTGGCCTGCATGAATGCCTATCAACTTGGAGACAGGGACGACCCATGCCTAGAGTGTGGATGTAAGTTGGACGAGCATCGGTCGTGCACCACGATGGGGGACAGCAGGGACATGAAGCTTGTTCCACACGATCAGTGCCGAAGCTGTCATGAATGTCAAGAGTACGTCCCGAGATATTCAAACAAATTGTACGAGCATAATGAATCTCCAATCGATGTCCGCTGCAAGTGTGGTCATCTTCATGGTCAGCATGTGCTTGGAAGAAAAGAACTGGCTCGCATCGTGTTGCACGAGCTCACTTGGACGACCGATGACACGGCGAGAGCCAAGCGTAGTCAAGAGTATTGGCATGTTCCAGCGTTCGTGTGGCACTCGGAGGATCATGCAGCGCTGTCGCCTTTCCACAAGCAACTTGACCAAATCAAAGCGCATTTTCAACTCGATCCGGAATCTGACCTGTCTGCAATCATTCACGCCCTCAGGCACATAGCGTCAGCTCAATGAAGTAAGTCTCTCTTGCTCACTGATCTTTTGATTGTTATCTCACAGAGTCAAGTTGCACCACGTTCTCATTTTACTGTTGACATTCAAACCAAAACATGCTCTTGCACAGTACACGACGAAATTTGACTTGCAATTACCACTGAATCGTACCACTTCATCTACCACCATTCCTTGTGCAGTGGTGCCTGTACCAACCATCACACCACTGACATATTGTTTTGTTCTTATGCCACTGCGATACTCACGAACTCGGCCGAAACAGGAACACTTGGGATGATGGAGACATTTGAAGCGGTGGTGACAGCTGACGGTTGCATGATCGCAGTTTGGGTCACGACGCCGTTGATCGCCGGACCAGGCGACACGAGAATTGCGCCAGGAATGCGCACGGATGCATTTGCCGTGCTTCCTGTCATAACGATGGCCGATTGTGCTGCGCCGCTTGTCTTCATGTAGCCACCAAATGTGTTGACAATGTCGTCATTGGTGACTGTGATGATAACTGGATTGACTCCGGAGGTGATGGAACTCAGGGCGCTATACCACGTCTCCGTAGATGGATTCATTGTTGAGACTATCACACCCGGTCCAACGACGTGCTTGGCCGTGATTTGGTGTTTAGTGCCACCCACAAGGCTAAACACTGTGCCACTGGCTCCGTTGTGAGTCACATTGTCGACAACAATGTCACTCGACACCGCGAATATTGAAAACACATCCACGCTACCAGTGGTAGTGAAACTCCCGCCGCGGATGACAAGCTCCTCGACATTAATCACGCCAATCGCAGGAGCAAGTTGACCAGTGCACACTGTTTCACCAACATCATAGACGATTTTCGAAGACGGGGTCGGTGCAAGGGAGATTGCAACAATGACTCGGCCTCTACTCAGAACACGATTTGATTTCAGGCGTCCGGTTGACTCATCACCGAGATTCATGACTACGCCCTGGATGTCGATGGTGTCAGAAACACAATTGAATGAGCCAAAATGCGCATCGAAGACATTTACATCATCACTCGTGCGAATGCGTTGTGCTTGGACATCGATCATCGCACCAACAGCAGCGCTGCGAAACATGGATGTCGTGAGTCCGGATGATGTCACCTCTGTTATGTCGAGCGTGGCACTGGCAGCCTCTTGACAAATGATTCCAATGACATGAGGTCCGGAGAAGTCGAGAAGTTGAGCATTCACTCTCAATGTCGCACCAGTCACCCGAATGGCATTAATTGCCCCCAAAGTTTGCAGCAAGAATCGGCCAACATCAAAGCTCGTGTTTGCGAATATATTGACTGTCCGTGTGGCTGCAGAATTCAACAGCAGCGTGTCGTTTGCGCCCAGCGTCACTCTACTATTTCGTTCGACAAAAATCATTGGAAATAGATTCGGCATTGCGAGCGGATTAAGAGCGTTTGACGCTGTTATGCGTTGGATCAGCAGTGTTGCGCTGGATGCTCCAACCGTATGCAAAAGCCGGCACACAGTCGTGAGTGTCTCGCCACTCACTTCCAAGGATGTTGGTGGGTCTTGAACATCAGTAATAACATCAAACGTCACTGCGTCGACGCCAGCCCGTTGGATGTTTGTTGTTTGCCCAGTGATGGTGACTTGACCTCCAGGCAACACAGAAACCACGGATGGTGTACCCGTCACTAGCTCATCTGGCACCGCCAGTTGACATTGCAAGTTTTGATAACTGAGGTCGAGCTTGGCAAACGAAACTTCCACTGGCGGGCTCGTCGCGACCGATTGTTGGTGCACATCCAGTTGCTGGAATTCCAAGTTTACAACCGGATGCACTGTTGTGTCAGTTGTTGGACCTCCGACTGCACGAACGAGCCCGCCAGAGGTGGTCAGTTCTTGCACGTCGAAATCATACACAGATTGCACTTGTGGCACCTGTCCCGTTGGTTCAACAAGCACGAAAAATCCCAGAGAATCGACATCTGCTTCTTGAATTGTCACGTTGGCGGTTTGAGTCGACGATGATGAACCAATAAACTCAAACACAGATCTTGTCGAAGTGCTTGAGTTGATATGCATGAAACCAATATCTGCGGTCATGACGGTTGACGTCGCGGCATCTCGCACGAATGCAGCTGAGTTACTCACAGTTGCACGACCGACTCGCATAACAATGTTCGACGGCCCTGACACACGAAATGCTGCCGCTTGAACGCCTGGTTCGGTTGGTGCGTAGTCAATTTCATCCGCTTGAAGAGTCAGGGTTGCTCCACCTTGGATGTCAAAAAGATCGGTCAACCCAACACCTCGAAAGAATTTGCCTTCAATTGTGTGAGTTCCACTCTGCACTCGGATCACGGTGTCGCCATTGGTGCCAATCAATTCACCATACCCAAAAATATTTGCGGTCTCTTGTATGTTGAACAACCCGTCTGCTCCCAGACCCTCGGTCAAGCGAGTAGCAGGTTCAAGGTAGACATCAATTCTATCAGGCAAATTAATAGCAGATGTGATCGTGTACTCACCAGGTTGAACATGGACAACAAACCGCTCTGTGCTTGGTGCTGGAGGTAATGCAGTTATTGCAGCAGCAACACCGGCAGCGATTGTCCGAAACGGCTTCGTCAAGTCTTCCACCACACCAGTCGCATCATTGCCGAACTGTGCATCCACGAACACTGTGTTGTTGATCGGCACTGTGCTTGGTCCTGTTGATCCAGTGGGCCCTGTGAAACCAACATCACCAGTTGCACCAGTTGGTCCAGTTACTCCATCGTTGCCCGTTGGCCCTGTGGGACCTATGGGACCTGTGGGACCAATTGAACCATTGCGGCCGCTTCTCCCTCTTCGGCCGCTTCTGCCTCTTCGGCCATGTTTGCCTTTACTTCCACGTTTGCCACGCGTGCATTGTGGATCTGTCGTACAGCAGAGCGACATGAGGCGGTTGTCTTTTTTTAATTATACCACGGAATGTTTTTTCCTCTCGTCCAATACCATGTTGTCCTCGATTGCTCAACAAACTTGCTGCTGTCGCAAGTGCAGTGGTTTTTCCACCACGTCACTTACATCGGCGGCCGTTCGTATACTCACCTGTTTAGGGATGTGCATCTTTGGTACGTTGTGTACCAAATCATTCGGCCGTCCTTGCCCTCTTCATCCAATTATCTGTGTATTCAAACCGGGGGTGCAGTTTTTTTCTCGAACGCGATAGATGTGGGAACAGTCTGAAGATAAAATCCAATATTTTGTCATCACAGCATATTTCAAAAACCCCAGCAGGAAGGGTCCAGTTTGCGAAACTTCATCTTGAAAGGAAGCCCTCAAGAGATCTGCCCATGTCTGGAGAGCTGAAAGCAGGTGAAGATCATCATCCAGAGAAAGTGTGTAGAAACAAACGCAAATTAAGCTCTGCGAACAACCAGGAGGCGAAAGTAATCCGTGTGCACAGCGAACATGACGCACAATCAGCGATGAAAGAAATGCAACTGGATAACGAGACCAAGCCATTACCGAAAGTGAATGAAATGCTGCAAGTGATTCACTTTGTCGAAGATGGAGAATCCTCGGTGTACTTGGTACCGAGGGTAGCGATGTCCACAGAGTTGCTTGCCAAGTTCAAACATTATCGCAATGTGTCTGTTGAAGCTTCGGATGATGACATATTAAATGACGTGCTCGACTTTATCAGCGAGGCACTGCAGTTTTTGGAGACATTCGATCGCTCATCCCGAGATAGCGGTACACCAGTGCAACAGCTAGGGGAAATCATCGTTGAGACGTTTATTATCTGGGACGTGGCTTATAGAACGGCGGATGACATCTCTTCGTGAGAAGTTTTTTTTGCCACGTGCAACAACAAACTCATTCAAGCGAGTTTCGACCAACTGGCCAAACAATCAAGACACCTTCGGACATTCTTCGTACTGAGTACATTAGCTGCAGATGTCAGGCGTAATTAATCGCTGAATTTCTCTACGCCCGTGTTCCTCGCACACTCTGCGCACGATTTTTGAATAAAAAGTGGGTTCTCTTCTTCTCGCCAGGCATTACTTGATACAGTCACCCCTGTGATTGTGCCACACGGTGTATTCAATGGTTAGAAGGTCCCGGTTCCGGTCCCGGTCAATATCGTCGTCAACAAATTTGGCGACCGTACTGCTGAAATGTCTGTGTGTCAACAATATTTCTGATGGATAGCGAGATTCTCTGATTTATTCCGCAAAACAAAACAAAACAAAGCGTTGTCGCCGATGATGCATCACACTCGATTCTGGCAGCCAGCGTCCGTGTCCTCCAATGATCGCACCAATGTCATCAGTTGCCTCGAAATCGTTGTTTGACGCAAGAATATGGGACGGAGGTTGTCAATCATAATTCCCCTATTGCGCGACATATTTTCCCTTGCGCTTGCGTTCTCCAAATTTTTTCAGCCCATACCCAACAGCAGCCACTGCAGCTGCGGCTCCGAGCCCCAAAGCAACACGGCGCCACCCTCGTTTTTCACGGATGGCGTCTTGTAACTCTGGTGGCATCGGGGGACAATCAACATCACCAAATGGTAGGTGGAGATATTGTTGGAGTCGTTCATCATCCCGTGGATCCAAGAACATGATAAATTGTGGTCGCTGTCCCTTTTTGGACACATACACACGTCCTTCTGCCATGTTTGCCACCTCGTGCAGCGACCCACCGTACAGTGTGGACAGGAATGAAAAACACCAACTTCTGCCCGCTTCTCTGGTCACACGGATTGGACAGGCTCTATTTGCATCCACGATTACAAAAAATTTGATATCTTCCCAGGCGACTGTTTGAGGCACTTCCGTTTCACATGTGGACATGGTCGTGTTAAAATCGCCCTTTGTTTTTAGGCGCAGAAAAAAATAGCCGCGGAGATGGGAATGGTTTCGCCAAGTAATTCCGAAACAATGGCCACATTACGATCAGTGCTTGAATTAATTTGGTAGAGTGAGTTGTTTGTGGCAATGAATTCGAACTGGCTCAGCGGTGAGTGCGTCGTTGCCGTTGCTGTCGTAGGAACAAGCCAATAAAATAATTTCGATGGTTTATGACAAACAAAAATAAAGCATGGACTTGGTCGCAGGCGCAAGTCTCATTCCAGGATGGAGATTGTTTCAAAGCTCCTGGAAATGTGATGTCTTGACTCGCACTGCGCGAGTTGTGCAACGCTACGTGATGTGGCAAGGCCACCATCATCATGACGACCTGAAAGACAACCAAGAACAACAAGAAGAACAAGAAGAAGAAGAGAAAAGTTTCTGCGGATCCGAGACTGTACAAATTCGCACAATGGACGAGGCACAGTACTCATCTGGGGCAAGTGTGTGTCGCGATTTTTTGCGTCAAGTCTTGGGCCCGTTTCAAGAAGACACACGCAGCATGGTCAAAAAACAAAAAGGCTTTTACATGCTCGAGAATATTCGCAACTCAGACGAATTGGTTCTTCTTCTTGTATTAGATCGTGCTCCCCCTGCTTCATTGATGTGTCCAGCGCCAGGTGATCCGCTGGTGAATCACTTTCCACAGCTGTTGGCACTTGCTCGAGCTCCTAAAATTGCAGGCGAAGTGTCTTGGAGCTGCATCCCAGAGACGCCGTACAGCGAATTTTTCGATGTGAGCCACTCCTTGCGCGGTTTGATCGATGACGCCGAGATTGCCGCTCGCAAGGCAGCGATTGTGGCCAAACGTGTCTTGTGCATGCACAAGGTCAACGTAGTGACCGTCGAGTCGTTAACCTCTGGCCTGATCGCTGCCACTCTGACAGACGTGCCAGGCATGGGGATCGTGCTCTACGGCGGGTTTATTGTTTATGACACGGACACGAAACGCAAGTGGGTCGGTGTGACAACGCCAGGGGTGTACTCTCGTGAAACTGCCGAGCAAATGGCTGCAGGTGCTTTGCGCAACTCAAGAGCGATGGTTGCGCTCGCAGTCACAGGCAATTCAATGGCGCGGCCAGGGCACTTGGCACTGGAAGGGATTGTCGACATTGGTGTTGCTCTGCGCACGAGTCCATCGTTTACCACGATTTCAAAACGCATCGCACTGTGCACGGTCGAGCCTATCAAACCAGTGTGTGACGAATGGAAAAAGAAGTTCGGTCCAAACTCCTTTCCTCCGTGGTCGCTGACACAAGCCTTGTCACGAGCACTGAGATTACATGTCGTCAATGAAGCGTTGACATTCTTAGTGGAAACTCTTGAACAAGCAGCACCGATATGGGCTAAAATTCCAGCAGAAGACTACGATGGACTCTATTTGGGTTGTGGTGAACCGACTGCAATCATCAATATGAATCATGTTCACGGAGTGTGGCCAACCGTGGATGACGGGCCATGTCCAGAAGGCTTTGTTGTTCGTCGTCAAATCCCCAAATAACATCTCCGCGCCATGGAGGTGTCTTCATCATCATCATCTACATAATGCAATGCATAATTTCATATGACAGGGTATCGTGAAGAATAATACTTTGGCTGCTTGCAAGTATCCAATGTAAAATGAATGTTATAACTTGTGAGCAACGCTGTCATAATTGAGTTATGGGTCCGGTTTCTTCATGTAATGCTGTGATTATGGACGCGATAGTGGATGACATCATCAAACAGCAGTTCATGCGAGACGCTCAGCTGGACCAGGCTGCTGTGAAAGAGATTCTGGCGGCGACCACACCCTTGCCTCTTGTGTTGGCGAACATCGTGGTCGGTTACCTCCCATGCAATGGACACACAAATCAAAATCTCGAGATCTCGGTTGTGGCCAAGTGAATTGTGGTCGAAGAAGATGCCGATTTTTTGCCTTCATCACAGTTACTTGAAGAGCGAATTGTCGGCGGCAGCAATTTCTGAGTCAGAAGAAGTCGGCCAATGTACTTCTTTCATCTGTGATAACTCGTTGGCACACTTGTCATCTGGCTCCAGGTCCCAATGTCCAGCATAGTATGATGTAAATAGGCAACATCAGCGGTCGTTATTCCATTGAAACACAAGTTCTCTTTGGTTTCGACAAGGATGCATAAGACGGCGGTTGTCCAACAAAAAAGTGATTTATGTTGTTTGCCTGTTAATGGACTCGAGTTCTAGCAAAGGTACAGTTTCTTCCTGTTGTTCCGGTCGCCCATTCATCTTTTGACACCACAAATTCATTTGTTTTGGACAGCAGTGATGGAAAGAGAACATAACTGCGACAAGGAACCCTACAACAAGAATCAAAATGCCAATCCATTCCAAGACATCGCTTTGTGTCGATATTCGCACGACCCGACCATCTTGCAGCACAATGACGAACGTGTCTGGTCCCGTCAGAATAGGTCCAGTAGCACATGCTGTGCTTAAACTCACCGTGAACCTGCGAATGATGTCGTCTTTGTCGACCTTGATCACGACACACGATGATGATGAGGAGGAGGAGGAGTTATCAGTTGCCAAGAAGATTGTACCAGCTGTGGCGACGACCGGCTGTAAACGCGTGGTAAATCCAATCGCTCTCTTCATGGTCAAGTGTAAACTGGGAAAGACGGTGAGTTCGACCAGCTGGCTGTCATTGCTGACAAAATAGCATACATGACCACCGCAGCCGAGCGACTCGCTGCTCACAGCTCGGACTCCAAGTCTCGTGCCAGACACGACTGATCCAGTGGTGGACTGAAGCGCTATCCAAGCACTGTTGCTTGTTTGTATCACGACGAGATCATGAACATGAACAACAACTGGGAGTCGACCCCGCTCACGCCACACTGTGGCATTGTCCGATGTTCGCACAGCGACAAGTTCGTTATTCGCGCAACGCAAAAGTACGAGATTGACAGTCAACGCGAGCGGAGATCCGCGATTGCATCCAGTGTAATTCGTCCAGTGCAAGCTTGGTGGCATCATCGACCCATTCACAAGTTCCACCGAGTCCGCATTCACGACGAGAGCAGCATCATTATCATTGGTTTTGAGCGGCAGCGCAGCATAGAGTGGGTGGAAGAATCGGCCTAAACCCCAGTAGAAGGTATACACGCCAAACTCTGTGTTAACAAATAACACGACCGGGACCCGGCGAGTCAGACACGTCACCACGAGTGTATCGGCATCGAGCAGAGCCATATTCCCGCATGTGTGTACGTCACCCTTTAGTTGCCACACCACTTGCCCATTTTGCTCATCTAACCCAACCAAACCCAATGCTGTATCTGCGACCAGGAGCAACTTTTTGTTTGATACCATGACGGGAGACACATTGGTATCGCTCACATACTCCCATCCATACGCGCATCCAAACAATGTCAGAAACAGCACGACATTGGAAGACACCGGACCCATATTTCAATTATGTCAGGGTGATCACAAGCTATCATTCATTCACATGGATAGTTGCAAGCAGCCACAGTATCATTCACGATGTATAGAGCGGATGCGCTGGTAATTATAACTAACCGAGACGTGTGGTTGGCGACATCAGAAATTTATTGGCGGCTCTCATCATCTGATTCATCTTCTCTGGGTGATCTTGATCTGGATTTTGGTTTGGTGGTGGGTGGTGATCTTGATCGTGATTTTGGTTTGGCGGTGGATTGTGCTTTGGGACTGGTTGGGCTGGTGTCATATCTTCGTCTTTCACGTTGCTTTTGTGTTTTGGCGTCCACAGGTGGTTGTGAGGGCAATTTGTTTTGTGGTCCAGATAAGTCTGCAATTCCAGGTCGACTCAACGCTGATTGAAGATCTAATGGCAGGTTTTCACCGTGATAGTCTTCGGCAACGGACGTTATGAAGTCAATGGTCGCTGGATCAATGCCTTGCTCAGCCATCCGAAGAACATTGTCCTTGTTGTTAGGATGCAGAAATGCTTCCTTGAGTGTGTCAACATTCATACCGGCGATGCTGGCGACAATAACAGAGAGAAACTCGAAGAGCGACTGCGAGAGAAAAGCGGCCAAATTTAGAGCCTCCCGAATGAGATCTGCTGTCTTGGCAAGCTCATATAGATATTCAGGAGTGGGTTTTGTTCGGAGCGGGAGGCCGACAATATGCCAGCCACGTTGCAGCTTCTCTCGTAACTGTCTTAGTAAGTGTAAGTGCTCCTTGTTCTCGAATGCAACTGATGAAATCCCAGGTGTGTAGTTGAACATTGCCGTGCAGAGTGTCAATCGGTAAATTTTGCCGCGTACCCGACATGATTTTGGGTCGAACCCAAAGATATCTGTGTCCAAAACCCAAAGATGACTGACACGTCCAACTTGCTCCGCAGAGGCTAACAGCAATCTACTCCTGGCCGTTGATGACAAACTAAAATGATCTGGATGAACAAGAAAATCCATGAAGTTCTCGCTGCTGTACAAATTCGGACTTTCATTTCGCATGGACTTGTCCACTGCATTCAAGAACATGACATTAGAAACATGACATGGTGTTTCGGGACCTTCCACATCACGGATTGCATTGTCGATCCATTCAACCTGCAGTGCGTGTCGTTTCCAGGCCCGAAGCCCGTCGGTTAGCGAGATGGGCCGTCGTGGATGAACAGTCGCCATCATGATGTGAAGGATTGCAAATTGGGAATGAACCCGATGATCCCACAGCCATTGGATTGCACCAGTGATCAGCTCATCATTGGTTAATGATGCCCCTCGTTCTAACTTCTCAATCTCTCGGATTCGTCGCTCGTGCTGTCCTTTGAGCGCACTCAAGCGCGTAATATCAGCCCCGATTTCATTTGCCTCTTCGTCCTCTGCTTCTCCTTCTCTCC
>JADMIO011718072.1_pt1 | contig 13350 bp, 17 predicted proteins | sample 8958161 | NCBI WGS metagenome assembly JADMIO01 (sample SAMN16585339, study PRJNA669376) | soil metagenome | isolation source: Crop rotation soil | place: USA: Cullars Rotation, Alabama | collected 2011 | reverse complement strand
GGCTCGAGCCGTTCGCCGCACGCGGGTTTCGCGAAACGTCGGTGGCGGAATCCTTCTTCTCGCACGCGCCATCATTCGAGGAGATTTTCGAGCGGCTGGGGGGCAACTTCGATTCGGTCAGCCCCCCCAAGGTCGAACACCTGGGATGCCTCACGGTCCAAGTGATCCTCTCTCCCGCAGAAGCCTCCGACGGCGGTTCGGTGCGCGTTGACATTCCTGCGCGAGCCACCTGTCCGGCTTGCGCCGGCGACGGCTGGGTCGACTTCTTCGAATGTTGGCGATGCCAAGGCCACGGCGCGCTCGGGGCGAAGTATCCCGTCGAGGTCGCCTATCCGCCGGGCCTGCCCGACGGATACGTGTTGCGGCTTCCGCTGTCCCGCTTCCACACCGACAAGTTTTACCTCACCATGCTGTTCCGGGTGAGCCGGGAGATTTGAGGAGACGGATGAAAAAGCCCGCGCCCCATTCGAAAGTCCCCGGCACACCCGAAGCTGCGATGGGAGCCGGTTTACTCCCACGTCCCTCGTGGGCCTCTACCGGCCGCGGTTACAGTCCAGTTTGCTTTGAATGGTCGGATCCAAACTTTGTCGTCAAATGAACTCCGCATCCTTGCTTGAATACATGCTCCTGACGGTCTCTGCACTTTTCATCAGCGTGAATCCCATTGCCGTCGTACCTGCATTTCTGGCGATGACACATGAGGATGTTCCCCCGGTGCGGGCGCGCATCGCTCTCAAAGCCTCGCTGGCCGCCGGGCTGTTCCTTGCGTTTTTCGCAATTGCCGGGACCTGGATCCTTAAGCTGTTCGGTTTGAGCCTGCCCGCCATTCAAATTGCCGGTAGCATCGTGCTCCTATTGGTCGCGTTGGATATGATTCAAGCTCGACGCTCCGCGACGCACGAAACCCGGGCGGAAACCAACGCGGCGGCAGAAAAGGAGAGCATTGCCTTGATTCCACTGGCCGTGCCGATGTTGGCCGACCCTGGTGCCATCTCAACCACACTTATTATGCTCAACAAGGCAGTAGACGTGCGGCAAAAGGCTGCTTTTTACCTCTGTCTTGCCGCAGTGATTATGGCCACTTATGTCATCATCCGGCTTTCCGTGCATGGCGCGCGGCGGCTGAGCCCGGTCATTCAAAAAATGATGGGTCGGATGATGGGGCTACTGCTCTGCGCTATGGCTGTTCAATTCACCATCAACGCCCTCAAACAGATGGGTGTTCCTCTGAACCTGTAATGTTCGACCATGACAACGACCACGCTAACCACATTTCCTTGGAATCTGGTGACCAAGAATTTCCCCGGACCCGTGCTGCTGCGGAACAAGATTCACCAGAAAATCTCCAAGTTCGAAAAGCACTTAAAGCATTTTTCCCCAGACGCGGTGTATTTGCAGATCGCGCTGGAGCGGCATCCGAAGAGGAAGCGGTTCCTGGTCGCGCTAACTCTGCGCGTGCCGTCGAACATTCTGCGCAGCGAAAAGTCCGGACCAGACATCATCAAGGCATTCGACCAGGCGGTGAAGGCGTCGTTGCGTCAACTCCAGGGGTTCAAATCCAAACTGCGCCGCGATTCGCTCTGGAAGCGCCGCGACCGCCGTGCCGAACGCCACACCGCCGGGACAACGCGTTTCTCCGCCGAGCCGCAACCGGCTGGCGCCGGCCCTCAAACGTTGGCCGACAGCGTCTCAGCGCTCCTTCAGGAGGAGCATTCACGTCTTGTAAGCTACATCCGCCGCCAATTGCGGCGCGACGAATTGGCCGGAGAGATTGTCCGAGGTGTGATCGATCCGCGCGCGGTGGTGGACGAAATCGCGCGTCAGGCGCTGTCCGCGCCTGAACGCAAACCCGTCGACGCTTCCTACCGGCTCTGGTTGTACAAACTTGCTCGGCGCGAGTTGAGCTCGCGGCTCCGCACATTTCGTCAGCAAAGCCGCGAGACCGTCCCCTTGGAAGAACCACGAGTGTTGGCCGATGAGGCCGGACGTACCGAAGGCTACGAACCAGAGCACCCTTTGAATATCATCGAAGAAAAGCTTGAACCGCCCGTGGTCGAAACGAAAGATTTGCTTGCTGACCCCAACACCTTACCGCCCGACGAAGAACTGGCCCAGCGCGATTGGATTGAATTCCTGCAGCGGGCCTCCGCCACATGGCCAAAAGTCGAGCGCGACGTTTTCGCGCTCCATTTTCTGGAAGGTTTCGAGGTCGGTGAAGTCGCAATGATTGAAAGTCTCAAGCCGCGCGAGGCGGAACAGCTCATCCGACAAATTCAGAGTCGCCTGCGGGAGCTTACCGAAAGCGCGGCGACCTTCGAGGGACGCCTTGCTTAACCTTCGGTTTACCGGCCGGGAGCTGCCCGTCGATTTCGCCGCGCACGGAACCAGGCAGGCGAATATTGCAAAATGCCGAGGCGAGGCGCTCGTATGCGCTGGGTTCTCCCGCGTTGATGGCCCATTTGTGGACCGGATCGTGGCACTACCTTTGCTAGAAACTTTTTGAAAGATCGACCTATGGTTAAGATGATCCTCACCCAAATTCTGCTTCCGATTTATGACAATACGGGCAAGCGGTTTTCTCGAATATTGCACCGCGAAGTTAAGCTCGAGCTTTCGGAGAAATTCGGAGGGCTCACCGCGTATTCGCGGTCACCGGCCGAGGGACTTTGGAAACGCAACCGGGCGACTCGGAGGGACGACATCATCGTGTATGAGGTAATGGCGAGGCGGCTGAATGGGTCGTGGTGGTCGAAATATCGAAAAGAATTGGAACGACGCTTCCGGCAGTCGGTGGTGGTTATCCGCGCGGAGCACATTTTGGTGATGTGAAGTATGGCAACACCGAAGGCCAAAGACTTGTATGGCTCCGTGCCCGACAAGTGCCCCGTGGCGCTGTTACTAATTGATGTAATCAACGATTTCCAGTTTCCGGAAGCAGCGGCTCTTCTCCGCTACGCGGTGCCAATGTCGCGGAAACTGAAAGCCTTGGCTTCCAAAGCGCGAAGAGCTTCCGTTCCCGTCATCTACATCAACGATAACTTTGGAAAGTGGCGCTCCGATTTCAGCTCCACCGTTAAGCACTGCACTGCGGGAGCGGGGAAGGAAGTCGTGAAAAATCTTCTTCCCAAGAAAGACGATTACTTCGTTCTCAAGCCGAAGCATTCAGCGTTTTATTCAACTTCCTTGAGTGTGCTTCTCGAATGCCTGGGCACCCGCACTCTCATCATCACGGGGATCGCCTCTAACATCTGTGTTCTTTTCACCGCCAATGATGCCTACATGCGGGACTTCAAAATTAAAGTGCCAAGCGATTGCGTGTGCGCCAATACGGAGCGCGAAAACAACAACGCACTCGGTCAGATTGAAAAACTTTTGAAGGCCGATGTTCGGCCAGCCCACAAAATAGTATTTAACTTGTCTGGGCCCGGGGAACGCTAACGGATGCTCAAGAACCGAGAGCTTGCAGAATGCCTGGCGCCCGAGACGGAGTTTCAGCCTCCTCTGGGCCGCGGATCCAAGCGCGCTTCGCGCGCGTCTATCCTTTTTGGGCGGAAAGAGCTTTCGAAGATTCCGACAGAGCGGGTAATTCATTTTAAGGTGAGAGAGGCGCTAGGAAGACAGGAGCAGGGCAAACAAGACGCGGATTTCCACCTTTTCACATCGCAGATTGAACACCCGGACCCATTTGAATTCTCTTTGTTCTGGTTTTTAACAACCCCTCGAAGGAACACGAATACGAATAGAAGTGAGGCTATCGGTTTGATTTCTTGTGACCTTTCTTTACCGCGCGCTTTACCAGCTCAACCGCCTTTTTTGCGCTACCCTTGCCTAAAACCCTAAATTTCTTGCCATATGCCTGGTTGTAAGCTTTGAAGAAAAACTCGATTGCTGAGATCATCTTATTCGTGAGCTTTATCTCCTCAAGTTGCGTGGGCGTTTCTTTTGGGATAGCCTGGCCGATGATCCTGTCGTTACGAACCATTTTTGTCCCGTCTGATTGTTCCGCGATGATGATTCCCACCGCCTTGACCTGAAGCAGGCAACCAGCGATGAGCGGCTCTTCGTTGAAAACAAGCACATCAATTGGGTCTCCGTCATCGGCCCGGGTTCCCGGGATCATTCCGAAATTAAAAGGAAAAACCATTCCCTCGGGCAATGCCTTCTTTAAAGTCAAAACGCCCGTTTCCATATCGAAGGCATATTTTACATTGCTACCCTTAGGAGTTTCGATGAGTACGTTCCAACATTTGCTCCCTTTATCAAAAGGCTTAATTGACAGGTGTGATTTTTTCATTCGATGGCCTCCAGTGTTGTAAAAGTGGAGGAGAACGGATTCTCAAAGGCTATTTTTGTGGTTTTGCCCTGGGAAGCTCATTGGCTGCGTTGGTGTAGGCCGGCGGAACATAACAATTAAGCGTCACCAGGTCTGTCTTGCCGGTGCTGCGAATCTCGTGGTTCTCACCGCGCTCGATGAAAAGAAGGCTGGAGTCTCTAAGAGAAACTTTTCTGCCTGCGATAGTGGCGGAACCTCTTCCTGAAATTACAAAAAGCCACTGGTCCGCCCCTCGGTGATTATTATCCAGGCTTCCTTCTTTGCCTCCAGCCGCAATGACCATGGTTGCCGCCTGCGACCTTTTGTTTCCTGCCACCACGGCAAAGCCTTTTCCAAATTGTAATTGTTTTATTTTCATTCTTCGTCCGCGAATCGCCTTCGAAAATCTCGTTGGATACGCAGCGCTTCACTCGTGAACCGAGATCAGTCTTTAATCACACTTAGCTGGCCGTTTCTTTCATAGTACGCAGCTTTGACGCCATGGAGCTGCCCCATATTGCCGTTCATCCGGACATCTTCGAGCAAATCATGTTCGCTGAGGTCGTTCCCCTTCATGACGGTCGTGTCTATTTTTCCTTCTTTAATTACCAACTGAGCCCGTCCTTTTACGAGGTTCCCAAACCAATGCGCATCTCGGGTTAGAAATGCCAGAATCTTGTGCAGTCCCACGATGACAAATCCGCCCCCTAAGGTTGGAAAAAAAGCGGAAGAACCGTTAACGGCCCGAGCGAGCATCGAGGCGAGAATAAATCCAACAAGTGCGTCAAACGCGGAGCGTTTAGAAAGGAAGCGTTTGTCTCCGAGGCGAAGCATTATGAGCGTGGTGACAAACACACATGCCCCTCTTAAGCTTATTTGGAGAAACGTGAAGTCCTTTGGGTCAGCTCCGAGGCCCAAACAGTTATGAAGGATTTGTGACATTATATTCGTTCTTCTTTGGTTAAAATTGTTTTGTGCGACGGGTTTAATCGGTCGCAATCGGGATGCCAAGATTCAGGCCGCAACTTTCTCAAAGGAAAAAGGGGATTGGGAGAATCCGTACTGCAAAATGAAATTGGGGCCATGCGATTTGCGCAGGAAGGGCAATTTTTAAGAATCGTTTTCTGCCAGAAGTAAACGCGTTCCCCGGCGTTCGGAGTCTTTTCAAGGCAATCAAAAGGCGGGGGTGGCAAAATCGCTTTTGGCCTCTTCCTTAAAGGAGTAGGAAGTCTACCGATTCATCCAAGATCGCGGCAATCGAAGATCTCGTTGACGGGCGATGACTGCGGGTCATCGCACTACCAATTTCAGATTACTGTCAGGGCTTGGGGAGCGCTGTTTTTGATTTCGGTTTGCACCCAGGCAATAACACGGTCCAAATCGGAGCATATCCTAGGCACCGCTTGAGCAAGAGGGGAATTCGGTTGAACCTTAGCAGCTTGTTCCAAAGGAATCCATGCCGTGCGGACTCGATGAGCCACAAACATCAGGTTTTCGAGATCTTGTAATAGCTCCATTCCGCGGATTGGTTTGGCTTTCGGGAATTCGGGTTCTGACAAAGGTCCCGGATCGAAGACATTCTCGAACTCTTTCATTAATCTCTGAAGCGTCAAAAGATGGTTCTCGGACCATCCCGCAAACAGGATGCAATTGCGACGAATGTGATAATCGTTGGGATGACGGGATGCGATGGTTCGGAGGGCCGCGCCCAGATGATTTTCGAAGGTGCTCAGCCGGTTTAGAATGTATTGGGAATGGTTCATGACTGCAACACAGGAACCTTGGACAGTTGGACCGCAGCGTATTTGAAGAATGGTTGCTTGCTCACGGGATCCCAGCCTGTGACGGTTAATTCATTGGCGGCGCGATTGTGGGCCGCATGATCCCAGTAACCATAATGAAACGGAACAAATACCTCCCCGGGTGAAATGTCTCCAATTCGGGCGGGGACGACTATGCTGCCGCGTCGCGAACTGACTTGAACCAATTCACCAGCGGCAATCCCGAGCGTGAGAGCATCTGGTTCCGAAAGCTGAACGAAAGGTTGCGGAGCAGCTTCGTGCAATTCCTTCACACGACCGGTCTTCGTTCGAGTATGCCAGTGATAAACCAATCGTCCTGTAGTCAGGAGAAAAGGATAATTCTCGTCGGTATCTTCAGGAGGGGCGACATGTTGTGCGGCTTTGATAATCGCGCGTCCCTTAGGATCGGCAGCGCGGTATGTTTCCTCTGCGATGGGCGCGCCCGTGACCAGGTCGTGACCGAATAGTTCGCAATAATCCGCCTGTGTATTGAAAACGCCGTCGGTGTAAAGTCGCTCCTTGCCTTCCGGATATTGGTCATTGCACGGCCATTGAATGCCCGAACCCGACAGTTTCGCGTAGGACAAACCGCTGTAATCGCAAGGACGGCCACGGGAACAATCTCCCCATGCCTGAAACGCCTCCTCCGGTGTTGTCCATTTGATAAGCGCCTTCCCGTCCTTATCACGAAAGTCCATTGCCCGGGCATACTCAAGAAATATGTCCAAATCCGAACGTGCCTGTCCTGGGGGGGCCACGGCCTGCTGACAGAGGTGAACTGTTCGATCGGGATTAGTGATGCACCCAGTCTTCTCACCCCACATGGCCGCCGGCAGCACCAGGTCCGCCAAAGCAGCCGTTTCACTCAAAAACGGATCCTGTACAACGACGAACAGATCATCTTTGGACAAAATCTCTCGAATCCGTTGCAAGGCCGGCAATGTTACCGCTGGGTTAGTTCCAATAATCCAGAGAAAGCGAATGGAACCTTGCTCTGCGTAGCGAAAGATCTGCAGGGCATGCGTCGGGGGTGTTGCGTGGGGAATCCGCTCTGGAGCGACGTTCCAGACCCGGGCGAGATCGTTGATGTGAGCGCGGTTGTTCCAGTTCCTGAAAGCCACCATTTCGCCGTTCGCTCCGCATTCTCGCGTGTTTTGAGCGCTGGGTTGCCCGTTCATTTGGAAAACCGTCGAACCAGGTTTGCCAATCAGACCTCGAACCAAGTGCAGGTTGTTCACCTGAATGGCCGAAGCGCTGGCCTCGAAAGACTGGTAAACCCCCTGCAACACGGTCGACACCAGTGTTGGCGAGTGTCCCAGGATATCGGCGCATCTTTCCAGTTGGGCTGGCGGGATGTGAGTGACCTTCTCAGTCTGGTTAGGGGTCCATTCTTGGACCGCATTTTTCAAGCTTTCAAAACCAACCGTCTTTTCAGCAATAAATTGTTCGTCCAATCGTCCTTTCTGAAGGATCAAATGGAGTAATCCGAGCATCAATGGCAAGTTGCTTCCAGGTCGAGGGGCCAAATGAATGTCTGCCTCGCGTGCGGTAGCCGTCCGTCGGGGATCGACAACGATTAATTTTGGGCGCCGAGGTCCCATTAACCTGTCCAGTACGCGTGACCACAGCACCGTTTGAGTCTCAGCCATGTTGTGACCGAACAAGAAAATCGCCTCGGTCGTATCGAAATCATTGAAAGACCCGGGATTGCCATCTGTGCCAAAAGATTCGATGAGCGCGATTGCGGCAGTCGAGGTGCACAATCGCGTGTTCCCATCAACATGCGGGGTTTGTAACCCGCAATCAGTAAGCAAGGTTAAGGTGTAGTATTCTTCAAGCGTAAGCTGACCGGAGTTATAGATGCCAAGAGCTCCTGCGCCAAATTTTTGTTTGGTGTCCCTGGAGTGATTCACCAGCAATGCCATCGCTTCTTGCCAACTAGTCGGCTTGAGTTGATCGCCATGGCGGACAAGTGGTTGAAGCAATCGATCGGGATGATTATTCGCCTTCCATCCGTGCAGGCCTTTGGGTCCGAGGCGCCCACGATTAACGCGGTCTACCGGTCGACCACGAACGCCAACGATTTTTCCGGAGGCGACTCCAATATCCAGGGCGCAGCCGACCGAGCACAAAACACACGTCGATTGAACCCACTTCTCAGGGGGAGCGGTTAAATGTTCATCCTCCCGCAAGGACCACTCGCCGAAATGAGGGGTGCGCTCGCCCCAAATATCTTTGATGCTGTCCCGCATATTTAAACAGGCGTCGCCCCGCCACGAGAGTAGCGGTTATGTGCGTTCGGGGCTTAACAGCACAGGGGGTGCCACCCAGCAAGAGTTCGCTAGAGGGGCATACACGGGAACCTGAACATGCACCCGTTTTTTTAAACCGCTGGCAATTATCAGCCCTCAAGCGTGTCAAATTATCGCGTCACGTGACGCTTAGTTTTATCCAGAAGTCAGCAAGCTTGAAGTTAGCGATTAAAATTTTTTTGCAGATTGCAGCGAGGGAGTTTGCGGTCTGCAAAAATCCGAGGAGAAATTAATTGATGCCAAACTGATATGGGTTCTCATTCAGTCGGGCTTTATTAACCATCGCGCAAAAAAATCACCAGCTGTGCAAGTGGACCAGGGTTCTGCCTCCTGGGGCATCTTCGGGAAGCCGCATGCATTCTCGGGTGGATGTTCTGATTGCATTCGGCGCAGTGGCCAGAGCAGCAATGTGTTGCAAGTCGACGAGAACCGCTGCTCGAGTGGACGTTTGCCAGAGTCAAGGTGCTTGGCGGTTACCTCGGGTTGGCGCCTTCGCCACAGAAAATCGTCCCAGTTTTTTGGCAAGTAGTCCTATTCATCCGGGATGCATTTCATAAAATGTGCGCATGTATCACATGGCCCGATGGCGTGCTATTAACGCGTTTGCCGCGGTTTTTGCGCTCTGGCTCCCACCGCACGCGCGGTCCCAATCTGCCGACCGGCAAGCAGTTATCTGGCGCCAACCACAGGTGCGCTACCTCCTGGCTGATATGACACTCGGCGGTAACAGGAAGCTGTATCGTGATTACCCTGCGACTGAACGCGATCCCGATTCGCGCGAGGCTATTCGCTTAAGGGACGCGGGCGTTCGCGTAGTGAACACGAACGAATTCGAGCGACGCTGGGTCGCAAATCAGTTCGGCAAGGATGGCCGCGGGATGCGCGTCGTCTTTCGCGGCTCGAACCGCACCATCGCCGGCAGCGAAGTGTTGCTCTCCGCCGACGGAACTGTGAATGAGAATCACCCGGTATTGCATTCTCGACTTATCGCTGGGGCGTCCCGAGAGCGACCTCGATGAGCGACAGATGAACTCCGAGGCACGCGAGGCGTTGCGGAGATGGAAATGGCAATCTCCGCATGTCCGTTTGTAAACGCAAAGGCCCTCCCCGTGTCTTGCAGCTTCTCGGTTGAGGTTTCCAAGTGGAGGATCTGCCGTTGCGTGTCGGAATAGCCCTCAACCTTGCCTTGCTTGATTGCGAAGAGCATCGGCGAGCGTGGCGCAAAATAAAACGGCACGTAATCCCAAAGCGTTCCCCCTGCCGCAAGCGCTGTTCCGGCAAGGTTTTTCACCTCTCTTCGTTTACGCCGTTCCTTGATATGCTGATGGGCGATGCTCACGACTTCGAGCCCTTGCTCCTCCCTCAACCGATCGCAGCAAAGAAAACCGCTCCCCAGAATTCCCGGCAAGTTTCTGATGTGCGTGATGTGGGTAAAGCAGCGGCATCGGCAAAATGTGACTCCTCCAAATGATCCCGCAAAGCGGCGGCAAGTGGAAGCCTGAACCAGAACAGGTCAGAGGTGTTGGGAACTGCGCCCGCTCAAACTGCGGGGAGCTCGTCTCGATTGACCGTTCGAGTGATTTCCCCGTTTTCGGAGCGGCCCTATCGATTCGACTGGTTTGCCTTCATAGAGGGACGCCTTGGTGGTGCTGAAAGTTTGCAGCAAAAAGCTCCGCGCCCCAAATGTGTGACAGTTGGGGGTTTGGTTTTGCGACTGCATCAATCGTCCTTCGCTCCTCAACCGTGATTTGGGAGTGCCCGCCGGAGGGGGTGTCAGTATTTGTGTCAGTATTCCGCAGTGGCGGAGTTAGGAAAGGTAGTGAGCGAGTGGGCTTGATTAGTCTGGATTTTTGAGGAAGCTGCCTCAAGATCATTGGAAAAAACAGTGGATGTCGGGGCGAGTCCTTCCTCTGGAGCCAGTTTAAGCGGGGTCGCACTGGTGTAGTGCAGGAGTTACGGGAGAGTCGCAGAAAAGGGGCAGAATGCTTGCCGGCGGGTAAAAGCAACCAATTGAGCTAATCCGCCGGTTGCGAGATGGCCAATGAGGTTTTCTTGAGCCTGGCTCCGGGTTCGCAAGTGTTTCATCCCCCAACCACCACCGTGCCGCCGAGCCGCCGTTCTTTGCTTTTTTGCTCAAGGCAATTCGTAGCTGCGGTAGAAGCGGCGCGGGGCGTTGGTGGTGGCGTTTTCCGTGATGGAGCCGGGCGTCGAGTTGGTTCCGATGGGCCTCCAGTGAACCAGGTCTTCGGAAGACTCGATGACGTAGAGCCGGCCTTCGGTGCCTTGGATGGAGAGAGTCGCACCCATTCCCGGAGTAAAGGCGTCGAGGCGAAGCATAGATGCTGGTGCCATGCCGAGTTGGCGGATGGTGAAGGGCTGCCCGGCAATCAAGAGGACGGCAGTGCGCGCGACTGTGGAAGTGTTGACGGTCAGGGTATAGCGAACGAAGGCACTATCGGAGCCGTTGAGACCCGCCGTGAGGTTGACCCAGGAATTGGTCTCAATCGTGGTCCAATCGCACCCGGCCGTGGTGGTAACGGCGACGAGTCCCGTGGTGGAACTGGCCATATGCAGCGCACTGGTGGCACTGAGAGAAAAAGTGCAGGATGCGGTGTTGCCAAATTGGACCTGGTCAAGCCAAGCTCGATCTTGTCCGGCTGAGAGGGCGGCATCTTTAGAATAGGTCCACTTCAAGACATGGGCGCCGGAAGCGATGCTGGCCGTCCTTTGTTGCCATCCGGTTTCGCCGCTGATGCGCATCTGTTCGACGCCATCAATATAGAATCTCAAGTCGTCGTGATCGGCTTCCGAAGAAACTTTCCACCAGAAACTGAGCGAACCGGGGCCACTGATGGTGGTTTGCAGAGTTGAGGAAGCGGCGTCCGGGATGCTCCCGCTTTGAGCGGCGTCCACCCCGTCATGAGTGACGATATCCTGCCCGGTCCAGGCCACTGCGCCTGAGCTAAGCCAGGCGAGGGATGCATCGAGGGTGTCGAGCGCTTCGGGCAGAGCGATGATGCTGTTGGACGAGGGAGGGGTATCGTTGCCGCTTTGCGTAATGGCGAAAGCCTGGCCGGCGATCTGGATGTTGCCGGTGCGGGTGTTGGGCGAATTATTCGCGGTGATGGCATAAAACACCGAGGCGTTGCCGGCGCCAGTATTGCCGGAGACGAAAGTGATCCAGGAATTCGTGTTCAAGACCAACCAAGGGCAACCCGGCCCCGCCGTCACTGTCACGCTGTTCGACGCCATGCCAGAGCCGTGATGGCGGGTGGTCGGGGAGATGGAATAGGCGCAGCCGCCGCCGGCCTGAGTGACGAGGAAAAATTGGTTCGCGATTTGCAGGATACCAGAGCGGACTGAACTGGAGGGATTGGCAGCGACCGAGTAGATGACGGTGTCACTTCCAGTTCCGCTCGAGCCTGACACGATGGAAATCCATGAGTTGGTGTTGGACACACTCCAGGTGCAAGCGGACCCGGCGGCCACCTCGATTAATCCGGTGGAAGAGCCGGAGGAGGGGGAGGCACTGTTAGACGAGAGCGTGACCGGGCAAACGGCCGTGGGGACGAATTGAACTTGATCGACCCAGCCACCATTCTGGGCTGACGAGAACGCGGTGGTTCTGCTATAAATCCACAGCAAGCTGAAAGTTCCCGGCGGAATCATCACGGTCCGCTGCTGCCAGTCCAGCTCTCCCTCAATGCGTGCCGTTTGGGATGAACCAACGAAGAAACGCAAGTCACTGTTTGTCTCTGGTGAAGAAATCTTCCACCAGAATGTCAGGGTGCCGGGGCCGGTCACCGTCGTTTGCAAATTGCCTGCCCCGACCGAAACAGAGCCGCTCCGCGCCGCGTCAACACCATCGTGAGTCACCTCGGATTGAGCGAACCAAGGTGCGTTCCCCGCAGTTATCCAGACCAGCGGGGTACCGATGGTGTCGAGTGCTTCCGCCAAAGAGTTCGGCACGCCGGACTGAGTGACGGTAAAGGTTTGCGCATCGATTTGGATCTGGCCGCTGCGGCCGAAGAACGAAGGGTTGGTTGAGACGGAATAAGTTACCTGGCCGTTGCCGGAGTTACTCAGACTCGAGGTGATCGTGATCCAAGCGTTGGTGTTGGACACATTCCATGCGCAACCAGCCGGCGACGCCACCGCGATCGTTCCGGTCGCTCCGCCATTACTGTGCGTGCGGTAGGGCGGGGCAATGGAATAGGCGCACGGACCACCGAGTTGGACGAGCGTGAAAGTTTGGCCGGCAATGGTGACGAGGCCGGTGCGAGCCAAAGACGAATTATTTGCCGGCAAAGTGTAACGAACAAAACCGTTGCCCTCGCTGCTGCTGGCCGTGACACCGATCCAGGCATTGGTGTTGATGACTTCCCATCGGCATCCCGGATCGGTCGTCACATTGATCTGCCCGCTTTCGAAACCCGCAGAATGGCTGGCGCTGATGGTCGAAAGGGTTATGACGCACTCGCCCGCACCCGGCACGAACTGCACTTGATCAACCCAGCCCCGGTCCAAGCCCCTGGAGTCGGTGGGATTCTTGGAATAGGTCCACTTGCAGACCTGCGGCCCGGCGGGGACGACAAGGCGCTGCGATTGCCAATCCACTTCGCCGGAAATACGCGACTGTTGCACCCCGTTGATGAAGAATTTCAAATAATCCTTGTTCTCTTCGGAGGAAACCTTCCACCAAAAGCTGAGCGCCCCCGGGCCTTCCACCGTGGTCTGCATGGTGGCGGCAGAGTTGTGAACCACGGCGCCGCTCTGGGCTGCGTCCACGCCATCGTGCGAGATGGAGGTTTGGCCGAACCACACCGGCGCGCCGATGGTGTCCCAATTCAGCGTGCCCACTGTGTCGAGCGCGGTGGCGAGAGAAATGAGATTGGTGGACGAGGCCAACTAGATCGGAAGAGCG
>JADMIO011426283.1_pt1 | contig 13352 bp, 12 predicted proteins | sample 8958161 | NCBI WGS metagenome assembly JADMIO01 (sample SAMN16585339, study PRJNA669376) | soil metagenome | isolation source: Crop rotation soil | place: USA: Cullars Rotation, Alabama | collected 2011 | reverse complement strand
TCCGATCTAAAAGTTTCATGTTTCGTTTGAGGAACAAAATGAGTATTTAAATGAGCAGGCAAATAAATTAAAAGAGACCGGCACAGGATATATCAGCCATACATTTTTTTCGATAACTGAGGCAATTATGTTATTGATATTAATGCCTATTTATACGTTCCTGCTATTATTTTACAGGGATCACATCCGCAGATTTTTATATGCCGTTTTTAAGCAGGAACACAGGCCTGGCGTGCAGAATGTTATCCTGAAAACAAAGCTTATGATCCGCAGCTATATGGTAGGGCTATTGATTGAAATGGGAATTGTGGCGGCCGGTAATTCTATTGGCCTGATGCTGTTGGGCATAAAGTACGCTATCTTTTTTGGCGTGATGGCCGCAGTTTTAAACCTCATACCCTATATAGGCATGTTTACGGCGACACTTTTTACGGTTCTCGTTACACTCACCACTACCGATAACACCAGCGATATTATCTGGATAATCGTCATATTTTACAGTATTCACATCGTAGATGTAAATTTTTTAATGCCAAGAATTGTTGCCTCACGGCTAAGGATAAACGCTTTAATCTCTATTTTGGGCGTGGTAATAGGCGGTACCTTAACCGGTGTCTCAGGTCTTTTCCTGTCGATACCTGCCATCGCTTTTTTTAAAATAATTTGCGATGAGGTCGATGAGTTAAGGCCCTGGGGTATGCTTATGGGTGATGAGACCACCTATACGAACCGGTCGGGCCTGTATAAAAAGTTGAAAAAAATATCGGCTAAACAGGCATCGAAACGTCACCGCAACACGTGACAATTCTGCCGGGCCGGGGACGATCAGGTGGTTCCCTGAGGTTTTTAATCGGTACCGCTTCAGGCGAAATCAAAAAAAATTGTAAACGACGTACCGAGGCCTGGTTTGCTCTCGGCATTGATACTGGCGTTATGGCTTAGGATAATATTTTGCGTATTCGTAAGACCAAGTCCGGTACCCTTTTCTTTCGTGGTAAAAAAGGGCTCAAACAATCTTCCGACCTCCGATTTAGTCATGCCTTTTCCGGTGTCGCTGATGGTGGTAACGCACTTGTTATTTTTCGTTTGGGTTTTGATTTGGAGTGTACCCTGCTCCTCCATAGCTTCTATTGCGTTGACGATGATATTTAGAAAGGCAATTTTTATCTTTTCCACATCGACCAGCACGTCGCAAACGTCGGGCTCGTACTCTTTTATAACCTTTATTTGCTTCAGTTGTATCCTGTCTTTTGCAAGTTCAAGGCTGGCATCGAGGATATCGTTGACAGAAGATTTTGTATAAATCAGCTCAGTGGTGCGTGTGGAATTCAGAAGGTCGCTTACCAGTTGGTTAATTCTGTTGGAATTGCGGGAAATCATATCGAATAATAAGTCGATGTCTTCATTAGGAGGTATCTCCCCGCGCAATTGCTCGGTCGCAAGGTTTATATTGGTTAGCGGGTTTCTCACTTCATGTGCTATGGTACGGAAGATCCTGCCGGTGACCGCAAATTTTTCCAGGTGTCTTAATTCTATGAGCTCAAGATTTAAAGCGGCAAGCTCATCGACCCGCGCCTCGAGTTGTTCGCGAAAGGCGGCCGCTTTTTTACTGGCCTCTTTTTTAGCCTTATTTTCTTTGTTAAAGGTCACGATAGAATAAAAGGTAAGCAGGATAGCCATAATGAGTGAAATAATAGTGAAAGCCTTGATGAGGTTAGAATATTTGGCAACCTGAACATATCTTGTTGACCATAGCTTTTTTTCCTCATTTTGCATTTTGCGTATGAAAGCAACAACTTTAGCCATTCTGCTAATTCCCTCGTTGTTTCCGGCTACTTTAGAAATTTGGTGCGTTGAGTCGAAGGTTGTTATGACACTTTCCAACAAAAGGAACTTAGCGTCAACCAGTTCTTTTAAGGTGTCCAGGTTATGTTGCTGAAGCGCATTATCGGCAGTTAGGATGCGCACTCTTTTAAAAGTCGAATCCGCATTGTTACGGCTTATGTAATAACGGGAAAGAAAATCTTTTTTATTATTAATTATATAACCACGTACCGCTGATTCGCCTTCAATTACAAAACTTTTTAGATTATCAAGGTCATGAATCACCTCATTGGTATGATTCACCAGACGTTCCTGGTCCATTAAGTTTTGCGCGGAAATAAAGGAAACGATATAAGAGGTAAGTAACAGAATAAATGCAGCAAGATAACCCCATCGAACCCGGTCAGCAATATTGTCAACGATATTTTTGATCATAGTGTTACTGAGGCCTTGTTTGTAGATCGATAAAAATACGAATGGTTACAATAATCAATTGTCCGTACATCAAAAAGATTACCGGGCAGTTTTAAATAATACCCTCGTAATGCCCACATGACAGGTAACGCATATATCAAAATAGATATAGCAATAATTATTGTGCCGGCTAACTGACCCGGAAATTTGCCGTTGATTTCTAATTTTTGCCTGCTTTACTGATGAGCCAGAAAATCAGGGCAATGATTACAACGACTATGATAACCCCAACCCACACCCCCGCCTTAAAAATTCCCTCTACGACCTGACAACTGCTAAATGACACAGCCATGGCAAGTATGGAAAGCAATGCCGTGCTTACATTAAATTTGTACATAATAATTGATTTATTCGGTTAGGTTTTTTGACTACATAACATTTTCCTTAATATTTTACAGGCCTGTTGGTTTATAAGACAGGTTAAACGTATTGAAGTTTACATTACTACTGAAATATTATGCCAGAAAGTAAATATATATTTAAATCCAGGTAATTATAAATTTTTCCTTTGGGAAACTTAGGCAAATTCCCTGAATCATAAACGTTACAACCTTCCTCACTGTGGGAAAAAATTTACTCATATCTCCGGGTTAAAAAGAGAGTAAAGAATAAAGAAACAATTCGGCGCAAATCCTTTACCAGTGCCAACTCCAGGTGTTTTTAACCCCGCAGATTTTTATTGGCAATATATTTTATGTAATATTGGCAGAAATAAATTTTTTAAAATTAAAACTTACAACTATGGGTTCAGGAAAAGTATTAGCAAGCGTTTTAGCCGGAGCTGCTGCTGGCGCGATATTGGGCATCTTATTCGCTCCTGACAAGGGCACAGAAACCAGGCGTAAAATTGCCGAGAAAGGTTCTGATTTTGCCGGCTCAGTCAAAGATAAATACAGCGAATATGCAGATGCGATTTCTGATAAGTACGATGCCGCAAAACAGAAATTGTCAGGGCTTGTATCAGAAGGCAAGGATATGGGAAAAGACCTGGTAAACCAGGCAAAGGATAAAGCAAATGCGATGAAAAGCGACGTAAGAAATCCGGGAGATGTTAGAACTTCTATGAACAGTTAATCTTATTTTCGTGAATATTTGCAGGCCCGGTGATAAATGATAAAAAGATGGAAAATCAACCTAGTAATGTCGAGGAATTATTTAATAAGCTCAAAGACTATGCGGATGTCAGAATTAATTTGTTCAAGCTTAAAAGCATACAGAAGGTTTCCGGGTTAATGGCATCTGTAATAGGCAGCCTTGTCCTGATCATAATTTTAACTATAGTATTGCTTTGCATTACAGTAGGTGTTGCCTTGTTGATAGGTGCCTGGCTGGGCGCGACATACCTGGGGTTTTTTATTGTAGCTGCAATTTATCTTATCATCGGGCTTGTATTATATGCTGTGCGGGGGAAATTAATCAAAACACCGATTAGCAACAAATTGATCAAAGAACTGGTAGATTGAACCTGCCCCTAAATTTCATAAAATGAATACGGAAGAAATTGCTGCGGAAAAGCTGGAAATGATAGCCAGCACCTCCGATCTGGAAGTGGCCATAAAACGACTGGAAAGAAAAAGGGCTTTAATGGAGGAAGACCTTAAAGATCATATGCATGATATTCTGGAAAGCCTAAAGCCGACTAACATTTTAAGGCATACTATTCATGAAGTGCAGGAATCGACCGAGCTAAAGCATAATCTTTTTAAAGTGGCAGTAGGTCTTGGAGCAGGATATTTTTCCAGGAAGCTTGTAATAGGAAAGTCAGCGGGCCTGGTAAAAAAAGCGCTGGGTACGGCGCTTCAATACGGGGTTACCAATTTTGTAGCCAGGAAAAAACCGAAAGACGATTACGCTGCTCCTTCGACTAAAAAAAATCTGTTTAAGAGAATTCTATCTATTTAAGCACCCAGTTTTTTAAGGCATTTCTTGAGGTCAATACCTTTCCCCAAAACGCCTGTAAAAATATCTCCCGTTTTTTTCACGCGCGACTCAATGTTGCGGATGGTGAACTGACCCGGCGTCAGCCCGTTTTTAACTTCTTTCCATAACAGCGGAGTAGATACGGTCGCTCCCGTTTTCGGGCGAAGGCTATAAACGGAAGATATCGTTTGGCCTTTTCTGTTTTGAAGATAATCCATGTAAATGTGTTGGTTGCCCCTTTTCCGGAGATTTCTTTCAAGCGTCGTAAAATCCTTTAATTGCTCACTGGCCAGCAGGCACACGATATATGCAAAATCCTTTGCCTGTTCATAAGTATACTTCTTTCCGGTAGGAACGTAAACATGCAATCCGGAGGCGCCGGAAGTTTTACAAAAGGATGGTGCGCCTGCTTTATCAAGAACCTGTTTTATCATATTGGCAGCTTCAATTACCTGGTTGAATGTATTTTTTTCCGATGGGTCAATATCAATGATCAGGTAATCTGGCATTTCCAGCGCGGCAACAGTTGAGTGCCATGGATTAAGCTCTATGCACCCCAGGTTATTAAGATAAGTGAGCGTAGCTTCATTATCACAGATAATATAATCTATTTGTTTTTTAATGGAGTCGGAAAAGATCTTTTGGTGCTTTACAAATGCCGGCGCGTTACCGGCGGCGTCCTTGTGAAAAAAACCTTTGCTATGAATGCCATTGGGATTCCGTAAAAGTGATTCAGGCCTTCCTTTAAGGTAAGGAAGGATATAGGGTGCCATTGAAATATAATAGTTGATAACATCACCCTTTGTGATGCCATCTTCGGGAAAAAAGATTTTATTAAGATTGGTCACTTTTAATTTTTCCCTGCCGAATGTAAAGGTCTTTTCAGCACCCGCCGGCCCGTTATCCGCTGTGGCTTGTGAAGGCGTAGCAGTCGCCGTATTGATATCCTCTAAGTTTTTATCATTGCGCAGACGCAGGTAAACAGGATGCCTCAATTTTCCATCGGATGTAATTTCTGAATATTTTACTTCGCAAATTAATTCGGGTTCTACCCAGGTCACCGGCATATTCGTTTTTATCTTCTCACCGAAAGGAGAGGTTTGCCGTACAAGCGGCTGCAGTGTTTCATACATCTTTTTTAAAGAAGTATGATTAAAGCCTGTACCGGTATGACCAATATATTTTAACCCGGTAGTGTCCCTGGTGGCCAGTATCAATGCGCCAAAATATTTCCTTCCGCCTGCAGGTTCGGTGTATCCCGCTATGATGGCCTCCTGCGTCCGGTGGTGTTTAATTTTTAGCCACTCGGAGGTACGTTTTCCCGGATAATATTTTGATGTGATTTTTTTGGCTAAAATGCCTTCGAGATTTTTTTCTTTTGAGACGCTGAAAAAAGATTTTCCCTCTTCCAGAATGTGATCGGAATATTTGATTACCTCGTTTTCAGGGATGATTTTTTGAAGAAGTTCCTTCCTGTCCAAAAGAGCAAATCCGGTGGTATCCTGCCCGTTTAGCTTAAGCAAATCAAAAACATAGTAACGAACGGGCCGGTTCTTGTTTTCGGCGTAATACTGAAGGAGCTGAAAATCGGGCTGACCCTCGTCGTTAAGAACAACGATTTCCCCATCGATTATAACCTCTTCATCAATATTTTTTAATTGATCGGCAATAACAGGATAGGTGGGTAAAAAGTTTAATCCATTTCTGGAGTAGAGCAGAATGTCACCCTTCGTTTTTTCACAGATGGCGCGGTAACCATCCCATTTTATTTCAAAAAGCCATTCCTTGTCGTCAAACGGATTTTCGGTTTCACCGGCAAGCATTGGTCTTATAAACCGGTCAAGTTTTCTCTCCTGCTTTATGGGCGATGAAACTAAATTTTTTTTTTAACGGGTTTTTTGTGTTCCAGAAGCCATTTATTAATGGGAGAATTTCCGGGAGTTTCTTCTTCACTGTCATAATCGGTATGTATGGCGTATTCATCGTTGTGTTTTATAAGCAGCCAGCTATTATCTTCCTTGCCGTTAAGCCTGACCAACGCAAATTCACCTTTTAGTTTTTTGCCGGATAGCCTGAATTTCAGATTACCGGCTTTAAGTCCCGATTTCAATTTTTTTTCAGCAATTTCTTTTGAAGAATTGTCAATATCGGTGTAGGTGCCATTATCCCATATTTCCACAATACCGGCGCCATAGTTACCTTCCGGAATAATCCCTTCAAAATTTTTATAATCATAGGGATGGTCCTCCACCATCATTGCAAGGCGTTTATCCCTGGGGTTTAGGGAAGGGCCTTTTGGAACTGCCCAACTTTTCAGAACCCCATCCATTTCCAGCCTGAAATCATAATGGAGACGTGTGGCTTTGTGTCTTTGTACAACAAATTCGAGTTTTGAAGCCGATTTTTTTAATTTCCCCGATGGTTCAGAAGTCTCTTTGAAATTTCTTTTTTTATTATATAATGCGAGTGCCATATCAGGAGGCTTTTTTACGTTTTACATCCAGGCTTGCCTTAAGTTGCTCCATGAGGTCCTTCGTCTTGCTGTGAACCACTCTCAATTCAGGCACTTCAATTTTCTTTCCACCGGCCTTGGCTTTTATTAGCTTAAGAAGTTCGGCGGTATAGGTGTCTTTGTATTTTGAAATATCAAATTTTGCCGTTAACTGGTCAATGAGCGTTATGGCCATTTTGAGCTCCGCCGGCTTTACCTCAGTATTTTTTGGAAGCGTCAGTTCATCGGTGCTCCTTATCTCCTCTTCGAATCTTATCCTGTTCAAAACAATGACATCCTTATCGGGTCTTAATATGGCAAGGCTCTCCTTACTTCTCATTACAAAACTTGCGACCCCTACTTTTTTTGTTTTTAGTAATGCCTGCCGTAATAGCTCGTACGGCCTGGTACCGGATTTATCGGGCTCAAGGTAGTAGGGCGTCTCATAATAGAGGCTGCTGATCTCTTCTTCTTTTACAAAATCTGAAATCTCGATTGTTTTTGTTTTTTTGGCGCTGGCAGCTTCAAAATCTTTGTCATCTAAAACCACGTATTCGTTATTTAGTTTGTATCCTTTTACAATATTTTCCCATTTTACTTCCTTGCCCGTTTTTTCATTGACGCGCATGAATTTAATGTTTGAATGGTCCTTCTTATCCAGCATATCAAGATCGAGTTTACTTGATTCTGTTGCGCTATATAATTTTACAGGGATATTTACCAGCCCAAATCCTATAGCACCTGTCCATATTGATCTCATAACGAAATTTTTTATAAAGTAATGAAAAGTTTGTGCCCTTTTTTAGAAAATGAATGCCTGTAACGTTTTTGCAAAATTAAATACCTTTTCCTGGAAAATGATGAGGAATAAATTCCCCATGCTTCCTGGGTCATTGGTAAGCAGCCGGCAGGATGGCAATAAAAGCGGCGGGCTGTAAGAAGGTATTAATGACCCGTCTTTGAACGGTGGTCAATGATTTTTTCCTTCTTCCCGGTGGCCAATAATAATACGGGCAGTAAAATAAGGTTGGTGAGGGTTGCCGTCAACAAGGTAACTGAAGTTAGCCAGCCCAGCGATTGTGTGCCGCCAAAACCGCTGAAACAGAAAATTACAAATCCGGCAATCAGCACAAGCGAGGTATATACAATACTCAGCCCCGTATGCCTGATTGTTTGAGAAACTGTCTTTTTGATATCAAAATTATGTGAAGCAAGTTCCTGTTTATAGTTCACCAGAAATCGTATGGTAACATCGATAGCGATGCCAAGTGCTACGCTGAAAATCAGCACAGTTGATGGTTTTAGTCTGACGCCAGTCCATCCCATGATGCCTGCTGTTACCAGTAAAGGGATGACATTAGGTATGAGCGAACAAACCAAAATCCGCAAGGACCTGAATAAATATAACATGCACAGGGAAATAAATAAAAAAGCCCATAGCAGGCTTTCCTTCAGCCCGTTTATGATAAAACTGCTTCCCTCTAAAAAAGTAACAGTGGCCCCTGTGAAGGTTATTTTAAATTTTGACGTATCAAAAAGCGCATCGGTTTTTTTCCTGATGCCCGCCAGGATTACCGGAAGCCTTTTAGTGCCCACATCCGCCATATTAATGCTGATGCGGGTATTTTGCCGGGCGGTGTCTATAAAACCCGTCAGTAATTTTGACAAATTGTTTTTTCCGGCGCTGTCATTTTTTGGCCGCAGGTATTCCCCCACAAAAGCGCCTTCAAATGAATTGGGGAGTGAATAACTTGCCGGGTCGCCGTCATGAAACCCCTGGTTTACAAATTTGATTCCTTCCGCAATAGAAAGCGGCCTCGCCATTTCTTTCTGCCCGGCGATAAATGCTGAGAGGGAATCAATTTTGGCCAAAACGGGAAAGACCTGAGCGCCCGAAAGAAAGCGCCGCTTTTTTGTATCGATAACTATTTCAAGCGGCATGACCCCCTTAAAGTTCTTTTCAAAAAATTTAAGATCGGTATAAATCTTATCGGTTTGCGGAAGATCATCAACTATAAAGCCTTCGGTTTTTAGCCGCGTCATTCCGAAAAATGAGAAAATTATGGCAACTAACGTAGTAGCGTAGACGAATTTTTTGTGATGTAATACCCATATTTCAATTTTTAAAAGCAGCTTGGTAAAGAATTTCACGTCAAGATAACGCAGCTGCTTTGTTCCCGGCACAGGCATATAGCTTAATATGCCCGGCAGCAGTATGAAGGAGATTACAAAAATGAACATAATACTTACACCGGCAACCTGGCCAAATTCCTTAAGGATGGCACTCTTCGTTAATGCAAAAACCGCAAAACCGATAGCTGCGGTTAAGTTGCAAAAAAGGGTGACGATGCCCATCTTACTTACCATGTCAATCAGAGACTGCTCTTTGTTGCGGGTAGTTTTATAAGTCGAATGATATTTATTCAGAAAGTAAATACAATTGGGAATTCCAATTACCACAACAAGGGGCGGGATGAGGGCCGTAAGCAAGGTAATTTTATAGTTGAAAAGTTCCGTGATACCGATGCTCCATACCACACCCGTAATAACAACCAGCAGTGACAGAAGTGTTGTGCTTACCGACCTGAACATGAGCAACAGGATAAGGGCCGACAATCCCAGGGAGCCAAAGATGAACCACTTCATTTCATGGGCTATCCTGTCTGCAATTTGTGTGCGTATCAGGGGTAATCCACTTATATATGTTTGGATATTTGTTTTGGAGGAATATACATTGGTTGCTGAAATAATGCTGCCGATGACAGCCGTGCGGCCCCGCGAATTAAGCAGATCCCTGTTGATACGCACGACACACAGATACGCATCTGCGGAAGGATTGTACAGCAATGTCTTGTAAAAAGGGAGTGTATAAAATAATTTCCGGCAGCTGTCTATTTGTTGCTGTGAGGTAAGGCTGGCCGGGAAAACGGGGTTTGCAATTAATTTTTGAGATGAGGTATCGTTTAAAAGATCCACTGCGTTTACGACACTCAATACCTCCTCGACATAGGGAATCTTTTTAAGGCTGTCGCTTAGTTGTCTGTAGGCTTTAAAATTATCTTTATCAAAAAAATGATCAGTTTGTATCCCGATGACCAACAGGTCACCATCTTCTCCGAACTTTTCTTTGAAAGAAAGATAGTCTTTGTATTTCGGATTATCAACGGGTATTGCTTTTGAAAACTCATAGCTCAGTTTTACCCTGCCTGCGAAAAAAGCCATTACTGCTGTGGTGATAAGTAACAGTATCAACAGTAACAACCGGTTTTTTAATACAAATTTTGCTAAGCGCTTCCACATGTTTATTGCAATTGTTGGCAAAGGAACTAAATAATTGCCTGAACTATGATGTTAAAGATGCAGCAATTAAAGCGATACAGAATATCGCCAGTACAAATTCTATGCACGAATTATACAAATAGTGCAAAGGCGCGACAATTTTTTGTGTAATTTATCCCAATACGAAGCCGGTCGCACAACCGGTTTTCCTCACGCCTCAGGTCTTTCCATTTCTTCGGCTACAAAGTCCATCAGTGTTTTAATATTTTCCGGGGAAAAATCAAATGTAAGGCCGGCTGTCTTATAGAGTTCGGGCAACGTTTTTGTTCCGCCGAGGCTAAGGGCTTTCATATAATTGTCTAAAGCCTGTTCAGGATTCTTCTTGTATTGCATCCAAAGGCCTATTGCTCCCAGCTGGGCAATCCCATATTCTATATAATAAAAGGGCACCTCAAACAAATGTAATTGCCTTTGCCAGGCGTTTTCTCTATAAATTTCAAGACCATTGTAATCGATTACGTCATCAGAAAAACTATTCAGGATGTTCATCCATTGCCGGGATCTTTCTTCCGGCGTATGCTGCGGATGTTCATAAATCCAGTGTTGAAATTTATCAATAACCGCGATCCAGGGGAAAATCGTAATGGTTCTTTCCAGCTGGTGTTCCTTAGCCCGCTTAAGATCGTCTTTGTTGTCAAAAAACACATTCCAGTAATCCATGCTGAAGAGTTCCATTGCCATGCTTGCCACTTCTGCAATTTCCATTGGGTAATCCTTAAAAGCATTGAGCTCCAGCTTGTGTGTCAAAAATGACTGAACGGCGTGGCCACCTTCATGTACCATGGTGGTTACATCATTCATCTGTCCTGCTGCATTCATAAAAATAAATGGCGCGCCGCTTTCTGCCAGCGGACAGTTGTAACCGCCGGGGGCTTTACCATTCCTGCTTTCCAGGTCCAGATGCTTCATGGCATCCATCCGCCTGAGGCAATCTCCAAAGAAGGGCCGGAGCTGCTCAAAACATTCGATAGATTTGCTGAGAAGCTCGCTTCCGGTTTTAAAAGGTGTCAGCGCTTTTGTTTCTTCCGGCTCAGCTTCCAGATCCCAGGGGCGCAGATCGGCCAGGCGCAGCTTTTGCTGTTTCTTTGCATAGATTTTATTTACCAGCGGCAATATATGCTGCTTAACCGAATCATGAAAGCGGTAACAGTCTTCTTTGGTATAATCAAAACGCCCGAGCTCCTTAAATTTATAATCCCTGTAATTCTCAAAACCGGCATTGAGTGCAACCCGGTTACGTTTTTCAACTAATTGTGTGAACAGCGTATCCAGCACCTGCTTATCCTGCAGCCTTCTTTCATTTATTTTGCGATAAACCTCTTCCCGCAATTTCCGGTCGTGGCTTTCCAAAAACTTGGCGGCCTGTTGCAGCGTATATTGCTGCCCGTTAACTTCGATCATCATTCTGCCCGTGATCACTCCGTATTGTTGTTGCAAAACAGCAAGCTCTGCCTGCAGGGGTATGTTTTCTTCGCGGAAGAGGGCTATGTTTTTTTCAACAGTTCGCAGGTAGGTGAAATATTTGCCGCTGTCCAGCTCGCTGCGAAAAGGAGAGTTGACCAGTTTTTTATTAAGCGCATCGGCATAGGGCTGAATCTTTGGCTGAATCTCCATACAGAAGAAATTGAACGATTCTTCCAGTTGCTTATTGGTTGTATCGCACGTCATTTTTATCTGGCGCCACGAGGCATCTTCATTGATGACTGCATCGAGTTCACTTACATCTGCAAGCCATTTTTTAAGCTGTTCGCCTGAGGCGATGTTTCTTTCTAAAAGTTCTTTAAAATAGGGCTCTATGCTTTCCCAGTTTTGTACAATTAAATCTGCGGGAACAAATTTTCTTTCTATTTTTTTTATATCAGCGGATGCTTCGATCATTGATTAATTTTTAAATTTTACAGGCTACCGGTACTCAGTTATTTTACCCCGCGACTTTCTATTTTCCTTGTAGCTGCTTTCTGCGGTTTCACCGGAACGGTTTCTTTATGCGAAGGTTTCGGATTTGATGTGTTGTCGACGGCGCCATCCGCCGGTTCTTCCGGTGACTTGACTTTTATTTCAATATTATTTTTTTCAAGAATATGAAACCATTTAACCATTTTTTTCATGTCGCTGGCATAGATCCTTTCGAAATCAAGCCCGGGATATACTTTTTCAAAATAGGATTTCAGGGTGGCATTGTCAGCGGTTGCATCGGGCATTTTTTCGCTGCTTTTTTTCATTGCCTGGAACAATTCAGCAAGGCTGATGTTACCATCTTTGGCAGGGTTTACGGTAAAAACCTCGATACTCTCCAGGTGGGAGAAATTGTGCAGGCGGCTGCTTACAAATTTGGAAGTATTATCTTCCAGTGAGCGAACAACGGCCCCGTCAGATTTTGAAGATAGCAGTTCAAACAAGCCAGGTAAACCGGTAACGGAAACAATTTTATTATACTCCATATAGTAATATATTTTGGAGCTGCAAGATAATTCAAATGACTTTGCCGAATGTTAATGAAATAAAAAACCCATAATTAGCAGGCTGCTAAAGTTTTGCCCGGCTTTCAGGACTGCATTATCCGGGCAGGCAATTTGGTTTGGCAATAAGCACGGGTGCTGTATATATGTCTTGTATAAGTTTCATAAAAATAATTTTGGAGCATTTTATAAGTAGCGCACGCTAAAAATAATATAGGAAGAGCCGATCGTATTGCGCCAGGCATCCTTCTCTATATAAAATATGAAACCATAAAAGATGCTGTCCACAGGGTTTCCGGGGTAAAGGCGTCAAATGGGAAGCAATCATCTTTATGAGTAGATTTTTATTTTGTTTTTTTTTCGCAGGTTTGGTATATACGGATGCAAAAACACAGTCGGTAACGGGTATGTTGCACGACACGTCAGATAATATCCCGGTATCAAATGCAACTGTGAAATTGATTTCTTCGGGCGACTCTTCAGCAGCATATACTTCTGTGAGTAATAGCAAGGGTATTTTTACATTTGACCAGGTTCCACAGGGAAATTACACGCTTATGGTAAGTTCAATAGGATATGAGACCGTGGCAAAAATAATTACCATAGCAACTGACAGCAATGACCTGGGAACTATCCCGGTTTCCCGTGGGGCCAGAACACTTCAGACAGTAGTAGTGAGCGGCGCTTCACCGCCTGTAAAGCAGAAGCAGGATACCGTTGAATATGCGGCCAGCCAGTACAAAGTGAATCCCGATGCCACTGCTGAGGATCTGATAAAAAAGATGCCCGGTATTACGGTAGATCAAAAAGGTTCTGTCACTGCGCACGGAGAAAATGTACAAAAA
>JADMIO011011181.1_pt1 | contig 13352 bp, 10 predicted proteins | sample 8958161 | NCBI WGS metagenome assembly JADMIO01 (sample SAMN16585339, study PRJNA669376) | soil metagenome | isolation source: Crop rotation soil | place: USA: Cullars Rotation, Alabama | collected 2011 | reverse complement strand
GCGACAACTTGTCCACGTGGAATTCTAAGCTTAGGATCCCAATGTGCTGGAAAGTAAATCAGCGGCACGAAATGCGGCCGTATAACCTCCGGGACCACTGCCAACTACAACCACTTCTGTTTTTATTTCTTGACTCATATCAATTTAATCCTCTAACTATAATAACAAACTACGTATATCCCCTAATGAATGACTTAAATAAGCCATAAAGCGCGCGCCTTCTGCTCCATCAATAACACGATGATCATAAGAAAGTGATAACGGTAACATTAATCGCGGAATAAATTCTCCATCCTGATAAACCGGTTTGTAAGAGGATTTTGAAACACCTAAAATTGCCACTTCTGGAACATTCACAATAGGTGTAAATGCAGTGCCTCCAATCCCGCCTAAACTCGAAATAGAGAAACAACCTCCTTGCATATCCGTCGGGCTCAATTGTTTTTTACGCGCTTTTTCACTGACCACACTTAACTCACTCGCCAATTCCATCAAGCCTTTTTTATCGATATCACGAATCACGGGTACAACCAATCCATCTGGCGTATCCACTGCTACGCCAATGTGAATATATTTTTTTAATATCAAATTATCGCCTGAAGGGTCTAGGGAAGCATTAAATTGGGGATAAATCTTTAATGCAGAGGCAATGGCTTTCATGATAAAAACCAAGGGGGTTAATTTGATCCCTTGTTTTTCAAAGGCCGCTTTTTGAGAAAGACGAAATTCTTCAAGATCACTAATATCAGCTTCGCCGAATTGTGTTATATGCGGCACTAATAACCAATTACGATGTAAGTTTTTGCCAGATAATTTTTTAATACGTGACAAGGGTTGTGTTTCAACAATACCAAATTTTGCAAAATCAACCGCAGGCGCGGTGGGTAATGCACTAGCACCTGTTACAGGTAATTGTAATCGAGATTTTACATACAATTGAATATCTTCAATTAGAATACGTTGTTTAGGACCTGTGCCATGGACTTCTGCTAAATTCACGCCAAATTCGCGCGCTAATTTCCTGACAGAAGGTCCGGCATGAACATCCGCGTTATAAGCTGGAATAATGGTTCCTGAATGTGAAATGGGTTCCTCTTCTTTTTCCTTTCTCTCATTTTTTTCTTTTTTTTCTTTTTCTATTTTGGATTTAGGCGCTGGCTTTTCTTTTTCCGTTTTGCTTGCTTTTTCTGTTTCTAAAACAACAATCACGGACCCAGTAGACACTTTGTCTCCTACCTTCACTTTCAAGGTTTTGACAATGCCTTCTTCGGAAGATGGGACTTCCATAGTTGCTTTGTCAGATTCTAAGGCAATGAGTGGGGTATCTACTTTCACTACATCGCCTACCTTGACTAATACTTCAATTACATCTACATCCGTAGCCCCACCAATGTCAGGCACTGTCACATTTTTAGTAGCCAAAATTTATTCCCCTTATACTGTCAACGGATTTGCTTTGTCCGGATCAATTTTATATTTTTTTATTGCTGCCGTCACTTTTGTCATTGGAATAGCGCTATTTACAGCTAAGGCATATAAGGCTGCGACGGCGATATAATATCGATCTACTTCAAAAAAATGTCGTAATTGAGCACGAGTATCGCTGCGCCCATAACCATCTGTACCTAAGGTCGTATAAGAACCGGATATAAAAGGACGAATCTGTTCGGCATAAGCGCGTATATAATCTGTTGCTGCAATAATAGGACCTTCTTGATTGGCTAAACAACTTTCTACATAACTTAATTTAAGCTTCTTCCCTGGAGAAAACATATGCTGACGACGTATTGCATTGGCTTCGCGCTGCAATTCATTAAAGCTAGTGACACTCCAAATATCCGCCTTCACTTCAAAATCCTTCTCTAACAACTCCGCTGCAAAAATCACTTCACGTAGAATAGCACCACTTCCTAATAATTGAACTTTATGCGCTGCTTTTCCTGCCTTTTTAAAAAGGTACATACCTTTGATGATGCCTTCTTCTACGCCTTTTGGCATGGCGGGCTGAGGATATTTTTCATTCATTGCCATGATATAATAAAAAACATCTTGTTGTTCCTGATACATGCAATGCAAGCCGTGTTGGATAATCACAGCCATTTCATAGGCAAAAGTGGGGTCATAAGCACGACAATTAGGAACACTCGATGCCACCAATAAGCTTTGACCATCTTGATGTTGCAAACCTTCACCTTCTAAGGTAGTACGTCCGGCGGTCGCACCAATTAAAAATCCTCTAGCCCGCATATCACCAGCTGCCCAAATGAAATCGCCTACCCGTTGAAATCCAAACATCGAGTAAAAAGTAAAAATGGGTATCATTGTAATTTGATGCGTAGAATAAGCTGTCGCTGCTGCAATCCAAGAAGCCATACAGCCTGCCTCAGTGATTCCTTCCTCCAAGACCTGGCCATCTTGAGATTCACGATAATACACTAATTGCTCTTTATCCTCGGGTGTATAAAGTTGTCCTACATGAGAATAAATGCCAATTTGTCTAAATAAAGTTTCTAATCCAAAGGTACGTACTTCATCAGAAAAAATAGGAACAATACGAGGACCGACAATTTTATCTTTTAATAACACATTTAAAATGCGTCCTAAAACCATGGTAGTCGATAAAACGCGTTCACCGGATCCTTGTAATATTGTTTCAAATTCAGAGAGAGGAGGTACATCCAGTACTTCGTTCCTCACTTGGCGTTCTGGTAAATAACCATTTAATTTTTTACGCTGCTGATGTAAATATTTTATTTCTGCGCTATTTTTTTCTGGTTTGTAAAATTCTAAATTTTGTAGTTGTTTATCTGTTAAAGGTAAATCAAACCGATTCCTAAATGTTTTGAGCTCTTCTTCTGTCATTTCTAATTGATTATGCGCTATATTTCGGCCTTCTGCCTTTTGAATACCCAAGCCGTAGCCTTTGACACTCTGAACTAAGATAGCGGTAGGTTGATTCTTATGTTTAACCGCAGCCACATATGCCGCATAAATTTTTTCAATATCATGCCCTCCACGATTCATCAAACTAATATCTTCATCGGAGATTCCTTCAAATAATGTTTTTAATTCTTCATTATCGCCGCACAAAAATTCGCGTGTGTAGGCGCCTCCACCTACATAAGCTGTTTGCAAATCGCCATCCACACAGTCATTCAAACGTTTAAGTAATAAACCCTTGGTATCTTTTGCCAATATACTATCCCAACGGCTATCCCATATAACTTTAATCACATTCCAGCCTGCCCCAAAAAATAAACGCTCAAGCTCTTGAATAATTTTTCCGTTGCTACGAACCAAGCCATCTAGGCGTTGTAAATTACAGTTAACGACATAAATAATGTTGTCTAATGCTTCTCTGGCCGCCATGGTCAAACCAGCAATGGATTCAGGCTCGTCCATTTCACCATCACCACAATAGAGCCATACTTTTCTATCATTCGCCTGAATTAATTTACGATTTTCTAAGTATTTGAGAAAACGTGCTTGATAAATAGCTTGTAATGCACCTAAGCCAAGAGATACGGTTGCAAACTGCCAGAAAGTTGGCATTAACCATGGATGGGGGTAGGAAGAAAGTCCCTCACCATTAATCTCTTGTCTAAAATTATTTAAATTTTTTTCACTCAGCCTATCTTCTAAAAAAGCCCGAGCATAATTTCCTTCTGAGGAATGGCCTTGGAAATAGACTAAATCACCGGGGACTTTTTCGGATGCCCCACGATAAAAATGATTGAAGCCTACCTCATACAATGTTGCAATCGAAGCATAAGAGGATAAATGTCCCCCCACCCCGCCTACGTCTTTTTTAGCTCGTAATACCATCGCGATCGCATTCCAACGATGAATCGCTTCAATTTTATTTTCTAATGTTATATCACCGGGATAGGTCGGCTGTTCTTCTGGTGGGATAGTATTGCAATAAGGTGTATTTTGAAGGGTACGTTCCCCTAAAGGCATATCCATATTTTCTAATAGTTTTTCGATAATAAAACGCGCGCGCTCTGAGCCTTCATTCTCAATAACGGACGCTAGTGCATCTAGCCATTCTTGAGTCTCAGTGGGGTCAATATCATCACGCGCTTTTGTCATGCCAAGTTCCTTATCATTAAAATTGTTGTATCTTACCCTGAACCGATGAAAAGCTGAAGGTTATAGGCAAAATTGGTTAATAATTGTCCGCAATTAAGACTGATCCCTAAATAAAAATGTTATACTTATTTATGGAATTGACTCTTATCGTAGTTTAATCAGAAGGATGATTTTCTGCCCTTTTTATATGTAAGGGAGGCTCATGATACGGATTACGTTACCTCATTTTGCAGGCTTAATCCTGAGTTTCATTGGGTGTGTGGTGATGCTAGGATGGTTCACCTATTTACCCTCTTACATCCATCTTTTCCCCGCCAATCATATCATGGGTTTTAATGTAGCTCTCTGTTTTTTTTTAGCAGGGATAGGATTGCTAATTCCTTTTTGGTATCCCTCTACTGAAAAAATACTTCATCTTTTTTCCGGCAGTTTAATTTTAATCATTAGTGGGTTAATACTCAGTGAACATCTATTTAACTATCCATTAGGCATTAATTCACTTTTTGTGGGCGAATGGGCCTCTAATACGATTGCATTTCCTGGGCGAATGACTTTTTATTCTGATATTTCTTTTATATTTTGTGGTTTTGTTTTCATTTTACTCCCTTTTACTCAACATCGAGTCATCTCGCTTTTTATACGTACGGCTTTGAGTATTGTTTTTTTTGTATCTAGCATTGCATTGCTCGGTTATTTATTTAAATTCCAATTACTTTATGCCCGTTTTGAAAATGCCAATATGGCATTGGTTACCTCTATTTCTTTTTTAATACTCGGCTCAGGATTATGGTCAACTTGTTTAACTAATAGTGTGTCTTTATTAAAAGAAGAACAAGAAGATAAAAAAATTCTTTTATTGAGCACCGTTATTTTATTAAGTGTAGCGATTATTGCAGGACTGGCAGGGTTTACTACTTCTATTCAACGAAATGAAATTATCATCCAGCAATTATTAAAAAAAACCCAGCAAGGCAAAATTGATATTATTGAAAAATCCCTTCAACGTCCCTTAGCAGAAATAAAGACAATTGAAGAAAATCCCTTAGAGTTTCAAGAATTTCTTTTATCAAAAAAGTATACGAATTTAATCGGTCCACTATTATTAACAACCTCATTTAACAAAATTTATATTGAAAATATGAAAGGCCAATTGATTTATTCATCATCCCCTATTTCAAAAAAACCAAATTTTATTATTCCACTGAATTTACCCTATCAAGCCAAATTAATTTGGAAAAATGGTTATGCTTTACAACTAAGCGTGGGTGTATTTAAAGACAAGCAACAAACGGGTGTTATTACAGCTGAATGGCCTTTACCCTTGATCACCGGATTATTTTCTTCAGATGAATCATTTATTTGTGGCCTCACTACTAAAGAGAAATTAGACTGTTTTATTCGCAATGCCACAGTACCTAATTCATCTATTTTCCCAAAAACTCAAAGTCAATCCTCCCTTCTCAAGGCTGCCTTAAACAACAAAGAAATGATTATTACAGATGTGGATTATCAAGATAATTTGGCAATGACTATCTATACACCGGTACATTCTTTAGGTATTGGATTCATTGTTAAAAATAATGTATCAGAAATTTATTTACCTTTACGGGAACAATTACAGGTAGTGATACCCATTTTATTATTTACAATTATTACCGGCATACTTCTACTTTATTGGCGTGTATTACCTTTAATTCGACAAGTCATTTTATCAAAAAATCAGGCCATGGAAAGCGAGGCACGTTTCCGTTCATCCTTTGATTCGGCTGCAACAGGGATGGCATTATTATCATTAAAAGGACAATGGCTACGAGTGAATCCTGCTCTATGTGAATTGCTTGGCTATAAAGAAGATGAATTATTATCAACTTCTTTCAAACAAATTATTTATCCAGAAGACTTACCTGCCCTAATAAAACAAATAAATGCACTTGTCTCTGGGGACATTGAAAATTTTCAATTGGAAAGCCGTTATCATCACAAACTGAATCGATTAATCTGGGGTATGATTCATGTCTCATTAATCCGAAATAGAGAAAAAGTTCCTTTGCACTTAATCATACAGATTCAAGATATTACTGAGAAAAAGAAAGTGGAAAGTGAACTATCTTATCACGCTTATTATGATACCTTAACTGGATTAGCGAACCGTAATCAGCTAGAACGCAATATTAATAAAGCGATATCGCCCGGAAGTCGTGCTTCCAGTTTTGCTGTGTTTTTTATTGACCTTGATAATTTTAAACAGATTAATGATTCCTTGGGACATGATGCAGGAGATGAGTTACTTCGCGTTATTGCGAATCGATTAAAGCATGGTATTCAAAAAAATGATTTTGCAGCACGTCTGGGGGGAGATGAGTTCATTCTTGTATTATACAATGTAAGTACGCCAGAGAATGCCGCGGTTTTTGCAGAGAATATACTTGCAAGTATAGCCATGCCTATTACCATTCATCATCATGATTTATTTATTACTGCCAGTATAGGTATTAGTTTCTATCCAACCGATGGGACAAATCACACAACCTTAATAAAAAATGCCGATTTAGCACTGTATCAAACAAAAACCATCGGAGGAAATAATTATCAATTTCGAACACCACAAATGAATGCAGAAGTTGCCGCTAAAGTTAACTTTAAAATAGCTTTGCAAAAAGCATTAGAAAATAGAGAGTTTCGTCTACATTATCAGCCGCGATTTGGTATTAATACCCATACTATTGTAGGGGTAGAGGCATTACTCCGTTGGAAAACGCCCCAATATGGTTTAGTACCCGCTCCCAAAATAATCTCATTTGCAGAAGATATGGGTCTTATTACGCCGCTCAGTGAGTGGATTTTAAAAACTGCTTGTATTCACCTCAAAGAATGGCAACAACAAGGATTTCCTGCTTTAAAAATGTCGGTCAATGTCGCAGCAAGACATTTTAAGCAATCTAATTTTTCTTATACTATTTTTCAAACACTGAATAACATAAATGTAGATCCATCTCATTTAGAGTTAGAAATTAACGAAAATTTGATTATGCAAGATCCCGAATATTCACTCAAAGTGCTTTATGCATTAAAAGATTTGGGAATTCATATCACGATTGATAATTTTGGTACCGGTTATTCCTCATTAAATTATTTAAATCAATTCAAAGTAGACAGGATCAAAATTGATACTTCATTAATACAAAAAACCACACAGAGTTCTGAAAATCAAGCTCTGGTTTCTTCCATTATTCAATTAGCTAAAAATTTAGAAATAAAAGTTATTGCGGAGGGTATAGAAACCAAAGAACAATATGACTTATTAATTCGACTTGGATGCGATGAAATTCAAGGATATTATTTCTGCCATCCTTTGTCTGGAACAAAAATGAATGAATTTTTACAATCCTTCAGCGCACAAACGCTGGCTGGCATGCGTACCGATTAAAAGCTATCATTCCAATCTGAAATATCCCCACGAATGTTGAAAGAATTAAGTTTATCGCCGAGAGGATAGGATGGAGATTATTGACACTACGCCACCCCATCCCGCAAATTCTGCCGTCCACTTATCTTGAGTAGGAGGCGATGTGTCACGGCAGAATTGTGCGGGACCTATTTTTAAGAAACACCTATTTAAAGTGAGAAGCAAAAAAAATAAAGGCTCAACAATCAAAACAATTGTTAACGAAGCTCCTATCATGTGTATAAGTCACGACTTCATCTGACAGTTACCCATTTTGAAGCTATGGATTTACTGTCAGTTTAAGTTGAGATTTTCAACTTTTTCCTTCCAGATTCTTTTTCCGTCAAGTAATGTTTCCATCGGCGTCCGCCCACAGCACATTTTACCTTGATGTGTTCTTTCATGATTATAATAATGCAGCCAATCATCCAGATCTTTTTGTAGTTCGTCAAGTGTTATGTAAATTTTCTTTCGAAACGTAATTTGATAAAACTCATTTAAAATCGTTTTATGGAATCGTTCACAGATTCCGTTCGTTTGAGGATGACGCGCCTTTGTCTTCGTATGATCGATCGCGTTTAACGCCAAATAAAGCTCGTAATCATGTTGTTCTACCTTGCCACAGTACTCGGTGCCTCTGTCTGTCAACATACGCAAAACGCCCATTTGATGTTCCTCAAAAAATGGCAACACACGATCATTTAATAAATCTGCTGATGTAATCGGTGTCTTTGTTGTGTAGAGCTTACAATGAGCCACCTTAGAGTAGGTGTCGACAAATGTTTGCTGATAAACTCGTCCTACTCCCTTTAAGGTGCCGACATAAAAGGTGTCTTGTGATCCAAGGTAGCCAGGATGTGCTGTTTCTATTTCGCCACAGGCGATATCATCGTCTTTTTTTCTTTCCAACGCCGCTATTTGTGCTTCCGTTAAAATGAAATTTTCCTCTGCTGATTTCTTTTCAAGCGCATTGAGTCGTTCCTTAAACGAAGCTAAATTATTGCGTAGCCAAATACAGCGAACTCCTCCAGGAGAGATGAAAATCCCTCGTTTTCTCAATTCATTACTCACCCTGACTTGACCATGAGCGGGGCATTCAACAGCATATTCCACAACTGCATTCTCTGTTCTTTCATCAGTACGATTTTTTACATTAGGGTGACGACGGCTTTTATCAAATAAAGCTTCGACTCCCCCTTCCTCAACCGCTGATTTATAACGATAAAATGTATCTCTTGAAAAGCCCATGACTTTACAGGCCCTTGAAACATTTCCTAGTTCTTCCGCTAAATTTAACAAACCAACTTTGTTTTTAATGATTTTTTCGTTACACTGTAGCATAGGTTACCTCTTTGTATTTTGATATTTACTAGACATAACTATCAAAACAGGTAACCTTACTTTTTTCAAGTATTTTGTCAGATTAGATCGTGACTAAAGCATATCATGGAAGATTAAGAAGAAATGCTCCGCCTTGGTTGGAGATATATACTGACCATTGCATCTTTCTAATTGCTTTTGGATTCTCATTTATTCAAGGGTCATTTTCTTATTTCTGTTGAATGGTTTTTAAGAATGGGTCCCGCACAATTCTGCCGTGATACATCACCTCCTACTAAAGCTAAGTGGACGGCAGAATTTGCGGGATGGGGTGGCGTAGTGTCAACAATTTCTATCCTATCCTCTCGGCGATAAACTTAATTCTTTCAACATTCGTGGGGATATTTCAGATTCCAATGAGTGCTCATTAGTGTCCGTTAATTGACGATACCTTCACTGAGATAATATTTGCTTCTGCAATGTTGATTCATATTCCTTTTCTGATATGGGCCGCTCACGCAAACTTGTTTGCTTTGAAATATCATAGATAACCTCTTTTGCATTGCTGAATCTTTCGCTTTCACCTGGAATATGCTCATAACCACCATCAAGGTAGGAAAATTGGGTATCGCTTAACCAGCGTGATACATCTAAGTAGTGACGCATTCCTTTTCCTCTACCATAAACATTTTCGGAGTGATTCGTCACTGAATTTGTATTAGTTTTAGTGTCATATACTGTAATAAGACTAGGGCCATATAAGGCTAAATATCTTCCTGAAGGAGATAAAGAACCCTTAAAACCTTCTGTGTGATACCATTGAATTCCTAGATATTTAATTTCTTTTTTATTGATATCACCCACAAAAAAGAATACAGGTCCTCCTGCGTTTCCTAACATAGTTGTTTTAGTAAAAAAATAAATCTTATTTGTATTTTCATCGAATGCTAAAAATTCAGGACCATAAAGAATACAAGGGTTATAGCAGGCTCCATTGTATAGAGCTAATTTTTTTTTAGTGCATTCACCAGCATCTTCCATTAGACAGTCATTCTTAGTCACTGGCAATTGTTCAGTTGTAATTGACCAAATGGGAAGACCTACTTCTCGAACAGGAAGGGATGAATTGATAAAGCTCTTATCATTGGAAGTGGGTTTGTTTATTATATTATTTATCGAAATTTTATGACCACTTCCATATTGTGCCTTGCTAATAGCAATATTCTTATAAAATTGTGTTTTAATAATTTTATCATTATTTTTATCCGTATCGTCTTCAGCCATTCCCACAGAGATAAATCCTATTAATCCCAATACTAATATTTTTAATTTTTTCTTCATATTAATTTCCTTTTACTTTAATGGTCGATATCGCAGTTTAATACATCATCTATATAATCAGGATCATATGATTCGCTAAACTTGGGGTCGTTCTCGACGGTTCCTGTTTGTTCATAATGCCAAAGCTCCATTTCCTCGTGATAAATATTAGTTGTCCACCAATCACCCGTCATATTGCAATCAATAGCAAATGCTCCGCTATAATTAAGAATGAGTAATAATACTATTAATTTTTTTATTAAAGACATTCATTTCCTTATAAAGAAGTTAAGCGAGAAAATTCTGTGATATCAAGGCTAAAGAAGAAGAGGTAGTCTTACACGAAGCAAGTCTACTATTTTGAAAAAATAAAACAAGAAAATAAATAATTTATTTTTAATTTAGGGAGTGCCTTTATAGGAACGACCTAACTGGATTAATATGGGATAAGCACTCCAATTGACAAAATCACTAACCAAATTACTAAGACACGATCTAACAAAGCAAGTGCTTCTCGTTCAGCTGTTCCATCCTCAGGAATCATTTCTTCCATTGATAAAGCAGCAAGGCCGCACTCAATTATTAATGCTTCATTGGCATCCACTCCTTTAGGCGCTTCTTTTTTCCAATAGGCAAATACTTGACTAAAATGTCCACCCAATGCAAATAAGAAGGAAAAAATACGAACTGGCAGCCAATCTAACACTTTTTTCGCTCGTTTAGCCATTTGACTAAAACCTAAAGAAGGATGAATACAGAAGCTATCATTTAAGCGATAGAACACCGCTCCTACGGGTCCAAGCAACATAAACCAGAATATGACCGCAAAAATACGATCTAACGCTGCACTGAAAATAGCACTAATAAATTTTAAATGGAAAGCTTGAGAATGTTCAGGCGGGGAAATACCAAAAGCAGTTTGAGTTTGTTCAATAGCCGCATGAGGATTTTCTTTATTTAAGGCATGAATGCAACGATAAACTTGTACCCATAAATTTTCAGGACCTAAACAATAAAGCAATACAAAGGCTGAAAAAATTAACTCTAAAATACCCCCAAGCAAACCCGATAATAGTTTTGTGATGATAATCACAATAATTAAAGGAGGTAATAAATTAATTAAATAACTGAGAATAGGGGACCAGTGCTTTACATACTTGCTTAACCAGCGTTCGTAATGCGTAAACCAATTCCAATGACGCAAGTGATGCCAATGAAAAAATCGCTCCATAAGCAATGCGATAAGCGTAATAATAAATGTCATCCGTTTACTCCTTCTTCTGAAAGGGGGGACAGGGATTTTTTCTGGCTTGGCATCATCAGCACATATATTGTCCAAAACCAATAGTGATTGCTTGTATTCTTTTTCATTGCTAAATCATACCTAAAAATAGATAAGAATGAAACGAATCTTAGCATCTATAAATGACTAATACACTCAGCTAACGCAACCATTTGACGTGTACCTAAGCATCATGTAATCTTAGCCCACTCTTAAGACGGTTACTATGCGCCCAGAACAAATAAAACAATTCATCGAAGCAGGTTTAACTGACTGCACAGCCATCATCCAAGGCGATGATGGCCAACATTTTAGTGCGACAGTACTTAGTCCAGTCTTTGCTGGCAAAAGCCGCATTCAAAAACAACAGTTGGTGTATGCCATACTACAAAACTATATCAATGATGGCTCTATACATGCAATTTCTATCAAAACATTCACCCCCGAAGAGTGGCAACTTCACAATACCTCGGCTTAACATTAATGAGAACACAGCATGGATAAATTAATTATTCAGGGAAATATTCCTCTCAATGGCGAAATACGAATATCAGGAGCAAAAAATGCCGCTCTACCAATTTTGGCAGGGACTCTGTTAACTGCTGCACCAGTACGTATCTGTAATATTCCTCATTTACAAGATGTCACGACAATTATCACCCTATTGGGTCAAATGGGTGCTCGCATCACATTAGATGAACGCGCATTGATTGAAGTGGACGCAAGTAATGTCACTTCATTTCATGCTCCCTATGAATTAGTTCGAACCATGCGTGCTTCCATTTTAGTATTGGGTCCATTATTAGGTCGTTTTGGTCAAGCCAATGTATCCCTACCCGGCGGTTGTGCTATTGGAACACGGCCAGTAGATCAACATTTGAAAGGCTTCATGGCCATGGGTGCGGAAATTCAAGTCGAAAATGGCTACATCAAAGCACAAACAAAAAAACGATTGCAAGGGGCTTCCATCGTCATGGATATTGTTACTGTTACTGGCACAGAAAATGTGATGATGGCTGCCGTTTTAGCCGAAGGACAAACCATTATTCATAATGCGGCTTGTGAACCTGAAGTAGTCGATTTGGCTAATTTCCTCAATGTTATTGGTGCAAGAATTAGTGGCGCTGGTACACCGACCATTACAATTGATGGCGTATCAGAATTATCAGGTGGCACCTACCATGTACTCCCAGATAGAATTGAAAGCGGAACTTATCTCGCTGCTGCCACCATCACTAGAGGTAAGATTAAGCTTAAGAATACCCGTCCAGCTATTTTAGAATCCATTTTAACTAAACTTTCTGAAGCAGGCGCATTCATTGAAACAGGTCCTGATTGGGTTTCTTTAGACATGAAAGGCAATCGACCACGCGCTGTGAATGTAAGTACAGCTCCCTACCCTGCCTTTCCCACGGACATGCAAGCACAGATTATGGCATTAAATACGGTGGCGGAAGGAATTGGCGTTATTACAGAAACCATTTTTGAAAATCGATTTATGCATGTACAAGAATTATTGCGTATGGGTGCGAATGTGGCGCTAAAAGGTAATACCGCCATTTGCACTGGCGTCAATTATTTACAGGGCGCTCCTACGATGGCCACTGACCTAAGAGCCTCTGCCAGTTTGGTCTTAGCTGGTTTAGCGGCTCATGGTGAAACCAGTGTTGACCGAATTTATCATATTGATCGTGGTTATGAATGTATTGAAGAAAAACTATCTCAATTAGGCGCTAGGATTCAACGGGTTTCTAATTAAGTATAGCTCAGATATTCCTCGCCATTGTCATGCCAGCGAAAGCTGGCATGACATAGCGAGTGACACAAAAAATAGATACCCACTTCAGGTATTATCTAATTACGACTATGACCCCCCTATTCTTTTTGTCTTTG
>JADMIO010023060.1_pt1 | contig 13354 bp, 8 predicted proteins | sample 8958161 | NCBI WGS metagenome assembly JADMIO01 (sample SAMN16585339, study PRJNA669376) | soil metagenome | isolation source: Crop rotation soil | place: USA: Cullars Rotation, Alabama | collected 2011 | reverse complement strand
CGATATCGCGAATCGACCGCGCCGCGGCCTCCTGAATTTGCCAGTCGTCGTTGCGCAAATCCGCGATCAGCAGGGACATGCTGGCCTCCACGGACCCGCCGATGTTGCTGATCGCGGCAATGGCGGCTCCGCGAATTGCGGCGCTGTCGCTCTTCAATCTCTGTTCCAATGCGGGAAGCGCCGACTTCGCGTTCGGACCGATCTCTTTCAGGGTCTTGATCGCAATCGATTCGCCTGTCGGGCTGGGATGGTTCAGGTATTCCACCAGCCCCTCGACGACAATCGGACTGTGGCCCTGCTTGGCCAATTCCTTTAACGAGTACCCGGCGTTGATCGGAACGCCAAATGTATTGTCGGAATCATTCAGAGCCTTCAAGAGCGATGGAATCGCCCGCTCGCCACCGTCCCATTTCGTCAGGAACGCCCTGGCGGCATTGCTGCGGACGCGATTGTCCGCGTCGATCATCGCCTTGATCAAATGCGGCACAGCGTCTTCCGTTCCCGGCCCGATCCATCCCAGCGCTTCCGCCGCATTGGCGCGAACGACAGCGTCGTCATCTTTCAGCGCCCCAATCAACGCCGTCACGGCAGATCGGGCGTTCTCGCGCAGATTCCGCAGCGCCTCGGCGGATACCGCTCGGACGGCGGGCACATCGTCTTTCAGCGCGGCGATCAACGCGGCGAGTGCAGGCAGAGCTTTGTCATTCAGTTTCGCCAGCGCTGCGGCAGACGATCGCCGCTGGTCCGGATCTGACGATTTGAGACCTTGTATCAGTTCGGGCACATTCGGCGCAGCCTTGGGCGCGGATTGCGGCTGCGAGTCACGCTGAAATTTCACACCGAGTGGCCACAAGGCGCGTTTCGCATAACGCCGAGTTTCCTTGTCTTCCTTCTCATCATTCGCTGCGGCAACCAACTGAGGAACGGCGACTCGAGCGGCCTCGCCCGCCTCGCTCAGACCTCGGATGGCCACTCGACGCCTGCCGGCGGCTGGACTGGCCAGCGCCTTCAAGAGGCACGCCACGCCTGGCTCGCCGATTCGGCCCAAGGCAACCGCAGCGTTGCCGGCGTCGGTGCCCTCTTGCAGATCATCTTCCATTTCGCGTTCGAGAACCGGAATCGCGGCTTCTGCCTGAGGACCGATGCTCGCGAGCGCTTGGAAAACAGCCGTGCGCACGTAACTTTCCGAAGAGGCTTGCGTGTTCCTCCGGAGAAACATTCCGTGGGCGTATTGAGCCAAAGGATGTTCGGCGCCACCCGCCTCCGTGAACCAGAACGCCGCTTGGCCGCGATTCCGCCTGTCTCCCAGGCCTACGACACACAGAGCGCCGATTTTGAATTGCGCCAGCCGGTCGCCGCTCTTCGCATCGCGTTCGTACGAGCTTGCCAGCTTTCGGAATTCAAGGATGTGATTTCCTCGCTGCAAATCCTGAAATGCCTCCGGCAGATCCTTCTCGATCAACGAGAAGATGTCCTCCAGATTTCGAATGTCCGACGAGGGTTTCGCCGTTTCTTTTTTGGGTTCTTCAGAACTTTGCGACCAGCCCACACCGGCGATCACGCTGACGACTGACACCAGCAGGGCGTTTCCGAATAGACACCGCAATTTCATCATGGGTAACTCCGTTTTTACCATCATGCGGGTGTTCACGGATTGGAAAGCAGCATCCGCTTAGTCACTTATCCAACGAATCCTCGATTTCATCAAGCCGAAAGGCCTTTCGCATCGGAAGAAGGGCCATCGGCAACGTATAGCGCCGGGGAGCGCTCGCCCCCTCTCCCTAGCCCTCTCCCCCGGGGCGGGGGGCGAGGGGACTGGAAATGGGGATCGCTCGGGATCGTTGAGAGTCTCCCGCCGCGATTGGCACATGAGTTGCATTCTCATCCAGGAACTATCGTTTCACTCAATTGATGGCGCGCTATGTGCCAGGAGGGATATCGAAATGCGCTCCTTATCACGTTTCACAGGCATGATGGTGTTAGCATTGGGCAGCGTGCTCTGCTGGCAGCCGGCGGTAGTTTGTGCGCAGACGATCAAAGACTTGGGATCGGCCAGCGGGGCGGAAATTCCGTCTCTCAGAGATAAGACGCCGTGGTTCAATAACCCGGACGTCAAGGCGGAGATCAAGCTGGACACCAACCGGTATAAAGACTTGACCGACGCTTACACGAACTATTGGACCCGCTATACCCGCGGGATGGGGGAGATCAAGCCGGACATTTCGGAAGAGGCGCGGCGGGCGCGGCAGATCGAACTCTACGATGAATTTCAGCAGGATTTCACGAAGAGCATCGACGACATTATCACCGATCCCGATAGCCGCAAGCGGTATGAGCAGTTGTATCGGCAGTATCAAGGGTATAGCGCGCTGCGGGACCCGGCGCTGCAATCGGAGTTGCAACTGTCTGCCGCGCAGCGGGAAAAACTGCATCAATACGATCAGGAGTGGCAGCGGAAGATCGGGAAGATTCGTGAAGATTTCGCGCGCGATCGCCGAGCCGCCATGCGGGAACTGAGACACGCCCGCCATCAAATTCACGATCGGATTTTTGCCACGCTCTCGCCGGAACAACAGGCGACGTGGAAGGCGATGACCGGTCCGCGGTTCGACTTTCCGCATCAGGCGTACATCCCCGAGCCGCCGGTGCCGGCGATCAAAGGAGAGGGAAACCCGACGGCTCCGCCGGTGACTCCGAAACCGTAAGAGGGAAAGCCAGGAACCACGGAATACACGGAGGACACGGAAAAAGATCAGCATGGGCTGTGAGCAAGCATATTGAGTCGGCGATGCGCAACGCGGGGCGAATTGATTCCATTCGCCCCGTTTTTTGTGCGCGGGAACATGGGTCGCGGTCTCTAATGTGACAAAAATAAGAAACGCTTCGCTCGGAAGCCTTCGCGGCGCGGCTAACCGAAATCCGTCGCGAATGGTGCGGGGGGATTGTACAATCGGGCATCTTCCCACACCGAACGCTTATCGAGACCCTCCATGTTCATCCTCCCGCGCCTGAAAGAACTTCATCCGGAACTCACCGCCTGGCGGCGCGATCTGCATGCGCATCCGCAGACGGCGTTTGAAGAGACATATGCGTCGGACCTCGTCGCCCGCGAGCTGGGGAAGATGGGTATCGCCGTCCATCGTGGGTTGGCGAAGACCGGTGTGGTCGGCACGCTCGCGGGAAAGCAATCGGGCCGCGGTGACGTGAAAGCGATCGGTTTGCGGGCTGATATCGATGCGCTCGACATCACCGAAGCGAACGAGGTGCCGCACAAGTCACAGTTCCCCGGCAAGATGCACGCCTGCGGTCACGACGGCCACACGACGATGCTGCTCGGGGCCGCGAAGTATCTCGCCGAGACCCGCAACTTCGCCGGGACGGTGCAGTTCATCTTTCAGCCCGCCGAGGAAAATGAAGGGGGCGGCCGGGTGATGGTCGAGGAAGGCCTGTTCCAGAAATTTCCGGTCGACGTGGTGTTCGGCATGCACAACTGGCCGGGGATGGACGTCGGCACGTTCGCGATGAAGCCCGGCCCGCTGATGGCGGCGTTCGACGTGTTCGAGATCATCGTCACCGGCAAGGGAACGCACGCCGCAATGCCGCACCTGGGGATCGATCCGATCGTGGTGACGTCGCATCTCGTGACGGCGCTGCAGACTCTCGTCAGCCGGAACGTCAATCCGCTCGATGAACTGGTCGTCAGCGTGACGCAATTCCATGCGGGAGACACCTGGAACGTCGTCCCGCCGACGGCCATGCTCCGCGGCACCGTCCGCACGTTCCGCAAGGAGGTGCAGGACATGGCCGAAAGCGGCATGCAGCGGATTGTCGAACAGATTTGTTCTGCGTTCGGGGCGACAGGGACTTTGCGGTACGAACGCCGCTATCCGGCGACGGTCAATTCGCCGCGCGAAACGGAATGGTCGGCAAACGTCGCGAAAGCGGTGGCGGGCGAGAGCAACGTGAATTGCAATCCGCAGCCGTGCATGGGGGGCGAAGATTTTTCGTTCATGCTCGAACAACGGCCGGGCTGTTACGTCTGGATCGGCAACGGCCCGTCGGACAACGACCGCCTATTGCACAACCCGCGGTACGATTTCAACGACGAGATTTTGCCGCTCGGTGCGACGTACTTCGCCAAGCTGGTGGAGACGCTGCTGCCGGCGTGAAGCCGATCTTCGCCGACAATTTGTCACCGAGAAAGCCATGTTCGGTCAAACGCATGACACGGACCTTCCGCGACGAACCTGGCGGCAGTGGTGGTTGTCGTGCCCGAAATGGTTCCGCATCGGCGCATGGGCGACGGTTGGGCTGTTGGCGCTGCATGTTGCCCTGGCGATTCGATTCGCCATCGGGTTGCAAGAGTCGGCGGAGATTACGAACTTCCGTGATCGCGCCTATAGGATGAAATACTTCTGGGATCCGGATGCCGACGACGTAGAGCCTTTCAAAGGCCACGGCCTCTTGATGTCAGGATTGTGGGGCCGTTCCGGCAGAAACATTGAGTCCGTTTATCTCATAGAAGGAGCAACCGACGACGATCTTGCGTTTCTTGGCAAGAACTGTCCAAACATCCGTTGGCTGCACGCCACATACGCAAATGCGACATCTGAAGGGTTGAAATCGCTGCGTCCTTGTCGCCGCTTAGTATCAATCGATCTCACAGATGCTGAACTTTTCGATGAGGCGATGGAATTTTTCTTGGCGTTTCCCGACCTTCAGGATCTCCAATTGTGCGGGACTGGGATCACAAATACCGCTATTCCGATGCTCAAGCGAATCCCCAAGTTGAATTATCTCGACGTCTCTTACACTGACGTTTCATCCGCTGCGGTACGAGATTGGGATGTCGTAGACAATCCCGACGGCTTGGACAGTGTAATACGGGCGAGGATGATTTGGTCTGACGGCACTTTGGGGACGGCATTTGAGGGATTTACCAAGCTGACATTCGAATCGCATGGAATGGACAAATCCAACATCTCTCGCAACTATGATAAGATGCTCGGCACCAGTCGACGATTCCTCGGAGAAGAGATGACTTCGTGGGTCAGCGAACTGGAGAAGACGCTGCCCGACGGCGACTATCAGTTCCAGATCACACTAGGCAACTATGAGTCTTCGCCGTTCGTCGTCAGTTTCAAAGATGGCTGCCCCTCGACGCGCATGGTCGAGTTCCAAATGCCGGTGACGAAGGCAGAAGCCGAGAAGCCAGTCGCGACATTTGCGATCCGCTGGTCTGATGGTCGGACGGACTGGCCTCGGTCTGAACACTGGGGCAACGTCAAGATCACGTCGACAACAAATCCTTTAGAGGAATCTACGCTACATCTGTCAATGGTTCCGCATTACCATTTTCGATTTGAGTGGGAAAAGCTTAAGGGTTGTCGTGACGGCGAATATCAGCTTGTGCTGCAACTAAAGCGCTGCAAATCAGCACCCGTGACCGTGACTTTCCAAAATGGTCAGCCGACAACCGAACTCATCGAATTCCGAATGCCGATGACCAAAGCGGAGGCGACGAAGAAGGATAAATCCAACGTTTCGCGAATTCGCAAATGGTCCTGGTTTTAGCAGTGATAGAAGCGGACCACAACAACGGTTATTACGCCGCCCACTCGCCGCTGAAGACTTCCGTTGCCGGGCCGGTCATGAAGACGGAACTCGTATCGGTCGGCCATTCGAGCTCCAGATCGCCGCCGGGGAGATGAGCCAGGACTTTGCGGCCGGTCTGGCCGGTGAGGACGCCCGCGACGGCGACGCCGCAGGCACCAGTGCCGCACGCCATCGTGATGCCGCTGCCGCGCTCCCAGGTCCGCATGATGAGTTCCGTCGGCGAGACGACTTGCACGAAGTGGACGTTAATCCGCCGCGGGAAAATCGCCGCGTGTTCCAGCACGGGGCCGATCGTTTCCAACGGGAGCTTGGCGACGTCGGTGCAATAGATCGTGACGTGCGGATTCCCCATCGAGACGCACGTCATCCGCAGATCGACGCCGCACGCTTTCACCCAGGCGGCCGACGGATCGATCAACTCCTTCGGCACGGCGACGTTCACGACCCGGTCGCCGGTGAACGTCGTCGGGATTTTGGCGGCTTCCAGAATCGGCGTTCCCATATCGACGCGGACTTTCTCCGCCTTGCCGTCTTTGCCGGTCGTCATCTGCAACGTGAGGACGCCGCGGCCGGTTTCGATTTTGAGTTCCGGCTTTTTGGCGATGCCATGATCGTAGACGTATTTCGCCACGCACCGCACGCCGTTGCCGCACATTTCGGATTCGCTGCCGTCGGCGTTGAACATCCGCATGCGGGCGTCGGCCCGTTCAGAGGGGCCGATGAGAATCAGCCCGTCGCCGCCGATGCCGAAATGCCGGTCGCTGACGGCGACGGCGGTCTTGGGAATATCGGCCGGGACCGCTTCCTCGAAGCAGTTCACGTAAACGTAATCATTGCCGAGGCCGTGCATCTTGGTGAAACGCATATCATTCCGCCGGGAATTTGGTCTAATGGAGTTTGCGATGATTGCAGTATACTCCGTCCGAGTGATCGGTTGCATGTGTGTAGGAGCGGATTTCGGCTTTACTCCCCTCTCCCCTGGAGGGAGAGGGGCCGGGGGCGAGGGGGGTGTCATCGACGTTGAGCGTGTGCAAGGACCAAAGTACGCCCGTGACATCCCCCTCATCCGGCCTTCGGCCACCTTCTCCCTCCAGGGGAGAAGGGAAAACAATCGGTTGCGACGCTCGGACTGCGTAAGGAAACGGAGCATGAAGAATATCGGATATCGGATGTCGGATCGCAGATGGGGAAAGGCAAAATCCTTCATTTTGCATCTCACATTGGTGTGTACTCTTTTAATCGCGCCGCTTTACGCCAAGGACGCCGAGCGCGATGCCCGGTTGGCGATGGTGCGGGAGTGCATCGAGCGGGAAGGGGTGAAGAATCCCCGCGTCCTGCAGTCGATGCGCACGGTTCCCCGGCACGAGTTCGTTCCGTCGGCGTTGAAGAAACTGGCCTACAACGACACGGCCCTGGCCATCGGCGAACGGCAGACGATCTCGCCGCCGTTCATCGTCGCCTACATGACCGAAACCATCGACCCGCAGCCGAACGAAAAAGTGCTGGAGATCGGCACGGGCAGCGGCTATCAGGCCGCGGTATTGTCCGATCTGTGCAAAGAGGTCTACACGATCGAGATCGTGGAAAAGCTCGGCAAGACGGCGGCGGAACGGCTGAAGAAGCTGAAGTACGACAACGTCCATTGCAAGATCGGCGACGGCTATCTCGGTTGGGAAGAGCACGCCCCGTTTGACAAGATCATCGTCACCTGCTCGCCGGAGGACGTCCCGAAGCCGCTGGTCGATCAATTGAAGGAAGGGGGCAAGCTGCTGATTCCGCTCGGCGAGCGCTATCAGCAGGTGTTTCACCTGTTCGAGAAGAAGGAGGGCAAACTCGTCGCGACGAAATTGATTCCCACGCTGTTCGTCCCGATGACGGGGGAATCGGAACGGGCCCGCAAGGTCAGGCCCGATCCGCTCCATCCGAAGATTCTGAACCCCGGCTTCGAGGAAGACGAAAACGATGACGGCATCGCCGATCATTGGCATTACCAGCGGCAAAGCGATCTCAATACGCGCGAGGCGAAGGAAGGAAAATACTGCCTCCATTTCGAGAACCAGGAAATCAGCCGCATCGCCCAGGGCTTGCAGGGAATGGCCATCGACGGCGAACGGATCGAATCGGTGAAGGTGCAGCTGAAACGCAAGATTCGAGACGCCCAATCGGGCACGGAAAGCTATGAAAAGCCCGGCCTCTATTTCCATTTCTACGACGACCAGCGGAAGGAAATTTCCGTGGCGTTCGTCGGCCCGTGGCTGGGGACGTCCGAGTGGAAGACAGATATCAAGACGATTCCGGTCCCGGCGAAGGCCCGCGAACTGATCGTCCGCGTCGGCCTCAACGGCGCGACCGGCGATTTGTGGGTCGATGACATTCAAATGACGGTGAAGCAACGATGATCTTCGTAGGGTGGGACGAGTCCTCGAGTCCCACCGATTCGACTGATGGTGGGACGAGTCCTCGAGTCCCACCGATTCGACTGATGGTGGGACTCGCAAAGCCTCGGCCCACCCTACAATCTCTTACAACACATCCCATGATCTTCGACCTCAGCGATCGCACGCAGTTGGAATTGACCGGCAACGACCGGGCGAAGTTCCTGCACGGCTTCTGCACAAATGACATCAAAAGCCTGACGCCCGGCCGCGGCTGCGAGGCGTTCGTGTGCAACATTCAAGGGAAAGTGCTGGGGCACATTTTCGTGTTTTGCACGGAAACGTCCCTCTGGATCGACAGCGTCCCCGGCCAGGAAGATGCGCTGTTCAATCATCTGGATCGGTATCTCATCAATGAGGACGTGCAGATTCACCGAAGGACGGAGGAGTTTGCAGACGTCTTCGTTGCTCGAAATCCGCCCAGCGAGTCTGACCCCGGCGGTGTGACCAGCGAGGACTTGGCAAAGCTGCCGAACTTATCCCACAACACAGTGACTGCCCGCGGCGTGCCGGAACAACATCGGATTGTCGATTGGATCGGCGAACCCGCCTGGCTGATCTCCGGTCCGCGCAACATCGTGCAATTTGAAGGAATGAGTGATGTCGAACCGGAAGTCTGGAACGCCCTCCGCATCGAAGCCGGGTTCCCGCTCTACGGCATCGACATCACCAGCGACAACCTCGCGCAGGAAGTGAACCGGACCGCGCAGTGCATTTCGTTTACCAAGGGCTGCTACCTCGGCCAGGAACCGATCGCCCGCATCGATGCCTTGGGCCATGTGAACCGCGAATTGCACCGGCTCGAAGCCAACGGCGAAGACGTTCCCGCCGCCGGCATGGCGCTCGTCGATCCAAACTCGAACACGCAAGTCGGCGTGATCACGTCGGCGGCGAAATCGGCGAACACGTCTGGAAAAATCGTGGCGCTCGGCTATCTGAAAACGAAATTCGGCACGCCGGGGACAAATGTCGCGGCCGGTAATTTGGTGTTGATGGTTCGCTGAAAAGCGAGCGTCGAGGCGTCAGCCCGACGAGTCTTTGCGGCGCACGTCGAAAAAACACGTCGGGCTTACGCCTCGACGCTCGCCTTTACGCCAGCACTTCCGGCCGGACTTCGCCGTCGCCGGCGACCGGGTGTGGACGGTGCTGCCGATCGTACACCACGGCGTGCGGGTCGATGCCGAGCAGGTGAAACGTCGTGGCGTGGATGTCCTTGGGCGAGATGGGCGTCTCATCCACCAGGCCGCCGATCTTGTCCGAGCGGCCGACCACGGCGCCGCGTTTCGTTCCGCCGCCGGCGAGAACCGCGGAGTACGCTTGCGACCAGTGATGCCGAGCCGCGCCGACCGGCTTCGAATCGATCTGCGGCGTGCGGCCGTGCTCGCCCATGCAGATGACGAGCGTTTCGTCCAAGAGTCCGCGCTGTTCGAGATCGCGGATCAGCGCCGCGAACGCCGGATCGAAACCCGGCAGCAGATATTGTTTCATCCGCGGATAATGATTGTCGTGCGTGTCCCAGCCGCCGCTGAAGTAGGTGCCGAACGCGTCCCAGAAGACGGTGACGAACTTCGTGCCCGATTCGACGAGCCGCCTGGCCGCGAGACACGATTGCCCGAACAGCGTGTAGCCGTATTGTTCCCGCAACGCGGCCGATTCCTGCGAGACGTCGAGCGCCTGCCGGACTTGGGGCGAGGTCAAGAGCGACAAGGCCCGCGATTGTTGCGAGTTGTACGATTGCAGCGCCGTCGATTGTTCCGCGGCTTGCCGGGCCGTGTCGAGCTGTCCCAACAGATGCCGCCGCAGATGGAACCGGTCGAGCGAAACATTCTCAGCGAAACGGCCGGCGCCGTCGAAGATAAATCGGCAATCGGGATCGACGCCAGCGTAGGGATCGACGTATTCCTTGGCCTGGTCGTGCCGGACTTTCGGCGCGAGATGGAGCGGCTTCCCTTCGAACTTCGCCCAGAGCGGATCGTGCTGCTGGCCGAGGAACGCCGCATACGGCCCGGCGAGCAGGCCCAGGTCGTCCACTTGCGAATTGAAGACCCACGGCAGGCCGACGTGCCGGGGCATGCCCCGCGGATCGGCCGGCTGCTGCGACCAGAAGTGATCGGCGATCGAACCGAAGTACGGCCAGTGCACCGGCGCTCGCGGCTGGGTCTCGATATCGGTCGTGTACGTCGGCATCCCACTCAATGCATAAGCCACGCAGTGCAGCGGAAAGGGATGCGTCATCGAACGGATGACCGTCAACCGGTCCGCCACCTGCGACGTCTTCGGCAACCCTTCGCAGAACGGCACGCCGGGCAGCGACGTGGCAATCTCTCGCAACTCGCCCTGAATCTCCGCCGGGGCGTCGGGCTTGGGATCGAACGTTTCGTGCTGCGACGGCGCGCCGAACAGGAACAGCAGGATGCACGCCTTCGCCTTGCCGAATTGCGGCAGATCGCTCGCCTCCACGGCTTGCGACCACGCTGCCGCGCGGTTCAGCGCCAAGCTGGACAACCCGAGTCCGCTAACATGCAGCAGGTCGCGGCGCGTGACGCCGTCGCATAATGGCTTCGATGACCCCGGCAGGCGGAACATGAGTGTGATCCTGATGAGTTACGCCTATTTTGCCAGAAGACGCCGGGAGACGGCAAGACAAAGGCGAGCGTCGAGGCGCGTTTTGAATCCCGGATCGGGCTTTGACTATCCGGGATTCGTCATGGATCCAGTTCGAACGAACTCATCGAAGAATCGGTGAAGTTCCGAACAGACTGGAATTGACCGATTGAGCGAACAGGCTGGATAATTACCGGAGTGTTCTTCCCTATTCAGACATGAGCTAATCGTGGATCGGAACTTACTTCTCTCCCTTCAAGGCCTCGCATTGTTTGTGGCTGCTATCACGGTTTGGTTTTGGCTCATCCGACTCAAGAGGCCAAGTCTCCGCGAATTTTGGAAGCGACGAAGACGGCAATGAAACGATTTCTCCAATCGACATCTGCCATCCTCTGTTACTTATCTGTTTGCATGATCCCTGTAAATTATTGTGGGACGTGCGATGGACAGATAGTGGAGTGCCATCAAGAAGAATTGAAGTGTGTCTCGCGCTGGCCTGGGTGTTCTTCTTGGTCAATTCCGCGTTGTTCCTGAAAACGCGAGAATAAAAATGCCGCGGGGTTCTCTCAGAGTGAAGACGAATCCCGGATAGTCAAAGCCCGATCCGGGATTCTGCCAAGCGAACACACGTCGGGCTTACGCCACGACGCTCGCCTCTGGTATTGTGGTGAGCATGTTCCGATTCCTCGTGATCGCCGCTTGCGGTGCGCTGCTCAGCGGCGGCGCTATCACTTTTGCGGCCGATCAGCCGTCGAAACTGGAATACAACCGCGATATCCGGCCGATCCTGTCGGACAAGTGTTTTCGCTGTCACGGGCCGGATGCAGGGCAGCGGCAGGGGAATCTGCGGTTGGATCAGCGCGACGCCGCCGTCGCGGAACGGAATGGCAGCCACGCCGTTTCGCCGGGCAAACCGGATCAGAGTGAAGTCGTTCGCCGCATCACCGCGAAGAATCCCGATGAAAAGATGCCGCCGGTCGATTCCGGTTCCGAATTATCGGCGAACGAAATCGAACGGCTGCGGCGTTGGATCGCGGAGGGAGCCGAGTATCAGCCGCACTGGGCGTTTCTGCCGCCGCGAAAGTCAGCCCTGCCGGATGTCAAAGACAAAAATTGGCCGCGGAATGCCATCGATCATTTCGTCCTCGCGCGATTGGAACACGAAGGTTTGAAACCGTCCGTCGAGACCGACCGGCCGACGTGGTTGCGGCGGGTGTCGCTCGATTTGATTGGCTTGCCGCCGACGGTCGCGGAGCTCGATGCGTTCCTGGCCGATACTTCGCCGGGGGCTTACGAAACGGTCGTGGACCGGCTGTTGCAATCGCCCCACTTCGGCGAGCGGATGACCCTCGATTGGCTCGACGGAGCCCGCTACGCCGATACGAACGGTTATTTTTCCGACCTGGAGCGCCCGATGTGGCGCTGGCGGGATTGGGTGATCGACGCGTTCAATCGGAACAAACCGTTCGATGTCTTCACCATCGAGCAACTCGCCGGCGACTTGCTGCCGAACGCCACGCTCGATCAAAAGATCGCCACGGGCTTTCATCGCAATCACATGGTGACGAACGAAACGGGCATCATCGACGAGGAATACCGCGTCGAATACGTCGCCGACCGGGTGGAGACGACCGGGGCCGTGTGGCTGGGGCTGACGGTCGGCTGCGCCCGGTGTCACGATCACAAGTACGATCCGATTTCGCAACGCGAGTTTTACCAGTTGTTCGCGTTCTTCAATAACGTGCCGGAGAACGGTTTGGCCCCCGGCAATCCGCCGCCGGTGTTGAATGTGCCGACGCCGGAGTACGAACAGGAATTGTCCGCGCGGAATTCCCGCCGCGAGCAGTGCGAACAGGCGTTTCACCCGTTCGAAGAAAACGTGAAACAAAGCCAGGCGGACTGGGAAGCGAAAGCGATCGCTTCGTTTCGTCCGATTCCTACGAACGATCTCACGGCGGAGTTCCGGTTCGAAAACGATCTGGCGAATGGCATAGCCGCAGGAAGTTCCGCCACGTCCGCTGATCCTCCGAACTATCAACCCGGCATCCGCGGAACGTCGCTCAAATATGAAGGGCCGTTCTTCTCGCAGTTTGATTCCGATCTCAAACTCGACAGCGACCAGCCGTGGACAATTTCCCTGTGGGCCAGCGCGGAAGGAACCTCGCTGGCGTGCCTCCTCTCGAAAATCATTCCGGTGGATGATCTCCGCGGCTTTGAGATGATCTGGGTGAAAGGCCGATTGAAAGTCGGTCTGATTCACCGTCGGGACGAGAATGCCATTCAAGTGGTCACCCGAGATCCGATGTCCGCCGGCCGCTGGCATCACATCGCCGTGGCGTATGACGGCTCGCGGCAAGCCGCCGGCCTGCGAATTTTCGTGGACGGCGTGCTGCAAGAGGTGCGGATCGATCGCGACACGCTGACGGACAGCATCGCCAACGATCAGCCGTGGAAGATTGGCCGCAAGGACGACGGGCTTGGTTTCAGCGGCCGAATCGATCAACTCCGCATCTATCGCCGTAGTTTGGAGGCCGCCGAAATCGCCGAGGGGCTGTATCTCGGCGAGGAACTGTCCGGCATCATTGAAACCGAAGCGGCGAAACGAACGGCGGGGCAGCAGGAGCAGTTGAAGGAACACTTCATCCGCCACCACACGACGCCCGAGATTCAAACGGCGTGGACGAATCTCACGGCGGCTC
>JADMIO011631578.1_pt1 | contig 13355 bp, 13 predicted proteins | sample 8958161 | NCBI WGS metagenome assembly JADMIO01 (sample SAMN16585339, study PRJNA669376) | soil metagenome | isolation source: Crop rotation soil | place: USA: Cullars Rotation, Alabama | collected 2011 | reverse complement strand
GGCAAGACCCGCCTGGCCTACGAGTTCGCCCGCCGGAACGCCGCCCGGTTCCCCGGGGGCTCGTGGGTCGCCGACCTGACCCAGGCCGTCGAGGCCGACGGGGTGCTGCGGACGGTCGCGCAGGCGGTGCACGTCCCGCTGCGCCCCGGCGACGCCACCCTCCAGCTGGCCACCGCCCTCGCCTACCGCGGGCCGATGCTGTTGGTGCTCGACAACTGCGATCAGGTCACCGACGCCGTCGCACAGCTGGTGACGGTGTGCCTCGACCGGGCGCCGGAGCTCGTCGTCCTCGCCACCAGCCGCGAGCCGCTCCGGCTGCGGGGGGAGCAGCGCCGTCCCCTCGAGCCGCTCACCGTCCCGAACCGGGAGACCCTGGAGGCGGTCGCCGACAGCGAGGCCGCCGACCTGTTCGTCCAGCGGAGCAAGGCGGCGCGCCCGTCGTTCGCCCTGACGGCAGACAACGCCCCGGAGCTCGCCCGCCTGGTCCGTCTCCTCGACGGTCTGCCGCTCGCGGTCGAGCTCGCCGCCGCCCGCACCGACCGTCACAGCCTGGAGGATCTCGCGTCCGGGCTCCAGGCGCGGATCGACGACCTGGCGAGCGACGAGCGGGACCGCCCGGACCGTCATCGGAGCCTGGTCGCGGCGCTCGACTGGTCGTGGGAGCGCCTGACGTCGACCGAGCAGGCGGCGCTCTCCCGGCTGGTGGTGTTCGAGGGCGGTTGCACGCTGGAGGCGGCGGGGGCGGTGCTCGCGGTCGACGGGCTGGAGGAGGTGCTCGGCGCCCTGGTCGACAAGAGCCTGGTGCGTCGATGGGCGAGCCCGACGAGCGGCGAGGACCGGTTCGGCCTGTTCGTCACGGTGCGCGGATGGGCCCGGGAGAAGCTCGGTGACGGGACGGCGGCCGAGGAGCGCCACGGCGGGTACTACGCCGGGCTCGATCCACGGACGGTGACGGCGGAGGAGCTCGACAACCTGCTGGCCGCGACCCGGTCGGCGGTGGCCCGTCAGGACCCGGGCCAGGCGGTGCCGCTGTGCGTCGCCGTCTGGGAGATCCTCCGGTTGACCGGCCCGGTCACGACCGCGGGGGCGGTGGCACGGCAGGTGCTCGCGATGACGTCGCTCTCGACGGCCCAGCGGGCGGCGACCCAGGCGGTGGTCGGGATGGTGGCCGACCGGGTGGGCGACCTCGAGACCGCGACCGCATCGTTCCAGGCGGTGGTCGCGGCGGCCAGGGAGGTCGGCGATCGGAGGTCGGAGGGTCGGGCGCTCGGAGACCTCGGCGCGGTCGACGCCAAGCGCGGCCGGCTCGCCGAGGCCGAGGCCGGCTATCGGGCGGCGATCGCGATCGCCGCCGAGATCGGGGATCGGTCGCTCGAGGCGCGAGCCAAGGGGAGCCTGGCCCCGCTCCACGAGGGGCGCGGCGACACCGCCACCGCGATCGCGCTCCACGAGGAGGCGATCGCGATCCACCGGGAGCTCGGTGAGCGGCGGATGGAGGGCCACGCCTCCTGCCAGCTCGGGGCGCTGTGCGGTCACCACGGACGGCTCGAGCAGGCGGCGGCGCTGCACCAGGACGCGATCGACGCGGCCCGCGAGACCGACGACCGCTGGTCGGAGGCGATCGCCCTCGGGAACCTCGGGCACGTGGTGTGGGAGCTCGACGATCGGCCCCGGGCGTTGGCCCTCCTCGAGCAGGCGCTCGCCGGGCATCGCGCGGTCGGTGATCGGCGGTCGGAGGCCTTCGTCCGCGGCACGCTCGGGGTGGCCCACGCCGAGGAGGGCCACCCCGAGGAGGCCTACGTCCACCTCGGCTTTGCCCTGGCGAACGCCCGGGAGACCGGCGATGCCCTCCGTCTGGGGAGCTGGCTCGGGTGGATCGGGTGGATCCAGGCCCTTCGGGGGGAGCGGGACGAGGCCGAGCGCTGCTTCGTGGAGGGCGAGGCGATCCTCTCCGGGCTCCCGAACCTGCCGGGCCTCGCCGAGCTGTACCTGTTGCGGGCTCGGGCCGAGCACCACCAGGGCGACCTGCGGCGGGCCCACCAGTCGCTCGATCTCGGTCGGCGGACGACGAAGGAAGCGGGGATGGAGCCGACCTCGGTGCTGTTCCACCGGATCGCGGAGGTCGAACGCCTGCTCGGGCTGTGATATTGCGGCGGTCCGACCCGGGGGGACGCGATGCTGGTCGTGTGGATGGCTGCCTGCCGGACGGGCGAGGCGCCCGCCGATCCGTCCGACCCGGGGACCCCCTGGGATCCGAACGCCCCGCTGTCCGAGCGGTGCTTCCAGGGGTTCGGGGACCCGGCGAACGGGGACCTGCCGGACTACGACGCCTTCGGGCCGGTGGTGCCCCAGCACTGCCAGGGGACCGACCACCAGGACATCACCGCCCTCGACCGGGTGGTGTTCCTCGGGGACTCGATCACCACCGGGACCTACCCGACCCCGGAGGAGGGCTACTACCGGAACCTGCTGGTCGCCGATCTGAGCGAGACCTACGGGCCGCTCGAGACCCAGGACTGCTCGAGGTTCGGCGCCCGGGTCGACGATCTGATGCAGGACGACGATCAGGTGATCTCCTGCCTCGGCGCCGAGGGCACCGACGAGCGGGCCACGCTGGTGGTGTTCACGATGGGCGGCAACGACATCTTCGCTTTCGCCCAGGACTTCATGGAGGGGTCCACCATCGCCGACGTCGACCTGCAGGTGGACGAGACCATCGCCCTGTTCGACGAGACGCTCACCTGGCTCGAGGAGGCCCGCTCGCGGTACCCGAACGGGTTGTACGTCGTGTTCGGCAACCTCTACGAGTACACCGACGGGACCGGCGATCTGTCGGTCTGCCCGAACGCCGAGCTGCTGGGGTTCGCGGGGGTGATCCCGGAGATGCGCAGCGCTGACGTCCGGATGAACGAGGCCTGGGTCCGGCTCGCGGTGGAGCACCAGATGGACGTGGTGTTCATGCTGGAGGCGTTCTGCGGCCACGGGTTCCTGGCGGGAGACCCGGAGAACGAGTGCTACCGCGGACCGGGGACCGAGACCTGGTTCGACCCGACCTGCATCCACCCGAACCCGGAAGGTCACCGCCAGCTGGCGCGGATGTTCGGGACCGTGGTCGAGAACTAGGACGGCGGGGTGAAGCTGACCCGCATGTAGGCGATGAGATCGGCGATCTGCTGGTTGGTGAAGTACTCGGCGTAGTCCGGCATGAGCTCGGTGCCGGTGGACGAGAGCACCCCGTTCAGCAGGACGTTGACCAGGAAGGTGTTGGTCCGGATCGGGATCAGCTCGTTGAGCGCCGGCTCGCCGTTCGGGCCGATCCCGCCGTCGCTCGGGTGGCACACCAGGCACTGCTGGGTGTACTCGTCCGACCCCTCCTGCCAGTTGGAGTTCGGGATCAGCGGCAGGATCGTGTCGACCCGGGCCTGGCCGGTCGAGGTCGTGCCCCCGGTGTCCCCGGTGTTCAGGAGCGCCGGGGTGGCGTTGCAGCCGACGATCCCGACCAACAGTCCGATCCGCATGGCCGTCCCTCCCTCGACCCCCCACGATAACCTCACCCTGCCGCCGGGGGAACTCGGATACGCTCGCCGTCCAGGAGGTGCCCCTTGCACAGGATGGTGCTCTCGACCGCGATCCTGTTCGCGGCTTGTTCCGGCTCGTCGCCAGGCGATCCGGTGGATCCGGTGGACGAGGGGGTGCCCCCGGTGGACCCGAACCTCGACACCGACGGCGACGGTCTCACCGACCTCGAGGAGGGGGACCTCGGCACCGATCTCGCCGAGCCCGACACCGACGGCGACGGGTGGGACGACGGCGAGGAGGTCGCCGGCAACACCGACCCCACCGGGAAGCGGGATCACCCGTACATCGGCGGGTGGGCGATGGGGGCCTGCCGCCACGACGTGGTCGCCACCGGGAACGAGGTGGGCGACATCGCCGACGACTTCGCGCTCACCGACCAGTTCGGGGAGAAGGTGAGCCTCCACGACTTCTGTGATCGGGAGGTCCTGCTGGTCAGCGCCGCCTTCTGGTGAACGACCTGTCAGGCAGAGGCCGCCGGCCTGGAAGGCTGGTTCCAACAGTTCGAGCGCCGTGGATTCATCGTCATGACCTTGCTGGGGGAGAACCTGTTCGGCGCCCCGCCGTCGCAGGAGGAGCTCGCGGAGTGGGCCGACAACGCCGGCGCCACCCATCCGATCCTCTCCGACGGGAACTGGGAGGTCACCGCCCGGTACCTCGACAGCAACTACATCGCGCTGCCGTCGATGCACCAGATGGGGGCGGGGCTCGAGATCCTCCGCCGCGACACCGAGATCACCGAGGACCAGATCCGCGAGGCGCTGCCCTGACCTGCTTGTCGGTCGCACCGGCCTTTTCTGGCTTCCTATCGCGCTGCACTCCGTCGGCTCGTCGCTCGGTTCAGGTGGACGCGGTGCGATCCGCACGCGCGCCGACCCAATGGCTGTTTCCGGCGTTCGGCAGCCCGACAGGAGCCAGGCCGTCGCTCCCTCCAGCCCCTGAACAAGCGCTGGCGCGCTGGTTCAGGGACTACCGGCTCTCGTTGAACGAGGGCTCGGTGAACACGCAGGCGCCCTCGTCCCCTTCGGACACGAGCTCGAAGTTGTTCTCGAAGAACACCGTCTGCTGGGCCTTGTCCCAGCAGTCGGACTCGGTGTAGGTCAGCGGGCCGAGGTCGCCGCCGGTGACGTAGGCGTCGGCCCGGCCGGCCCCGTCTCCGTCCCAGCGGGAGCGGACGATCGCCACCTCCGCGGTGCCGTTCGGCGGATCGGAGATGTCGTCGGTGAAGGCGAGGTCCATCAGGCCGCCCTCGCCCCGGGTGTGCTCGTAGTGGTAGCCGCCGTCGCTCGGGAGCGAGCCGTTCTCGGAGATCTCCCCGAAGGCGACGGTCGCGACGGCGCCGTTCTCCAGGAGCTCGTACTGGGCCCCCAGCTGCCCGAGCTGGCCGTCGCCGGCGCCCATGGCGTCGATCGCGCTGAAGTCGAGGCGGAACCACCCGACGCTGTGCTTCTCGTCCCCGCCGGGGTCGACGTGGCCGGTGATGACGGCGACCCAGGCGTCCTCGGCGCTGTCCTCGGGCCGGAGCTCGATCGACCAGACGTAGCCGCCGTCGCTCTCCTCGGTGATGCGGAGCTGGCCGTAGATGCCGTCGTCGAGCCAGGGGCCCCACTGGGCGGTCGAGGCCTCGTCGGTCCAGGTGGGGTCGAAGTCGGTGATGGCGTCGACCAGGCGGAGGACGTCGCCGATGCCGGTGTTGACCTCCTGGGTCACGTCGCGGGTGAGCTGGAAGTACTCGCTGGGCTCGCCGATCCCGCGGGCCAGGGAGGCGCCGTCGAGGTCGTCGATCAGCAGGCGGTCGTCGGGGAGGATCGCGCGGTACTGGTCGGCGGGCGTGGCGCATCCCGCGGCGAGGGAGAGGGCGACGATGACGGTCCGCATGGGATCTCCGGGGTGTCGGTGGTTCGGAGATTGGACCCGTGAGGCCGGCGGACCGGAAAGGCGTGGGCTACGCTCTGCCCGCTGGAGCGGCGGATGTGGATCCTCGGGGTGGTGGCGTGCAAGAAGGTGGAGCCCGCGCCGGCGGATCTCGACGGTCTGCTCCACCTGTTCTGGCAACGGTACGACGACGGCGACGATGCCGAGCTCGACGCCGCCCTCCACGACCTCGACGAGGTGATCGACGGGGCCGCGCTCCACGAGTCGTTCGACGGGACGATCTCCCGCCTGACGACCGACGAAGCGGCGCAGGTCGGGGTCACCGACCGGGACCCGGTGCTGGCCGCCGGGATCTTCCTGGTCAACGTGTTCGAGTGCGACCCCGGGCAGCTGGAGGAGATCCTGTCGTACCCGGCGCAAGACGAGCTGTACGACGGGGTGTACAGCGCCTACAGCCGGTCGTTCGACACCCCCCTCGACGACTGGCTCGCCGGCGACGATGCCCGGGTCGACTACGGCATCGCCTACACCGCGGACATCGTGGGGGCGGAGTACGTCGCCAACTCCCGCGGAGCGCTGCGCCGGGTCGAGGCCGACGACTTCGGGCCCTTCGTCGCCCAGCGGTCGTACATGCCGGCGCCGGCGGAGTTCGAGGAGGGGAGCAACAAGTCGATGGACCAGGACTACCAGCTCGAGGTGTACTGGACCTCCGCCGGTCACGTGGTCCACGCCTACGGGATGTGGCGCCAGGCGAACTTCGGCTCCGGGTTCGACTCCGAGGGGGCGGCGGCCCAGCGGTTGCTGCTGAACGGCCTGCTGGACTGGGACGACGACACCGCCGCGCTGTGCGCCGAGGGTCGCCCGTGATCCTGGCGCTCGGAGCCGCGTTCGCAGCCAAGCCGCAGGAGCCCGTCCCGATCGAGGTGCCGGCCTGGGTGAGCCGGGCCCGGGACCGGGTGGACTGGAACATCGCCCGCGACGAGGCGGTGCGGACCCTGTCGGGGTACCTCCAGGTCGACACGTCGAACCCGCCGGGCAACGAGCAGCGGGGGATCGAGTTCCTGGGGGCGCTGCTCGACCAGGAGGGCATCCCGTGGGAGCGGGTCGAGCTCTCGCCGGACCGGGCGTCGCTGGTGGCGCGGCTGCGGGGCGCGGGCACGTCGCCGCCCCTGTGCCTGATGCACCACATCGACACCGTGGGCTGGGAGGCCGAGCGCTGGCCGGCCGACGCCCAGCCGCTGTCCGGGGCGGTCAAGGACGGGGCGGTGTGGGGGCGGGGCGCGCTCGACATGAAGGGGATGGGGGCGCTCGAGGTGATGGTGATGGCCTGGCTGAAGCGCCTGGAGATCCCGCTCGACCGCGACGTGATCCTCCTCGCGGTGGCCGACGAGGAGGTCACCAACACCGGGGCCGCCCAGCTGGCCGAGGCCGAGCGGTGGAAGGCCATCGGCTGCAGCCACATGATCAACGAGGGGGGGCTCGGGGTCCGCAACGCGCTGTTCGAGGGGCAGAACGTCCACGCGATCTCGGTCGCCGAGAAGGGCACCCTGTGGGTGAAGATGGTGGCCGAAGGGCGCGCCGGGCACGGGAGCGTGCCGCGTCCGGAGGAGGAAGCGCCGGCCCGCCTGTTGCGGGCGATGGAGAAGGTCGCCGACTACCGTCCGGTGTACCGGGTCGACGACAGCATCTATGCGCTGCTGCGGGCCATCGGCGAGCAGAAGGGCGGGCTCACCGGCGCGGTGCTGAAGAACCGGTTCCTGGTGCGGACCCTCGCCTGGGGCAAGCTCAGGGCCAACCCGACGATGGACGCCGCCCTGCAGGACACGGTGCACCTCACCGGGCTGCGCGGGGGCGGGTCGACCAACGTGGTGCCGTCGCGGGCCGAGGCCCAGTACGACTGCCGGCTGCTGCCCGGCACGACCCCCGAGGTCCACCTGGAGCGGCTGAAGAAGCTGGTGAAGGGCATCGACGGGATCACGTTCGAGGTGATCGACGAGCGGATGTCGAACGGCAGCCCGACCGACGACCCGTTCTTCGCGACGATCGCCCGCTACGCCACCGAGGGGCGCCCGGACGCGGTCGCCGGGCCGCTGTTGTCGGTCGGGTTCACCGACTCGCTGCTGTTCCGTCCGAACGGGGTCCACGCCTACGGGTACATCCCGTTCGAGCTCGATGCCGACGTGGCCGACACCATGCACGGCGACGACGAGCGGGTGCCGGTGGACCAGGTGGGGGAGGGGCTGCGGCGGTTGTTCTCGATGGTGCTGGACTTCGCCGCGACCCACTGAGCTAGCAGGCGACGCGGAGCTCCCGCAGCCCCCGCAGGTTGATGCTGCCCTTCCAGCGCGGGGGCTGGTCGTCGGCCCGTCGGAGGTCGGGGAGCGCGATCAGACGGCGGAGGGCGATCGTGCCCTCGAGGCGGGCCAGCGGGGCGCCGATGCAGTAGTGACGGCCGTTGCCGAACGCGAGGTGCCGGTTGTCGGCCCGCCCGATATCGAGCTCGTCCGGGGCCTCGAACCGGCGCTCGTCGCGGTTGGCCGAGCCGAGCACCAGGTAGACCAGGCCCCCGCGCGGGATCGGGACCCCGCAGAGCGCGAGGTCCTCCCGGGCATACCGCTCCGTCGCGACCTCCACCGGGGTGTAGAACCGCAGCAGCTCCTCGACCGCCGGTCCGATCAGCGCCGGGTCGCTCCGCAGCCGCTCCAGCTGATCCGGGTGCTCGAGCAGGGCCAGCGCGCCGTTGCCGATCAGGTTCACCGTGGTCTCGTGGCCGGCGATGAGCAGCAGCATGATCATCCCGAGGACCTCCTCGCCGGTGAGGTGCTCCCCGTCCTCCTCGGCCTGCACCAGGGCGCTGATCAGCCGGTCGTCGGGCTCCCGGCGCTTCTGCTCCACCAGGCCCCGGAGGTACCGGACGAACGCGATCAGCGTCGGGATGACGAAGAGGGCCCGCGCGGTGGGGCTGGTGCTCACCAGCGCGTCGCTCCACCGGTGGATCTTCCCGTGATCGGCGGCCGGGATCCCGAGGAGCTCGCAGATCACCGTCACCGGGATCGGGAGCGCGTAGCCGTGGACCAGCTCGAGCTGCCGGTTGGCGGGGACCCGCGCCAGCAGCTCCTCGGCGAGCTGGTCGACCCGGGTGGCGAGGTCGGCGACCCGGCGGGGGGTGAACGCCCGGTGGACCAGCTTCCGGAGCCGGGTGTGGTCCGGCGGGTCCAGGTCGAGCATGTTCCGGTCCAACGCCCGCAAGGGGGTCATCCGCACGATCCGCATCAGCCAGTCGACCCGCCGCCCGGTGAGGGACGGGTCCTTCCCGAGCCGGTCGTCCTTGAGCCCGGCCTCGACGTCGTCGTAGCGGGTGACGAGCCACGCCGGCCCCTCGGGCAGCCTGACCGGCAGGACCGGCGCCTCGGCGCGGAGTCGGGCGTAGAGCCGATGGGCGTCGGCGCGGAACGCCGGGGTCGCGAGGTCGAGCTGGGTCGGGATCATCGGTCCTCTCCTTCCACTGCGGGTGCGAATCGATCGGCGAGGAGCTCGGCGATGGCGTCGGCGTGGGCCACCGCGACCGGGTCCTCCAGCAGGCGGAACATCACCAGGCCGAACACGCTGGCGGCGAGCGCGCGGGACAGCTGCTCCGCGCGCTCCTTGCCGAGGCGGGCCTCCATCGGCGCGGTGCCGAGGGCGAACGACGGCTCGATCACCTCGTGGAGGTACCGGGCGCGGAGCTCCGGGTTCACGAGGATCTCCGGCAGCAGCGCCCGCAGCAGGTCCTCGCTCTCTCCGAGCACCGCGAGCCGGTGCTTGATGACCGCCGCCAGCGCGTCCCTCGCCGAGCCGGTCTGCAGGAGGGCGATCTGGGCCGGGCGGGCCTCGGTCTCGTTCAACCGGTCGAGGAGACCGAGCAGCAGGGCGTCCTTGGTCGGGAAGTAGTTGTAGACCGTGCCGTTGGCGATCCCGGCCTCCCGGGCGATGTCCTGGACCCGGGCCGCGTGGAACCCACGGCTCGCGAAGATCCGGGCCGCCGCGTCGAGGATCTGGGCGCGCCTGAGCGCCTCCAGCTGGGCCTGGACCTCGTCTCGCCCCATCGCTCCGTCTCCATGGCTGACTGGTCAGTCATAGCACTGACTCACGAGTCAGCGCAACCACCGGAATTCGATTGCTGGTCCGGCGGCGATGTGTCAAGAATGCGTCGGGGTACGGAACGGGGATTCAATGCCTCTGTTCCTGGGATGGGTGGGCGCCGCACACGCGTTCTGCGGCACGTTCGTGGGTTCACCGGGCGCGGAGCTCGTGAACCGGACCAGCCAGGTGGTGATCGCCCGGCAAGGCCACCGCACCACGCTCACGCTGGTCGCCGACTACGAAGGGCCGCTGTCGGACTTCGCGCTGTTGATCCCGGTGCCGGCGAGCCTCGAGGCCGACAAGGTGCGGACGATCGACCCGGCGCTGGTCGACCGGCTCGACCGGTACAGCACGCCGCGCCTGGTGTCGTACACCTGCGAGGACGCGGTGTCGGTCCAGCCGCTCGGGTGCAGCGCCGCCCTCGGGTGCGCGTCGGCCGCGGACTACTCCGAGGCCGGCGGCACCCTCGGCACGACGATCGACGTCGGGAGCGCGGACGGCGCGGTCACCGTCGAGGCCCAGTTCCAGGTCGCCGAGTACGACGTCGTCATGCTCTCCGCCGAAGGCGCGGACGGCCTGTACGCCTGGCTCGACACCAACGGATTCGCGGTGCCTCCCGGGGGCGAGGACGTGCTCCAGGGCTACATCGACGCCGGCTCGCACTTCCTCGCGGCCAAGGTCCACCTCGACGAGCTCCCGGCCGACGGCGTGTCCCGCCTGTCGCCGCTCCAGCTCCGGTACGAGTCCGAGGACTGGACGCTGCCGATCCTGATCGGGACGATCTCCGGGAGCGGCGAGCAGGAGGTGATCGTGTACGCGCTCACCGACAGCGCCGACGGCGACGTGGCGATCTCCAACTACCCGGAGCACGTGGTCGACGACGAGTGCATGTGGCCGTCGGACGAGTGGGCGAGCTTCGCCGACTTCTACAAGGACGCGCTCCACACCGCCCGCGACGAGGACGATGGGGGCCCCGGCTGGGTCACCGAGTACAACTGGGTGCTGTACTCGGTGAACCAGCAGGGCGGCTACCACTGCGACCCGTGCACGGTGGAGGTCGACGAGCTGTACGACCGCGGGGAGCTGCGGGACCTCGGGTTCTCCGACCCGGTGGTGAGCTCGGTCCCGAGCGGCACCCCCTACGGCTACTCGAGCACGCCGTACGGCTCCTCCTCGGGGCCGTCGATCAGCGGGGCGCTGCTCACCCGCCTGCGGATGACCTACGACCCGGCGGAGGTCACCCAGGACCTCGTCCTGTACACCACCGGGGACCACAAGGAGAACCGGCAGATCCGGTACATCGGCTACGACCGGCGCCTGGAGTTCGTGTTCCCGGTGTGCGGCGTCGGCTACGTCGACGAGCCCGGGATGTGCGGCGACGAGCTCGACGAGGACGCGAAGGGCAAGGGGGCGTCGTCGGTCCCGGCCGGGGTGGCGTTCCTCGCCGGCGGCCTGCTGCTCCTCGGCCTGCGGCGGAGGTGGGCGTGATCGCGCTGCTGGCGCAGGGCGCGCTCGCCGGCCCGGTCCGGGTGTCGACGATCGAGGTCCTGGCGACACCGGCGACCCTCCACACCGCCTCGGTGTCCGCGGCGGACGAGGTCCGGGACGTGAACGGCCAGCCGCAGGTCACCCGCCTCACGCCGGACCGGGTGGGCCTCGAGGACCGCGGGCTCGTCGTCGAGATCGCCACCCCCGCCGGTGGGATGGCCCCCCACGAGTACCTGGTGATGTTCGGGGCGCGGATCGCGAACCCGCGGTTCGAGCGCACCGCGTTCACGTTCGCTCCCACCGCCGCGGAGTTCACCGTCGACACCGCGCTGCGGGGCTGGTTCTCGCCCGATCGCGAGCCGCTCCTCGACGGCTACGCCCTGGCGTTCACCGGGGTCCAGCTGGGCTTCGTCGCCGCGGCACCGTTCACCCGCCCGACGGTGGCGCCGGCCCTGCGGACCGGCGGAGGCATCGGGGTCGAGGGCCGGCGGGGGACCGTCCGTCCGCGCCTCGAGGCCCGGGTCGACATCGCCGCCCGCTGGGACTCCCTCGACGGGCGGGTCGAGGAGCCCACCAGCGCGTTCACCTGGCGGTGGTTCCCGGGGAGCGCCGCGGCGAGCCTGTTCGTGGGCTGCGGGTTCGCCCCGCGCCACGAATCAGCATCCACATCGGAGCGATGAGCCAGCCCGACGGGCCCCCGGTCGACGCGCACCCGCAGCCCTTCGCGTTCCCGGCGGCGAGCAGGGAGTCCGTCGGGAGCGGGTCCACGCAGTCGATGTCGTAGTGGTCGCAGTACTCCTGGCAGATGCCGTCGCCGTACTGGTCGAAGATCTCACAGCGGTCGCGGGTGCCGTGCTCGAGCTCGACCTGGTCGAGGATCCAGGCGGCGACGGTGTCGGTCCGGGTGGAGCCGCTCTCCACCTCGCAGGTGGTGTCGGCCCAGGTGTGGACCGCCCACTGGAGGAGCGTGCCGTCGTCCTCCACGTGGTACTGGGGGCCGCCGGAGTCCCCGCTGCAGATGTTGGCCCGGTTCTCGTTCCCGGCCGACAGGGTCACGAGGTACACCGGATCGAGCTCGGCGACGACCAGGCGGGCCGAGCGCTTGACGTTCGCCCGACCGCTCTCGTCGAGCCCCCAGCCGACGCTGATCACCTCCTCGCCTTCGGCCTCCCGCGCCCGCAGCGGCTCGGTGCGGAACCACACCGGCTCCTGGCGGGCGTCGTCCTGGAGGAACATCACCGCCACGTCGTTCTGGCCGAGGAACTGGCCGGACAGCGGCTCGTAGCCCGGATGGACCGCGGCGCCGGAGAAGTCGAGCTGGGCCCGGGGGTCCGACGCGTCGGACCCCACGAAGGCGACCTCGAACGGGACCAGCGCGTCGACGCCGTATCCGTCGAAGCAGTGGGCGGCGGTGAGCACCACCCGCGGTGTGATGAGGCTCGCGCTGCACAGGATGCCGAACCCCGGGAACCCCACGCCGACCGCCGAGGGATACCCGGTCTCGAGCGCGCCGTGGACGATGCCGCTCGGGGGCGGCGGGCGGCCCGGGTCCGCGATGCCGTCGGGGAGCTCGTCGTCGGCCGATTCGAGCGAGGGGTCCGCGAACGCGACCCCGAACAGCGCCATCAGCATCGGAGCCCCCGGTCGGTGGCAGGATAGCCATGGGGAGGGAATTTGTCCGGCAAGGCGGCTCACGCGGTGCGGGGAATGGCGCGGAGCCGCCGTTGCCGGACTCTGGGATCACCAGGGCGCCCCCCGACGCCACCGATGCTCCCTCTCCCCCAAAGCAACTGCCGTGCCAGGATCCGGCACGATGGAACGTCGATCATCCGCTAGGGTGCGGAACTCCTGCCGCGGGTGGGACGCGCCCGTCCCAGGCACGCGAGGACCAGCGCCCACAGCCCGGACGAACCGGGCGCGGTCCGGCACCCCCGGTGGTCCCGCGCGACGACGGCGCCGTCGCCTTCGTCGGTGTCGGCCGGGGGGTCGAGGAGGTCCACGTGGGCCTCGACGAACGGCAGGATCACGTCCGCCCGGCTCCCCCCGCCGGTCCCACCGAGGCAGGTGGGGTCCACGAACCCGATGACCACCGCGGCGCCGAGAAATCGCCGGATCGTCGTCGTCGCAGTCCCGCCCCGACCGGCGGTCTTCAGCCCAGACCCGTGGACCGCGAGGTGGTCGCGATCGACGAGGACGAAACTCGCCGATCAGCGACACCACCGGCGTCCCTGGGCGGCAACTTTCCAGCACAGTGGGATCCGAAGCTTGGAATTCACGTGACTTGAAGTCGCGGC
>JADMIO011124225.1_pt1 | contig 13355 bp, 8 predicted proteins | sample 8958161 | NCBI WGS metagenome assembly JADMIO01 (sample SAMN16585339, study PRJNA669376) | soil metagenome | isolation source: Crop rotation soil | place: USA: Cullars Rotation, Alabama | collected 2011 | reverse complement strand
CCAACCCCGCCACGGCCAAATATGCGCCGCTGGTGGAACGGGGCGAAGACTGGTCCGACGAGAACATCGCCTACTTCGAGGACCCGCAGGCTGTGGCAACCTGCGTGCATCTGCAGCTGATAGAGCGGGCGATGCGAGAAGCCGATATTGAGTCTCGCCGCGTTCGCAGCCGGGCGATCACCGCCACCTGCCGGATTGACCTCGCCGGGCTGCAGGACTCGTTCCACATCGCCACACCCGTCCGTTACGCCGAATACTATGCGGGCGACAGATCCGAAAAAGACTTTCCGACGGCGTTCATTATCTGCGACGCAGACACCTCGATGATCCACACACTCCACCCCGACGAGGCCGGAGCGGGAGCTGCGCCTGTTTTCCCGTCGCCTGGCGGTTAAGACGGGATGGCAATTCCACCCCAGGCGGCCAGATTGGGGAGCGCGGCTTACTATCTCTCGGGACGCCTCTAGCCGTTGGGATTATGGTAGAGAATACAAAAGCCGTCCGGGGATATATCCCCGAACGGCTTTTCAACGTGCGCCTACCGCCAAGTGTAGCTTCGAACCCAGTGGCCACGATAAAACCGGCGATGCCACACTTTATGGCGGCGATGGTGGCGGTTATGCGTTACAATCCGCACTCTAACCTGCGCGTCTGCCGGGGTGGATTCTACAGCGGCGCCCGCAACGACAAGTGCGGTAAGGGCTATCACAAGGAGTTTTCCTCTCTTAAACATGGTATGAACCTCCCGAAACGGTAAATCTACGGCTGTAATACATCACAGCGAAGTTCATAACGTCCATGCCTGAAGATTTGTTCCTACGGTTGAGCTAAGGAGAAGGAAACAACGCGTTAGCGGGAAGAGATGACAGAGCGGCCACCTTCGTCCTATTGGGCGAAGGTGGCCGCTCTAACGACACTGCATCGTAGGAGCTGGATCAGGCCGTACGACGAATGCGACGGCGCAGAGTAGCCAGGCCGACGGCCGTTCCTGCCGCCAACAGAGCCACAGCTCCGGGTTCCGGCGTTGAAGCCGCAGCAAGCGCCGCAATCTGGCTAGCGCTCAGCGCAGAACTATAGATCCGCACATCATCCAGGCGACCGGTGAAGAATCCGAGTCCCTCCGCCTGCCCTATCGTCATCGGAGCAGCCGCATTCGGCACCGAGATAGCGTTCGAAACGGAGCCCAGCGAGGTCGCGTCCTCGTAGAAGGTGAAGGTGGTGCCGCTATGCGTGAGCGAGTAGAGATGCCACGCGCCTGCCACAGGAGTGACGGCAGTAGGTTCGGAAAGGAAAACGCTGCTAGGCCCGTTCACATGGAACGCCAGGTTGCCGGACCCATCCAGGAAGAAGACCCACTTATTGGTGGTACCGCCGCCCTCATCCTGTGCTACCAGGACGTTCGGCAGCGAGCCTAAGCCGCCCGAGCGGATGCTGTCAAAATTTGCCCTCACCGAGAGCGTATAGGGGTTGGTTCCGAAGGCAAATGCCGAACTGTCAGGCACCGAAACATACTGGTTAGTCCCGTTCAGCTGGAAAGCCTGACCGAATATGCCGGCGCCGAACCCGGCTCCGTTTACCAGTGTGCCGTTATGATTGCCGGTCGTGTCGTTGGCATTGCCTTCCGCCAGATACTCTGCCACAAGCTGCGCGCGGGCCGCGCCGGGCGCAAGGGCGATTATACAGATAACTACCGCCGCCCATGTCGCTTTTATTGTTTTGATTGACAAAGTAACTCCTCCACTGTGAGAGGGCAGCTGCCCTCACAGTCGTCAGAATCCCGTGCCGATTATTGGCATGACCTATCGAAGGCCACGCATCAAAACCATGAGAAACCAACACCTTTTGGCTTCACAAGTGCAAGCATATCACATGCGTACCAGACTGTCAATGCCTATAGCACGGCATTGAACAGCTGCTCCGGAAATGGCGGTTCGTCCTTCTCTCGGAGCTGTTAGCTCAGCTGGGTAATGCCCCCCCTTTACGACCTCATCAAGCTCACGGAATTCTGGGCGCAATTTGATTATCCCGCGGACAGCCCTCAAGTTGTCCAGGGCGTTGGGAATGATCTTTCCCCGACGGTGTATTACACTGGAGCAAACCTTCACAAGACACTGGAAGCCCATCGCGAGTGGCTTGAAAGGGAGGGAGTTGCCCTGCGCCAATAGGCTATAATCACTAAGAGTGTTTTAGTATCTTTACCTTAAATAGGACCTCTCTAATTCCTTTATTCGCAACAGGAGGTGAATGGTGGCATTGACATCAAATCAAGATTATTGGCCAATAGTGGAAGCTGCTATTGAGGAGGCAAAGTCTGAATTCCCAGATGGGGAACTTGATAATTATCGTCGTCAGGGGAATCAACTCACCGAAATCAGGTTAGGTTTTCCGAATCTGGGGCACTATAAGGAGGGCGATTCGGGAGAATACGGCGGGATTCGTATTCCAGAGGAAGTGCTAAGGAATGGTCAGGAAGCAGTCAAGCAGTATCTGATTGAAGAAGTGAAGAACGAGCTGGCAGGTAGCTGTAGTACCAGTACCCCTTGGGTTTCCCGGAACAAAAGCAAGCGAAGAGGGATCGATGTTGACATCTCGAAGACCGGCGAGGTAAGGCCGCCGAAGATCAGGAAGTCGCGCAAATCCAAATAAGGTCGATTTCTTTACAAGGGAGAAAGAATGCATTATATCTTAGCGGCGGTAGAAGGTTTACATCTGACATGTGATTTTGTAATATATTCCGCAGCCTTGTATGGTTGCCCACCCGATTATGAGACAATTCCTACGTTGGCGCATGACGCCTACCGTGAACCATACAAGTATTTAGGCTCGGTACCCTTCACTGAATATCAGCAATTTGCTGATATCTCTGCAATGGATGCGGTAACACTCGAGGCTTGCAAGTCCTTGCCTCCAAAATGCTTGAAAGACTTCACTTGTGTCGCTTTTGAGTTGACTGAAGAAATCGGTGATATTTCTGAAGTTGGGAGTATGGAACAGAATGATCAACTGTTGGATATGGTGCTGGAACGGGGCGAACGAATAATAGACACGCTCAGACTCTTCCTATTCAAGCCAGGAAATAATACGAGCATTGGGCGCGTCGGGGCTATGGGAAATGGCCTTGGTGGAGCATGGATTGGAGACGATGGTGACCACGCAAAATTCGTATCGCGAAGAGTTTCATCATATGAATTCGTACAGGCCCCGATGGAAGTAGCTTTGGCGGATCTGAGACGAATCTATAATGATGACGTCTTCAAAGAGTTGAAATCGGCTGCTTGTTACTCAGCAGACAGTTACGACCCACTTCTTAACCGCATTTTTCAAGGCCTCCGTGCGTTTCGAGAAAGCCGCAAAATAGAAGATGCTGCAACAAGGTTTGTTCGATTGGGTACCTTAGCAGAGCATCTTGCAAAGAAAGAACCATCCGAGCGGTATCAGGGCCGGATATTGAGAGAACGTATAGCCAAAATTGCGCAATCCGGTCGGTATAGTGATGAAGATATCTTATCCACCACAATTGACCTATGGGATAACGTTCGAAATCCATTGACACACTCGGTGGAATCATTCGCCGAAATCGGTCGAGTCGCAGAGGAGGAAATTGCGCGTCTGGAAAAGCTTGTAATTAATATGCTTCAGGCGGTCACGACAGCTTGGAAATTGGAGGAATTTGTCGGAGATCCGTATGCCTATCTGCTTGCCCAAGCGCCATAGAAATCCACGCGACTAGAAGGCGGTTACCAAGGCCTGAGATGGTGACGTCATGATCGCGCGTCAAACCGACGCATAAAGTGGCTCGATACAATCAGCACAAGCCGCAGCCGCAACGTAGCATCCTCTTCGTCTGAGAGTCCCGGGTGTGAACCGTGCGGGTGCAGGCGTTTCCAGAAACCCTGAACAAAGCCGTTTCCGCCAGGATCCCACTCGTTTAAGGCTGGCAGGAAGAATGGTGGAGACATAGTTGCAAGTAAAGTCCGTCTCGCGTGGCTAGTCGCCAGCAGCGAGGCACCAGTTGGGTCGAGAGAACGGGCAATCTCGTCGAAGAGATTTTCGATACATGAGCGCAACTGAGCGTTCGATGCTGCCCAGTCACCACGTGTATAGGCACTTAACGCTTGGTCAAGGTGACCTTTCGAGGTAATGAAACCGTGCTTGATGAGCAAATTCGCAAGCTCATTTTGGTCAGACGCTGGACCTACCACTTCGGGAAGTGCAGGAATGAGCTTGGTTCCATCTATCTCGTAACCGTCGATCCGGAGCAAGTGGACGAAATTGGGGAAAACCTCTTCGGGGTCATACTTCTTCGTGGAATATCCTAACTTACGGACAAGATGACGTTCTAGTAAACGCTCTACAATCTCGAAGAGAAGGCTCGCCCCGTTCGGTCCCTTCGCACCCGGATGCTCTATTAGATAGCGTATAATTGCGGTCTGGCGCGGGCCGAGGCCTCCAACGCCCCGTGTATCGGGAAGATCATATTCAAGCTCAAACTGCTCTATGACTGCGTGCGTTTCAAATGTTAATAACTTGACTATTTCAAATATTGTAGCTCGAGAAAACGTGGGCATCCTTTCCTCCAATAAATACTCATAGCAACTGGTAACGCCGATCTAGAGGATGATGGCTCAGCACTCCCCCTAAACCCCCGCCAACCTCGTATCTGCATCTCCGAAGCGGTCCAGGCGCACGCCCATCCGATCCATCAGGGAGAGGTACAGGCTGCAAATCTTGCGGTTCTCATCGCCCTTGTCGCGGTAGTTCAGCACGCGGCCGGTGGCCAGCGTTCCACCCAGGCCCCCAATGGTGAGGACGGGTAGCTGGGAGTTGTCATGCGCGGAGCCGGAGAACATGTTGGAGAGCCACAGCAGACAGGTGTTGTCCAGAACCGTACTGTTTCCTTCCGGCATGGCCTCCAGCTTGCCCGCCAGGTAGGCGAGCTGGCTCACGTAGAAGCGGGTGATGTGCTCGTAATCGTCCGAGGTGTCGTGGTGGGAGGCGGGGTGATGGGCATCACGCACGCCCAGGAACGGGTAGAAGAGGCCCGAGAGGTCCCGGCACATGAGCATGGAAGCGACGCGGGTTTTATCGGTCTGGATAGCCAGGGCCACGATGTCGCACATCAGGCGCATGTGGTCGCGAATGTCTTCCGGGAGGCCGTTGTCCGGGCGCTTCATCGCGATAAGCGGCTTGCCCTTGTCCTTCGCCTTGTCGGCGGCTTTGGACATATCCCCGCGCATCCGCTGGGCGCGCTGCTCCACCTCCCGCACGCTCGTCAGGTACTCGTCCAGCTTGGCGCGGTCATCCTTGCTGATTCGACTCCGCAGGCCGGTCGCTTCCCCGCTGACCCGATCCAGGATACTCTCCAGGCGACGGCTGCCGCTGTTCTCAAAGAGGGCGTCGAACGCCAGGGAGGGATAGACCTCCGTGGGGACGGGAGAGTCCGCGCTCTGCCAGGAGATGTGTGAGCTATAGGCCATGGAGAAGTTGGATTCGTGATAGCCGGTGAGGGGCTGCTCGCAGGCCAGCACCAGGCTGGGCTGCACCGATTCCTGCCCGATGCGACCGGCCAGGACCTGGTCCACGCTGATGCCGCCGTGCAGCACGGCGCCTCTTGTGAGCGGCATCCCGGAGAGGATGTTGCCGGTCATGCCGGGGTGGATTCCCACGCCTGTGGAAGGCTTGTTGAACAGCCCGCTGATGACGTTGAGCTTGGTCTTGAACGGCTCCAGGGGCTGCAGGCTGCGACTCAACTCCATAGTCGCGCCCTCGCCCTTGGCCCACCAGTGGGTGGGGCTGATTCCGGTCCCCATGAACTGCACCACGAACCGTTTCGGCGTTGCGCTAGGCCCCTTCGACTCCTGGGCGGCGGCTCCCCACACTGCCATCGATTCCAGCCACGGCAGGGCTATCGCTACGCCCGCGCCGCGCAGGAACACGCGCCGGGAGACGGGCCGGGCCGGTTTTTTCTCTGGGGTCGACTCTGGGTTTGACATGGTATTAATCTCTCGCTAAAGCAGCATATGCGCGTCGGTTACGGAACTGCCGGCTGGTGACGATGGTCTCCACGATAGTCCCGAAGCGGTAGCCCCCCGCCGCCAGCTTCTGGCGCATGAGTAGGAGGGTAGGGTCGTCGGAAGGCTGGAGGCTGCGCCCCAATGCATAAGACAACATCTTCCGGTTAAGTGTGTCAAGAAAATCGTTCTGGCGCTGTTCTCGGATGAATTCGCGCAGGCCGGCCACGCCGGAGCGGTCTTTGCCGCCCGGGAAGGGCGCGCGCATATCCACCGGCTTGCCGCCGAGGTCCTTTGTGCGCAGCTCCCCGATGGGGCCGTACCCTTCAAACACCAGGCCGTAAGAGTCAAAACGCGCATGGCATCCCGCGCAGGCAGGGTTCTTGCGGTGCTGTTCCAGCGCCTGCCGAAGCGTGAGGTTGCCCATCTCCTTCTCGTCCTTGGGAAGCTCCGGGACGACGGCGGGAGGCGGAGGAATGACCTCGCCCAGCAGCCGCTTTACGACCCAGTAGCCGCGCTTCACCGGACTGGTGCGCAGGCCCGGCGCGTTTTTGGTGAGGAACGCCGCCATGGGGAGCAGGCCGCCGCGGCCATTGACGTCCGCATTTTCCACGCGAACCCACTCCTTCCCTGCAGGCTTCACATTGGTCATGCCGTAGTGCTTCGCGAGGACCGCGTTCACAAACGTATGCTTGCCATAGACCATGTCCAGCACGGAGCGGTTCGACTGGAATTCGTCCACCAGGAACCGTACCGGCTCCTCGAACATCGCCTGGCGCAGGTCGTCCGTAAAGGTCGGGAAGCGATTGCGGTCGACGGCGTTGTGCTCCTCGAAGCGACGGAAATCCAGCCAGTTCCCCCCGAACTCCAGGGCCAGCGCGCGGACGCGAGGGTCCCGCAGCATCCGATGCGCCTGTGCGATGAGCACTTCCGGTCGGTGCAGGTCTCCAGCGGCGGCGTGGGCCAGAAGCTCCTCATCCGGCATGGTGGACCAGAGGAAATAGCTCAAACGACTTGCGAGCGCGTAGTCCGGGAGCGGCTCCAGGCCACTTCCATTGGGTTTGGCTTGTGCTGAAGCGGACTGCTTCTGCGCCGCGAGAGATACGGGTCTGGGTGATCTAACCAACCCCACCCTAACCCTCCCCTTCGTAAGGGGAGGGAATCCACCGCTTCCAGCATCTCCCCGCCTTACGAAGGAGGGGCCGGGGGAGGTTGCATTCGAACCCACTGTCGCCGGGGCTTCAAGGTCCATCCGGAACAGGAAGTTCGGGGAGATCAGGACGCTTGCAACCGTATCCCGAATGGCGTCCTCGTGGGTCAGGCCGTCCTTTTGCCGCAGCGACTTATAAAACGCCAGCAGGTCGTTCTGCTCCTGCGGGGTCAAAGGCCGGCGGTAAGCGCGGCGGGCAAAACCCAGCAGTCCTTTTATGTGCAGCGGCTCCGCGGCCAGCCGCGCCTTCTCGATGGCGCGAATGTTCACGGAAACCCGCGTGAAATACTCTTCAATAGCCTGCAGCGTAAGAGGCTCTCCGCTTCCGGCATCAACGCCCTTTTTCGCCTTCGCCAGATAGACGTCCTTCAGCCGCGCTATCTTCGCGTCCGATGTGATGTCCTTGTCTTCCGAGCGCGCAAAGTTGAACTCCGGCCCCGTAATGGTGGCCGACTCCGCGCGTTCATAAAAGATGAACTCCTGATGCATACGCTCCGGTATGAAAGCAACCTGGTCGAAATCCTGCCAGAGGCGTTCCAGCTCCTGGCGGCCCTTATCGTCAAGAATCAACTCCGAGAGCGGCGTATCGTCGCGGAAGTACCCCATCTGGTTGTGGAAGCCCGCACTGAGGAATCGTCCCTTATCCCCGGAGCCGTCTTCAAACATTCTGCCGCGCTCCGCGACGTAGAACGCATCTGGGAAGACGCTGCAGAAGCGGTTGAACGATGCAATATAGGGCGCGCGGGCGGTCTCTTCCTTGGGAACGAAAAGCTCCGGGTCCGCAGGCACGGGTTGCTGCGGGTCCTGCTGAATCCTGCCACGCCTTCGGCGGAATTCAGCCTGCCGAGGCTGCGGCACGCCCCCTATCTGCAGGGCGCTGGGGTCCAGCTGGCGGCGGTGGGTCGCGTATTGCCGGTCCTTCCAGAGCACGAAGCACTGCCCGCCGGGAGAGAACCCCTGCGGCACCCGAATGTTGACAAAGCGCCACGCCACCTTGCTGCGCAGGGCCTGGACCCAGTCCCGCATGGCTTCGCAGCCCGCGCGCGGTGCGTCCGCATGGTTACCTAGGGGTGCAGGGAGCGCGTTCCATTGCGCCTGCAGCTTGGCGATTGGCCCGACTTTTTCTCCGGGCGCGGTGAGAATGCCCCAGACCTGCTCCAGGTATCGCGGGCTTACCTTTGAAGCTGCGGCCACGGATTCCAAGGTCGTCGAGAGTGTTCCCAGCGCAGATCGGTGCTTATATTTCCACGCGGCCTGGAAATAGTCCGCGAGGTCGGTGGGCTGCTTCTTGTAGAAATCGACGATGCGCAGGACGCAAAATTTGTCGCGATCCGTCTCCGCCAGAACAGGGTGGGACGCGAACTCCAGACCGGTGGAGGTCAGCACCAGGCGGTCCGCAATCTCCTTTGCCGCGCCCACATATTTCTTCATCAGGGTGGAGGAGAAGGTGAGCGATTCGCCGGAGTTATCGAAGCCCTCCTGGTTGGCGGGGTCCACGGGAAACTCGCGGGTGGGATGCAGGTCCACGCCGGTAAGGTCGCGGATGGTGTAGTCATACTCCGCGTTGCTCAGGCGGCGCGCCAGAACGGGGCCGGGGTCTCCGGCGTTCTTAAGTGATTCCTGCTGCCGGACCTCCTTAACCCAGGTGATGATCGCCTCCCGCTGCGCCGCCGAGGGCTGCTTTGCAGCTGCGGGCGGCATCTGCTTTGCAGCCAGCTTGTCCATGAGGAGTGACCAGTGGGCGTAGTCCCGCACCACCGAGGCCACCCCGGTATAGGCGGTGAGGTCAAACTGGGCCGACGGCTTCTCTTTGCCGTGACAGGAGACGCAGTAGGTCTGCATGAACGGTCGGACGGTGCGCGCGAACTGCTGCTCAAGGTCGGGGCCAGGCTTGGTTTGAGGCTTGGTGGGAGCCGGCGCGCCGGAGGCGGCGGCCCACAGGAGCGCGGTCGGGAGGACGAGCGCGGACGCGAAGAGTGTGCCCACGCGGGGATTAAAACGGAAGTTAAAGTGCATCGGTCTGGTGTTACTCCTACCCTCGTGGGCCTATTTCATGCCTATTAGATTATGATACCATTTTCGGGAGCGGTCGGGGGGAGGGTTTCTGAGGAGGACCGGAAGGAGAAAGGCAATGAGGGAAACGGGGTGGATTAGCAAGATCAGCCTATTTGAAACGCTCGCCTGCTTCATACATCCGCCTAGCCTGTATCTTCCGATCAGGGTTCCACGTATATCTTGGACGGTTTACCGTAACGCTCAAAGGAACTTCTAAACAACGCCCCTTGATTACTTCGTGCTCGTCTTTCGTCAGACCTAACCCGGAAGCGATTATCGCGTCACTTTCTTCAGCAATGCTATCCATACGCGACTTTGCTACTTCTAAACGATCTGCCAACTCGCGTACGTGAGTTGCTACCTGCCTGCGAACTTGAGGGTCTGATGGTAACAAAAGCCCCTGAAGACCGTGATTGTCGAATGTTAGAGTTTCACTAGCTAGTGCTGCCAATCGTACCAACTGAATAGTGTCGTCGTCCGGTGCGTGAATCGAACTGGCTCCAACCCTCATTATGTTTCCCTGAATTGTCGCAGTGGAGAGGTCGTCAGCATCGACAGTCGTCTGTGGACCTTCCAAGTAGATCCCTAGAAAGCCCGTGCTCGTCCGGTTATTAACCTCTGATACACCTTGAAGATATACGTCTAGCTCGGTTTGTTGCGCAAAGTTCGAGATTTGAGAAGCTTCTTTCGCGAGATTATGCAGTTCCGTCGCGGCTTGCGCATTAAGTGACGGCCACGGAAGATTTTTGAGGGCTCGTGGATACCATGTTGACCGTCGGCGAAGAAGAATTGCGGCCCGCATTGTCAAAAACGCATAATACCGACAGATACGCGAGTTGATGATTGCTGCCAATACGTGAGCGCTACATTTTCGAGGTACGATAACCATCGAGCTATTGTTTATTGCAAGTTTCAAAGGATCGATAACAGCGGCAACCAATGTTGTGTACACTTGAGGTACGACACAACATAAGGTGTCGGATGGCAGCGTCTCAACCAGCAGGCTGTTGCTTACATACGTGATGCCGTCTAGACCTGTCTCGTTTCTACGTCCCTCATTAGCTTGATAGAATGATAGGTCACCCCATATACTCGGGTCATCAACCTTCACAATTTTAGAAAGATCTATCGACTCTTCGGGCTCAGAAATACCAAATGCACAGATATGATGGCCTTTACCAAAGCCGACGCTTTCTTCAATTCCAAGCTCTCTAAGAGATGCGATTTTCGCTCCGGCACTCCCTAGCTTGATGCCATATTGTGCGTCCGCAGCAGTTTGTAGTCGAGGGCCTTCAGACAACCTCTCGAGGATGGGCATATCGTGGGAAGTGACATCCAAAGGCCAATCGCCTGTTGGACTGATATTTAGCCACTGCGCATAAGGGACTTCAGATACGTGGGAAGATCTGAACGGTCCCTCACCCAACGCCTCCCTCAGTTCAGTCTTGTTAGTCAGCCCAGTAACAACACTTATCTTGTGATCTTGAGGCGGATCTGCCTTCTTTATGAAGAGCAACATTGGAATAATATCCGCGTCCGGAAATATCTCCTTTGCCATCCACTCCAGTGAGACAATCTCATAAATTGTATAGTTTGACAGTTCGTTTCGCAACGCTTGGGCGTTTTTTGCGTTCGCCTGTCCAATGGGTGCAACCATCCCCAGAACTCCCTCATCCTTCAACCACCAACATAAAGCACAGTGCAGAAAATAGGTTGCAATGTCAGTATTACCCGACCTCAACTCAGCAAAGGTTACTTGCAGAGTATTGCGATCTTCCTGAGGAAGTCGCTCGTTTCGTACGAACGGGGGATTTCCGACAACATAATCGAACCTGCCGTCTACCGAGCGACCTTCAATTAACTGTAAGGGTGACGTCAATTCCACCTGTCCAGTCTCAACAGCCAACGAGTTTACATTTGAAACGTCAAAGCCCGCAATGACGAAATTCGACTCTTCTATTTTCGCTAGACGATAAGTATCAAGCATTGTAAATAGAAGGCTTAAGTGCGACAGAAAAACGGAAAAGGGATTGATATCTCTTCCGGTGAGACATTTTTGAACAAGGGCAATCTTATTCCGAGCGGTAAGATGCTCACCTGCGTGTAGTAGAGGCAGGCTAGCTCGGACCCCAAAAGTGAAGGAGCCACAAGCAGGGTCAAGTATACGTTTTGACATAATCGCCGCGTCAGTCAATATCCCCGTCCGCGCGAGAATGTAGTCTACAACCTCCACCGGTGTGTAATATTCTCCTAGCCGCTTGCGTTCAGCACGAGGACGGAAGTACTGATACACTGTTCCAAGAAGATCCCTATCTACCTTTTCAAACGAAAAGGCGTTTAGTCGGAGCAGTATACGCTCAAAAATATCGTTCAGCCGTCCGTTACCCGAACCAAACCAGTCAAATATGGTCTCCTCAAATAACCGCGAGTAAACATGTGACGCGTCCTTATAGGCTATTGTAAGGAGATCTTTGTACTCATGCTTAATATGCTCGACAAATCGTGCCCACACACCCGGACCCTCGTTTGAAACTTTGCGGCTCGTGAGGCCAATGTCTTCGCATATCCGCACGAAGAACAATCTAGTCAGGGCGATATAGGCAGTGTTCGTTATGAAGATCTCCTCAAAATGTTCTTCCTTTTCTGTGCCCGCGTAAGCCTGATCATGCTTGAACTGAAGATAGTCCTCTTCGAACAGTTGGGTTGCAACCCGGTATCTGCGCTTAATTGAGCGTTCCCGATTCAAAACGCGCTCTCGTAACTCAGTCTCAGTACCCGCGAACTCCTTTTGTGCAGAAACCTCTGCTCTTAAGGCTTGAACGCGCTCATAGTCTGTCTTCAGACCGACGAAGCTGGTTTTACAATAGTCCTTCAGTTCCTTCAGACCGTATTCGAAGACCGGGCGGAGATGTTTGACCGTTTCTTGATCGAGTTGTATGTAACCTCCAGTGAGTTCTCCACGCCGAAATGCTTTATATTGCGGCATTTCTTTCGCGGCTGCGGAAGAAATGCAGTACATAATGCGCTTGATCTCGGCATCCTTAAGAGGGAATTCTTCTCCCGTTTTGACGTCCCGGAGGAGACTTTGCTCTTTAAGGAGATCGCAACCCGCGATAAGGTGACCTTTCGTGTCGTATATGCGAAAGGTAAGAGGAGAACAGAGGAGTACGTACACAGTTTCAGCTGTAATATAGTTCTTGCCGATGACCTGTTCATTCCAGATACGTTGGCGCCGTGCATCTGTAAGGATGTCAGTATCGTTGAGCTTGGCCTCGCATACAAGCCATTCCGACCGGTCTGCTGTAGAAAGCACACGGATGTCGGGTATGCCTGATACTCCCGTCTTGTTTATCAAGCAGTTACTAGACGGATAACCGAAGAGTCCCCGTAAGATATGCGTTACAAGTGGAGTGTAAAAAGCTATTTCACTTACGGTGCCACCACTCGCGACATCGGATAGGTAGCTCTCAATATGCACGTCTGACCTTTCCGCATTGTTGCTGCTCTTCGGATTAATTACAGCGGGTTTACGGCATTCCTATATGCTCTTCGTGAGATGAAGAACGAACATATTCTGTGTACACAATAGAGGAGAAATGTAGGAGGTTTCACGCTCATTTATTGGTCGGGGGTGGTCGGATTCGAACTGGCGACCACTCGTTCCCAAAGTTAAAGTGATCCCAGGTTACGCCACATGGCCTAAAGAACACCAGTATTATAGGCCGCGTGGAGTCTCAAAGTCAACCACCGCTCTGGGTTGAAGCATTAAGCTACGATGAGCTTTTCATGAGAGAGCGGCTGAACGGTCAGTTTGGGCTACCGCCAGACGCCTCCAACCAAACCCATTGCGCGTTGGGATCGGAGGGTAGGTTTAAAACGCTGGGACTGTAGGCTCTCGGCAAGCTAGCGGCTGAGCTTTGTCCTTGGGCGGTGCCATTACGGTGTGCGGAGTGTGAGCAGCGATGGAATTCCAGTGGTCAGACGCATGGCTGCTTATGGCGGTGTCCATGTGCGGCAAAAAGGTCTTTCCAGCACATTGGGATCCTAAGCTTAGAATTCCACGTGGACAAGTTGTCGCG
>JADMIO010830273.1_pt1 | contig 13355 bp, 9 predicted proteins | sample 8958161 | NCBI WGS metagenome assembly JADMIO01 (sample SAMN16585339, study PRJNA669376) | soil metagenome | isolation source: Crop rotation soil | place: USA: Cullars Rotation, Alabama | collected 2011 | reverse complement strand
CGCGACAACTTGTCCACGTGGAATTCTAAGCTTAGGATCCCAATGTGCTGGAAACAGGAGAGTGTCAGCGCTGTCGTCTCCTGCCCCGCGAGGAAGAGCGTGATGACTTCGTCGCGCAGTTGCTGGTCTGTCATCCGGCTGCCGTCGTCGTCGTGCGCCTGTAGCAGCATCGAGAGCAAATCGCCCTGGTCCTTGTTCCCGCCCGCGCGCCGCTGGCCGATGATGCGGTAGACGACCTCGTCGAGTTGCGCCGCGACCTTGTGAAAGCGGCGGTTGGTCGGGGTGGGAAAGCGGTTATCCAGAATCCACTTGAGCGTGGCCTGCGAGCCGAAAGGCTCCACGAGGACAGAAAGCGCTCGCGCGACCTTGTCCGCGTCGTCGGTGACATCAACATTAAAAAGCGTATGAGTGACGATCTCCATCGTCAGGCGCATCATGTCGCGGTGTATGTCGCGAATCTCGCCGTCGCGCCAGGTCTTTGTGAGCGCCTCGCCGTCCGAGACCATGCGGCGCGCGTAAGAGGCTATGCGCTCGCGGTGGAAGGCGGGCTGTGCCAATCTGCGCTGCCTGCGCCAGAAGTCGCCCTCGCTCGTCAGCAGGCCGCGCCCGACGAGGCGGTGAAAGAAGGGCGTGCGGAACGAGAGCGGCTTGATGAAATTGCGGCTGTTGGTCGCGAGCACCTGCTCTATGTGGTCGGGGTGGAAGAGGAAGTAGGACGGGACGTAGAAGAAGCGCGCGCTGACCACGTCGCCGTAGTCGCGGTGCAGCCTTTCGATGAAGCCGAGCGAGTCGCGGTTGAAGTCCGGCATCACGCCGAGCAGGAAGTGTCCTCTGGGGCCTTGGGGGACTAAGGATGCGACCATCGCGTGTTTCCTTTCCGCCGGTTTTCGTTGGCACAATAGTGCCCGGCAGAGCAGTCGCAATGCAAGTCGGAAGAGAGGCGCGAGAGTAAACACGCGTGCTATTATCTGAGGCCGTTGGAAACAGCCACGCTTAATTTCATCCGAAGGAGTCGTCATGCGCCAACGCTGGCCGCGCCTCGCGAGCCTTACTCTCATGTTCATTGTCACACTCTTCCAGGCAGTCGTCCGCGCGCAGGAGGCCCACACGCTGACGGGCGAGTTCCGCACGCACAAGAATTTTCACTCACGTTACCTCAAGAGCGACCGCGACGTGCTCGTCTACCTGCCGCCCGGCTACGACGTGGACTGGAGAAAGCGTTACCCCGTGCTCTACCTGCACGACGGGCAGAACCTTTTCGACGGCGCGACCTCGTTCATCAAGGGCGCGGAGTGGCAAGTGGACGAGACCGCGCAGCGGCTCATCACCGAAGGCTCTATCGAGCCGCTCATCATCGTCGGCGTCTACAACACGGGAAAGGACCGCGTGGACGAGTACACGCCGACCGTGGACCCCAAATATAAGGCGGGCGGGAAGGCGGACCTCTACGGGAAGATGCTGGTCGAAGAGTTGAAGCCGTTCATTGACTCGGAGTACCGCACGCGGCGGGACGCGAAGCACACGGGGCTCGGCGGCTCAAGCCTCGGCGGGCTGGTGTCGCTGTATCTCGCGCTCAAGTACCCGGAGACCTTCGGGCGCGTGATCGTCGCCTCGCCGTCCGTCTGGTGGGACAACAAGATGATCGTGCGCGAGGTCGAAGCGTTGAAGAAGAGGCCGCGGCTGCGCATCTGGCTCGACATGGGGACGAAGGAGGGCGGCAACGAGGCCGAAGAGCACACGCGGAACGCGCGTGCGTTGCGCGACGCGCTCGTCCGCAAGGGCTGGAAGGAAGGCTCGGACCTCAAATACTTCGAGGCCGAGGGGGCCGAGCACAACGAGCGCGCGTGGGCCGCGAGGGTCGAGCCGATGCTGAGATTCTTGTTTCCGAAAAAGTAGGCGCAGCAAACAACCGCCAGCCCGCCGCGCGCGTTTTTGGGCCAGCCCGCATAATCTTGTTGACAATCCCCGACCGGCGAGAATATTGTCTCAACTGCTATTGAAGCTCTTTCCCGCTGACAAGAAGCTCGCGTCTTGTGAGTCTCACTTTCAAATTCTGTCTTCCAAACCTGGGCTTAGTTTTCGAGCCGGGCCAGCGGTTTCACACCTTTTTGAGGAGTTGATATGACTGCAAAGAGTCCGCACAAGATTCACAACTCGGCCACGAAGGACGGCCTGACCGCCAAGGTCTACCGCGGCGACGGCGCGGCGATGCTGGCCTTCAACCTCGACGAGAAGCTGACGAAAAACCTGGCGGGCTTCGCCATCAAACGGACTGCGCCGAACGGCAAGTCCGCCTACCTTCCCAACCGCCTGCACTTCACGAGCTGCGTGACGTCCGACACGAAGACCGAAGATATCGGCGGCCATCCGACGAACGAAGCCCCGCTGCAAAAGTTCCGCTGGCACGACTTCCCCGAAGAGATGATGCCGGGCGACTTTCGTTACGACGTGACGGCCATGCTCTTCGACGAAGGCGGCAAGCTGAAGGAGGGGCCGACGGTCCGCGTTGACCTTGAGATCGAGCCGCGGAAAATCGGTGACTTCGAGTTTGGCTTCACGCGCGGCTATCTGTCCTCACAGGCTTACACCGCCCTCTTCAAAAACGCGCCGATTCGCCCCCCGAAAAAAGCCCTCGACTACAAGACGAAGTCTTACCAGAAGCAGTACGAGTGGCTCGGCTACCACGCGCGCAAGATGGTCTTCGACTTCGTCGAGGAGTGTCTCAAGGACAAGCGCATCACGGTCGACCTCTTCGCCTACGATTTGGACGAGCCGGACTTCGTGCGCTCGATGCAGAAACTGGGCAAGCGGCTGCGCGCCTACCTGGACAACGCCCCTTTGCACACGAAGGCGGGCGCGCTGGAGATTGACGCGCACAAGGCGCTGGTCAAGTCGGCCGGGGCCGCGAACGTCAAACAGGGCCATTTTCACCGCTTCGCGCACAAGAAGATTTTGATTCAGAAGAGGGACGGCAAGCCAGTCAAGGTGCTGACCGGCTCGGCCAACTTCTCCGTCCGCGGCCTCTACGTCCAGGCCAACAACATCCTGGTGATAGAAGACCCGCAGACGGCCGCGCTCTACGACGCGGCCTTCGAACAGTCGTTCACCGCGCCGGACAAATTCGCGACCTCCGCGATTGCCGAAGGCTGGCACGAAATCGAGGACACCGCGCTGCCCAAGTTCGCCGTCGCCTTCTCGCCGCACAAGTCTGCCGACGTTTCTCTGAAGAGAGTCGCCGACGCCATCTCGGCCGCCGAAAGCTCAGTCATCTTCGCCGTGATGGAGCTGGCGGGCGGGGGCACCGTGATGGACGAGTTGAAGGCGCTGCCCGAGAAAAAGAAGATGTTCTCTTACGGGATGACGCAGACGATGGGCGGCATCAAGGTCTACAAGCCGGGCGAGTCCTCAGGCATGATCGTGCCCTTCGAGTACCTGAAGGGGAAGGTGCCGCCGCCGTTCCAGGACGAGTACAGCGGCGGCTCAGGCATCGTCATTCACGACAAGTTCGTCGTCGTGGATTTCAACGGCGCGAACCCCGCGGTCTTCACGGGCTCTTCGAATCTGGCCGCGGGGGGCGAGGAGTCGAACGGCGACAACCTGCTGGCGATTTACGACCCGGCGGTGGCGGCGGCCTACGCCGTCGAGGCGATACGCCTGGTGGATCATTATCACTTCCGCGCGCAGATGAAGACGGCCGACGCCTCGAACCCGCTCTGCCTACAGGGGCCGGACGCGAAGGACAAGTGGTGGCAGCCCTACTACGACCCGAAGAGCATTTTCTACCACGAGCGGACCTTGTTCAGCAGTTAGAACGAGTCGCGCGATGCGCCGTCGGTCAGTACCGCCTGCGGTAGCGGGCGGGTACTCAGTGCGGCAGACCCGCCCGCTACCGCAGGCGGTACTGACCTGGGCGGCCACTTTCAGAGGCGAATCATGCAGACGTGGCTCTTAGGTGTCGTCATCGTCGGGGCGAGCGTGCTGCTGGCGCACGTCGGCCTGCGCCTTGTGCGGCGCAAGGTTCCGCTGCCCATTCACGAGACGCAGCACGAAGTCGGGGGCTTCATCATCGGCGTGATGGGGGCCATCTACGCCGTGCTGCTGGCGTTCGTCGTCGTCGCTGTCTGGGACGATTTCAGCGAAGCCAAGCGCGTGGTCGAGAGCGAGGCGAACCACCTCAACGACCTCTCGCGGATGGCGCAAGGGTTTAGTCCCGCGACGCAGCAAGTCGTTCTAGACGGGCTCAGGAATTACGCGCGCTCGGCCGTGGACGACGAGTGGGAGGCGATGTCGCGGGGCGAGGCGAGCCCGAGGACGCAAGCGGCGATGGACGACCTCTGGCGGATTTACACCACTGCCGAGCCGCAGGCGGGCCGCGAGTCGCTGCTCTTCGCGGAGTCGCTCGACCGCATGAACGAGTTGAGCAACAGCCGCCGGCAGCGCCTCTTCATCAGCGCGGACGACATCCCCGGCCTGATACGCATCCTGCTCTGGGGCGGCGGGCTGATCGTGCTCGCCTTCACCTACTTCTTCGGCGTCAAGAGCATCAGGTCGCAGGCGCTGATGACGGCCGCGCTCGCCGGCGAGGTAGCCTTCATCCTCTTCCTCATCGTCGCCCTCGACAACCCCTTCCACGGCAGCGTCCGCGTCTCCCCCGAACCCGTCCAGCAAATCCTCGAAAGAATCGGAAAGCAATGATGAACGATGAATGATGAATGATGAATTAAAGACCAAAGCTTTTCATTCATCATTCATCGTTCCGCATTCATCATTGCTTTTCTTCCCCGTAAAAGATGACCCAGACGATGAGGTCGTCTGTGAAGTTGACGAAGCGGTGCTCGACGCCGGCGGGGACGAAGAGGAAGTCTCCGGGGCCGAAGGGCTCGCGGCTCTCGCCGTTGACGAACTCGCCCGTGCCGCTGTAGACGACGTAAGCCTCGTCGCGCGTGTGCGGCTGCTGCGGGTCCGTACCGCGCGGCGCGTAAATCTCCACGAGGAGTTCGCCGTGCTCCATGACCTTTGCGAAGCGTTTCCCCTCGGGCGTCGGCACGAGCGCCATCGCTTCTTCGATTGTCGCCCTGCGCTTCTCGGCCCGCGGCGGATTTTTCTCTGTCTCGTCGGTGCTCATCGGTCGCTCCGGTTTTCGCTCTTGCGGCGAAGGATAGTAAATTCCGGTTCGTCAGCTTACAGTAAGTACGCATTCGTGTGGGAAGAGTTCTCAGAAAGAGGCGGAGGGCTTTTGGATGAGGGACGGCTACATCCTGGCGATTGACCAGGGGACGACGGGCACGAAAGTTATCCTCTTCGACCGCGACGGCCAGATAAAGGGCCAAGCCTACTCGGAGTTCACGCAGCACTACCCGCGGCCCGGCTGGGTCGAGCACGACGCCGAAGAAATTTGGGCCAGCACGATTAAGCTGGTTGCGGAGGCCCTCGCGCGTGCGGGCGCGTCCGCATCCGACATCCGCGGCATAGGCATCACCAACCAGCGCGAGACGAGCGTGCTGTGGGAGCGTAAGACCGGCAGGCCCGTCGGCCGCGCCGTCGTCTGGCAGGACCGCCGCACGGCCGGCCTCTGCGACGAGCTGAAAGAGCGCGGCCTCGAAGAACTCTTCAGACGCAAGACCGGCCTCGTCGTTGACGCCTACTTCTCTGGGACGAAAGTTAAGTGGCTATTAGATCAGACGGAGGGCCTGCGCGAGCGTGCGCGGCGCGGCGAGATAGCCTTCGGGACGATTGACTCCTGGCTCGTCTGGAAGTTGACGGGCGGGCGCGCGCACGTCACGGACTATTCCAACGCCTCACGCACGCTGCTCTACAACATACACGACCTCGCCTGGGACCGTGAGCTTCTGGAAATCCTCGACGTGCCCGAAGAGTTGTTGCCGGAGGTGTCGCCTTCGGCGCACGTCTACGGGCACACGGACCCGGCCGCGTTCTACGGCGAAGCGGTCCCCGTCGCAGGCATCGCGGGCGACCAGCAGGCCGCGCTCTTCGGACAGGCGTGCTACGGCGCGGGGCTCGCGAAGAACACTTACGGCACGGGCTCCTTCATCCTGCTCAACACGGGCCGCGAGGCCGTCATGGACTGCGAAGACCTGCTGACGACCATCGCGTGGGGTATCGAGGGAGAGCCGGTCGAGTACGCTTTGGAGGGCGCGATTTTCATCACCGGCGCGGCCGTGCAGTGGTTGAGGGACGGCCTGCAAATCATCAAGTCCGCCGCCGAGACGGAAATTCTGGCCCAGTCTGTCGAGTCGAACGCGGGCGTCTACTTTGTGCCTGCGCTGGTCGGTTTGGGAGCGCCGCACTGGGACGCTTACGCGCGCGGCACGATCACGGGCCTGACGCGCGGGACGACGCGCGCGCACCTGGCTCGCGCCACGCTCGAAAGCATCTGCTACCAGACGCGCGACGTGGTCGAGGCGATGCAGCGCGCCTCGGGCGTCAGCCTCAAGGGAATCCGCGCCGACGGCGGGGCCGTCAACAACAATTTCCTGATGCAGTTTCAGGCGGACATCCTCAATGTGCCCATCGCCGTCCCCGCCATCACGGAGACGACCTCGCTCGGCGCGGCCTACCTCGCCGGCCTCGCCGTAGGCTTCTGGGAAAGCCGCGAAGAACTCGACGCCAAGTGGAAAGTCGCGCGCCGCTACGAGCCGCGCATGAGCGAAGCGGAGCGGGAGCGGCTTTACGGGCGCTGGCTGAAGGCCGTCGAACGCGCGCGGGACTGGGAAGAGCGTTAGCAGAGCAAGGCTTCTGGCAAGAGGCTTCCCAAACATCTATGATCTCATGGCAAAATGTGCCTTCAAATATTGACGGCCGGAGGTGACGACAACAGTGGAACTCTTACAGGAATACTCGACGCACGTTAGCGGTCCCGACGGCACGACTTATATCGTGCGCAGTTTTGGGGAGGAGCGGGCCGACGGCACGTGGACGGGGTGGCTGGAGTTTCATCCCACGGACGCCAGTAAGCCCGTGCTGCGCACAGACCAGGAGACCTCACAGCCTAACCGCACGACCGCGGAATACTGGGCGACGGGGTTGGAGTTGATCTATTTCGAGGGGGCGCTCGCCCGCGCACGGGTGAAGCGGGATTAGGAGACTTCAATGATTGCAATCCGAGCGCTTTTGACCGGACCCGCCCTGCGGGATTACCCTTACTGTCAGGGTTGTTGTTATTTGAAGTACGACCAAGTCAGGCTCGGCGTCGGGTGAAAACCTGCCGCCCAAACAGAGGAGGGATAGTATGAGCTACTCGCGGCTTAGATTCATTCCGGGGCTGTTTCTCGTCCTGCTCGTGTGTGCTCCCGTTTTGGCACAGACTGCGGCGGGCACGAGCGCCGTCAAGAACAAGTATCAGAACATAGAGGTCGTCAAGTTCGACATTCAAGAGGACACCAAGTTTCCGCCGGAGTCGCGCGACGTGATCATGTCGCAGGTCGTCGAAGAGCTGAAACAGCTCAAGAAATTCAACCAGGTCTCGAACGTAGGGGAGACCGTGCCCGAGGGGGCCGGGCCAACCGTTCGACTGACCGGGATTATTACGAAATACAAGCCGGGCAGCCGCGCCAAGCGGTACTTCATAGGCTTCGGGGCGGGCGCGACCAAGGTCGCCGCGCACCTCAAGTTCGTCGACGCGGCCACGGGCAACGTCATCTTCGAAAAAGACGTGGACGGTAAGGTCTGGATAGGGTTGTTCGGGGGCGACTCCAGCGGTGCGACGCGCGGGCTCGCCAAAGAAGTGGGCAAGGTCGCTAAGAAGCTGCTTTTCTAAACTCGAAAAGGCATCATCACAAGCACGGCAAACCAGACCTTAGACCTGATAGTCATCGGTGCGGGCGTCAACGGCGCTGGGATAGCGCGCGACGCGGCGATGCGCGGGCTGAAAGTCTTGTTGCTGGATAAGTGCGACATCTCTTCGGGGACGAGCGCGTGGTCTACGCGGCTGATTCACGGCGGGCTGCGCTATCTTGAGCACGGCGAGGTCGGGCTGGTGCGCGAGTCTCTGCGTGAGCGCGAGCGTCTGCTGAAGATAGCGCCGCACCTCGTCCGCCCGCTCCCGATGTTGATTCCCGTCTACAGGGGCGCACGGCGCGGCCTCCTCACCATCCGCGCGGGCATGATTCTTTACGACCTGCTCTCTGCGGGCAAATCCCTCGAACACCACAAGATGCTCTCGCCCGAAGTGACGCGCGCACGCGCGCCCGGCCTGGCGACGGAGAACCTGCGCGGCGCGGCCCTTTACTACGACGCGCAGGTCGAGTACGCCGAGCGGCTCGTCTTCGAGAACGCGCTCTCGGCCGCGCGCGCGGGGGCTCTGATTCAAACTTACTCGCGCGTGGACAGCTTCGTCGTCGAAGACGGCGCGGTCCGGGGCGTAGAGTACACGGACGTAATCAACAACACGCCGCGCGTCGCGCGGGCGCGCGTGACGTTGAACGTGTCCGGGCCGTGGGTGGACGAGGTGCTGGCGCTCGGGGCTGGGCCGCGTGAGCGTCTGGTCTGCGGGACGAAGGGCAGCCACCTCGTCGTCGACGCGTTCGCGGGAGCGCCCTCGAACGCGCTCTACGTGGAGGCGCGAGCGGACGGCCGCCCGTTCTTCATCATCCCCTGGAACGACTCCTACCTAATCGGGACAACCGATTTGCCCTACGAAGGAAGCCCGGACGAGGCGGAGGCTGACGAGGAGGAGATTGCTTACCTGCTCGCAGAGACGAACCGCGTGGTCCCGTCCGCGCAGTTGACGCGCGCGGCGATACGTTACACCTACTCCGGCGTCAGACCTTTGCCGTGCCGCACGAGCGCGGACCCTGCGGGTGTCACGCGCCGCCACTTCATACGCGACCACGCGCCCGACCTCGGCGGCTTCCTCTCCGTCGTAGGGGGCAAGCTGACCACCTACCGCAACCTGTCAGAACAGGCCGTGGACGCCGTCTTCAAAAAGCTGGGGAGGAAAGCGCCCGCGTGCCGGACGGCCGCAGAGCCTCTGCCCGGCGCTCAGGTGAAAGACTTCGCCTCGTTCGCGGAGCAGTTCAGGAAGGGGAGTGGTTTGCCGGAAGTCACGGCCGAGCGCCTGCTCAAAATCTACGGCGCGCGGGCCGAAGAGGTGTTGAAGGTGGCCGCAGAGGGTGAAGGGTTGCGGGAGCCTTTCAGTCACATCTCGGGCGCTATCGGCGCGGAGGTCGTCTTCTCCTTCCGAGAGGAAATGGCACAGACGCTCACGGACTGTCTGTGGCGGCGGACGATGGTCGGGATGAACTCGGAGGCGGGGTTGGACGCCGTCCGGGCCGCGGCGGAAGTGGCACAGAAATATTTGGGCTGGGACGACGAGCGCGCCAGGCGAGAGGTTGACGACTACCGAAAATACGTCCGGCGCTTTCGCCCGCGTGCGATGTCCGCCGTAGTCAAGCTGCGTTAATTACCTTGCGCCGTCTTCAGCGCGTAGGCAATCGCGGCGTCGGGCTTCATCTCGCGGCCAAGTTGCCAAAGCTCGGTGAACGTTTTATCGCTCAGGCCGGCGCGCGCGGCGGCGAGGTGGCTTTCGTAGTCCGTGCGTTCGGCGGCGGGCAGCGGAGCGCCAATCGCTTCGCGCAGGGCGACGGCCGCGCCGAAGAGCCGCGCCGCTCGCTCGTAGTCTCTTTCAGTGCAGGCGACTTCGGCCAGTCCCTCCAGGCAGAAGGTGACGTTGCGCTTGTCGCCCAGCTCGCGGAAGAGAGGGAGGCTCTCTTGATAGAGCGAGGCCGCGCCCGCGTAGTCGCCCCGGAGCCGCGCGATGTCGCCCAGGTTGTTCACGCAGAGCGCGATGCCGCGCTTGTCGCCGACCTCGCGCTTCAAAGCTAAGCTCTCCGTCTGTAACACCAAGGCCCGCGCGTAGTCGCCGCGGTACTGCGCGACCTCGGCCAGGTTGTAGAGCGAGGTCGAGAGCGCGCGCTTGTCGCCCAGATTGCGGAAGAGCGCGAGCGCCTCTTCGTGAAGTCGCCAGGCGCGCTCGTAGTCGCCGCGGTCCTTCGCGACGTTGCCCAGATTGTTGAGCACGTAAGCGACAGCCAAATGGTTCTCAATCTCTTTGAAGAGCGCGAGCGCTTCCTCGTAACGCGCGGTCGCCTCTTCGTAGTTGCATTGCTGGTGGGCCATGTCGCCCAATCCGTTGAGCGTCGCGGCCACGCCCCACTTGTCTCCGACCTCGTGGTAGAGAGCGAGGCTCTGCTGAAAGAGGGGCAGCGCCTCGTCGTAGTTGCCGTGATCTCTTTCGAGCGCGCCGGCCCTGCCGAACGCCTTGGCGCGCACCGCGGGCGCGACGCCTTCGCTCTCTTTCAAGAGTCGCAGGAGCCAGTCGCGCCCTTCGCTCTGGTGGCCGCGCACTTCCCAGAACCTCCACAAGGTCCCGGCCATGCGCAGGCCCAATTCTATTTCGCCGTGCTCCGCGGCCCACGCGAGCGCCGCGCGCAGGTTGTTGTGCTCGCACTCAAGGCGTTCGAGCCACGAGACCTGCTCCGGGCCGGTCAACTCGGGCTCGGAGCGCTCGACCAAATCAAGAAAGAAGAGTGCGTGTTTGCGCCTGACGGCTTCGCCTTCGCGGCCAGACGAGAGCTTTTCGAGACCAAACTCCCTGATCGTTTCGAGCATGCGGAAGCGGCGGCCAAACGTCTTCTGCTCCTTCTGTCCGAGCATGCTCTTGTCCACGAGCGAGCTGAGCCCGTCTAGAACGTCCATCCCGAGGTCGTCGCCGCAGACGGCCTCGGCGGCTTCGAGCGTGCAGCCGCCGTTGAAGACGGAGAGCCTGCGGAAGAGGCGCTTCTCGCTCGCGTCCAGCAGGTCGTAGCTCCAGAGAATTGTCCCGCGCATGGTCTGCTGCCGCGCGGGCAGGTCTCTCGCGCCGCCCGTCAAAAACTTCAGGCTGTTGTCCAGGCGCGCGAGCATCTCCGCCGGCGAGAGCAGCTTGAGGCGCGCGGCCGCCAGTTCGATTGCGAGCGGCAGGCCGTCGAGGCGTATGCAGACCTGGGCCACGGCGCGCGCGTTCTCGTCCGTCAAAACGAAATCGGGCCGGATGGATGTGGCGCGCTCCGTGAAGAGCGCCACGGCCGCGTAGCGTGACAGGGCGGCGACTGAAGACAATTCGGATTCGTGCGGGAGCAAGAGCGGCGGGACCTCGAACTCGTGCTCGCCGCGCAGGCGCAGGGCCGCGCGACTCGTCACGAGAAACTTGACCTGCGGGCAATTCGTCATCAACTCGACGACAAGTCGCGCGGCCGAAAGCACCTGCTCGAAGTTGTCCAGCACTAGCAGGGCGCGCCGCGCTCTCAGGTGCTGCTTGAGCACTTCAAGGTGCGGCACGCCCGCCGTCTGCTTGAGCCCGAGCGCCTGGGCCACGGCCGAGGCGACCAGCTCGGGCGAGTTGATGTTGGAGAGCGCGACGAAGTAGACGTTGAACTCGTCTTGCAGGTCGGTCGCAGCCTCAAGCGCCAGCCGCGTCTTGCCCGCGCCGCCCGGCCCCGTCAGCGTCAGCAGCCGCACGTCCTCGCGCCTCAGCAAGCACAACACGTCGGCCAGCTCCTCCTCGCGCCCTATGAGCGGCGTGGGCTGCGTCGGCAGGCTGGTTTGAAAGCGGGACGAAGTTGTCTCGGCGCTCTGATTGAAGCTCGCGGACTGCCCGGACGACCGAACCGCGCCAGCCAATGAGACGACGCCTGTGCTGCCCGCGCTCGTCCGCGCGGAGTCTTGCAGGATTCTTCTGAGTTCCAGCTCCTGGCGAAGGTTGCGTAGCTCCTGTGCCATTTCGCCGATGGTCTGGTAACGCTGCGCGCGACCTTTGGCGAGCGCGCGGCCGACGATTCTTTGCAACTCGTCGGGCACGTCCGGAGCGTAACGCTTGAGCGGCCGGGGCTCGCTCTTGAGGATGCTGGCGATGACCTCGCCGGTCCCGCGCCCCTTGAAGGGGACGCGCCCGGCGAGCATCTCGTAGAGCACGACGCCGAAGGAGAAGATGTCCGTGCGCGCGTCAACCGCGAGGCCGCGCGCCTGCTCTGGCGACATGTAAAGCGCCGTGCCGAGCAGCATCCCTGACTCGGTGTTGCCCATGAAGACCGTGGGCGCTTCCTCTCCGCTCCCGGACTGTTTGAGCGCTTCGCCCGCGTCCGCGGCTGACGATTCAGCTTCCGACGGCGCTTGCGGGTCATCCTCGGGGATGATTTTTTCGGTGAGCTTGGCGATGCCGAAGTCCAGAACTTTCACGTAGCCGTCGGTGCGGAGCATGATGTTCTCGGGCTTGATGTCGCGGTGGACGATGCCGGCGGCGTGCGCGGCCGTGAGCGCGGCGGCGACCTGAGTGGCCACGTCGAGCACGGCGCTCAACTGCATGGGGCCTTTCGACAGCTCGGCGCGCAGCGTGACGCCGTCTATGAATTCGGTGGCGATGAAGAAGAGCGCGTCAGTCTGGCCGACTTCGTGGACGGTGAGGATATTGGGGTGGTTGAGCGCCGAGGTGGTCTTGGCTTCCTGCACGAAGCGGCGCATCCTCTGCCGGTCGGAACTGACGCTTGAGCGCAGGATTTTGAGGGCGACGGTGCGCTCCAGTTGGAAGTCGCGGGCGAGGTAAACTTCGCCCATGCCTCCCTCGCCGAGGAGCGAGCGGATTTCGTAGCGGCCGAGTCGGGTTCCCGCTGCAAGCGACATGTCACTATTCTTACGCGGCTGCGACGATTTCGGATTTGCGGCGGCGGCCGCGACTCCGGTATAAGCAATTCTATCTCGCGCCCAGTAGCTTGCACCAGAGCAGCGTTCAAAAGCCAGAGCAGGTCTTTGCGCCTTACGTCTTCTCTTTGCGCCTTTGCGAGAAACGCCAACTGTTCACGCAAAGGCGCAAAGTAAAAACCAAAGGCGCAAAGGCTTGAGTCTAGTCGGCCCGACTTGTCACATCATGGAGAAAACTAAAACCCAGAAGCCAAACGTTCGCACAGAGGCCGTCGCGGGGGTGACGACCTTTTTCACGATGGCTTACATCGTCGTCGTCAACCCGGCGATTCTCTCGACCGAGGGGACCGGGATGTCTTTCAGCGGCGTGCTGACGGCGACCGTGCTCCTGAGCTTCGCGATGACGCTCCTGATGGGCGTCTACGCGCGGCTCCCTTTCGCCGTCGCGCCGGGCATGGGCATCAACGCCTTCTTCACGTTCACCATCATCCTCACGCGAGGAGTCCCCTGGCAGACGGCGCTCGGCATCGTCTTCTGGGCCGGCGTGCTCTTCCTCGCCGTCTCCGTGACGCCCGTGCGCGAGACCATCGCGCGCGCCATCCCGCAACTTTCCAGCACAGTGGGATCCGAAGCTTGGAATTCACGTGACTTGAAGTCGCGGC